>LFFM01000404.1_pt1 | contig 29748 bp, 31 predicted proteins | sample 643131 | NCBI WGS metagenome assembly LFFM01 (sample SAMN03777445, study PRJNA286221) | soda lake metagenome | biome: soda lake; feature: Kulunda steppe; material: water; isolation source: sample Tc-Br brine of Tanatar trona crystallizer | place: Russia: Kulunda steppe | collected 2011-07
GTGGCGATCTGATCGCAATCGATAGCGAGGGCGAGCGTCAGTGGGACGTGCCCTCGATCCGCTCGGCGGAGCCGATCGTCGCTGATTTCACCGGTGACGGTGTCGAGGATTATCTGCTCGTCTCGCAGAACCAGCGACAGAGCGGCGTTCAGTCGAGGAGTCTCGTGCTTCGATCGGGCGTCGACGGGAGCGTGGTCTGGTCGGAGATTCTCGACACCGACGTGTTCTTCGAGGAAGGCGGTCACGAGTTGATCCGGGTCGTCGACGACGGGAGCGGAGGGGCGGATCTGCTCACGGTTCAACAGCCGGATGCACGGGGCGCCGACCGTGGCGAACTACCCCCGGGAGAGCTGGTGCGTCTCGACGGTACTGACGGCAGTGAACTCCTCAGTCTGACTCTCGTCAATCAGGACGGCCATCAACTCGACGTCGTCACGATGGATGTCCTCGGGGACGTTACCGGCAACGGTAACGCGAACGTTATTCTTGCCGACCGACAGTTCGTGTACGTCGTCGACGCCGAGACTGGCGAAACAGTCTTCGAGCGAACGTATCAGTCTCGTGGGATGGACGGGCCCGATGAGTTTCAGCCAGTCGATGGCAACGAAATTCGGTACCGTGCTGTCGGCGGCGATGATCCCTCTCACGTACTCGCCATCTCACGGTCGGACGCGAACGCTGCGGTACTGGAGCCCGAATGGTCCGGTGACGAGTTGACGTTCCAGACGTTGCGGGATGGCTCGTTCGACGGTGATCTCTCGGGGCAGACCGAGATGCGACTACTGGGAGACCTCACTGGCGACGGTTACGACGAACTGCTCGTCGAGATCCGCGACGACGATACCGAGTCGCTGGTGGTTGGCCCGGGAGACCTTACGAGTCATGTCACGTTCCAGCGCTCCGATCGGCTCTCGTTATCAGTCGCTGACGGTAGCATGATTGCCGTCGAGGACGAAGGTGGCGAGGGGCAGCTCTCGGTGTTTGATGGGGTCGACGAGCGGTGGAGCCAGCAAATACAGCTCAGTTCCACAGTCCGCGAGCTCGGCTCGGTACGGGTCCCATCACCGGCTACGACAATTGACAGCGTCGACACGGTTGCAGTCGTGGAGAGTCCACAGCACGGTGGGCAGGGTGTGAGAGTGAACCTGTACGATGGTACTGGTACCGTTACGGATACGATCGTAATCGAAGAGTGGGAGGAGGGACCAACCGGTGAGTCCGCGACCGGGATCAATGCTCAGCCGCTCCCCGACCAGACCGGCGATGGAACGCCGGAACTCGGCGTCGTGGCGAGTCCGGACGCGACGGCAGCGAACGTCCGGTTCTACGTCGTCGATCCGACAGAGGGCGAGCTACTGTTGAGCGGCGATGGAACCGTCGGGGAGTTCGTCCCCCTTGACGACCAACTCGGGCTCCTCGGTGGCGATGGCAGCCTCCGGACCGTCGACCCAGGCAGTAGCGTGACGCTTTCCACGTCCGAAACCGCGGAGGGCCAGCAGATCGAGTGGAGCTTCGATACTGACCAGCCGTACGTATCAACGGTGACGGTCAACGGCGTCCCCGTGGCGATTACGACCGAGACGGCAACTGAGCTACGGCTGCCGGAAGGGACCCACGAAGTAGAGATCCGCGCGACCAGTGCGGATGGAATTAGCGTACACGATTCGACGACGGTGACCGTCGAAGGCGGATCGAGTTCGGCCCTGTTCCTCTACGCAGGGACCGGGATCTCGGTCGCCGTGCTGTTCGGAATTGGGCTTGTTCCGACAGTCCTGCGGAAGGTGAGAGGCTGATACCATGATGATCCGACGAACCTCACGAAGGAGTTCGGTGACGTACGGGCAGTCGACGGGATCGATCTCACCGTCGAGAAAGGGAGTATCCACGGGTTCGTGGGGCCGAACGGCGCCGGGAAGACAACGGCGATGCAGCTGATCGTCGGCCTGCTCAGCCCGAGCGAGGGCGAGGCGTACGTCGACGGGGAGGCGGCCGGAACGATCGCGGCCAAAGAGAAGATCGGGTACTCCCCACAGGAGCCCGCGTTCCACGAATCGATGACGGCAAAACGATATCTGGTCTACATGGGCAAGACCGCCGGTATGGGGTCACGGGCGAGCGAGCGTGCCGACGAGTTGCTCGACTGGCTCGATCTGGCAGACGCGGCAGACCAGACGATCACGGGATTCAGCGGCGGGATGCGCCGCCGACTCAGTCTGGCACAGGCGATGATTCACGAGCCGGAGCTGCTGATTCTCGACGAACCGACTGCAGAGCTCGACCCGTCGGGACGCCGGATCATTATCGAGTCACTGGAGGAACTGACCGAGGAGGGAATGACTGTGTTCGTTAGCAGTCACGTGCTCGCCGAACTGGAACAGTTCATCGACACCGTGACGATCCTCAAAGAGGGTCGGCTCGTCGAGACGAACGACGTTTCGGCGATCCAGTCGGAGTACGGCGGACAGGCGTTCTCGATCGAGACCTCCGACGACGAGCGCGTCGTTGCCTTGCTCGACGGACGGGAGTGGATCACCGAAGTTCGGATCGAGGACGACAGGATCATAGTGGCGACCGACCAGCCCGACGAGTTCAAAAGCGAACTCCAGTCGTTGCTCGCCGAGGAGGGGATACTGCTGGAAGGGCTCGCCGAGGAGGGGAGTCTCGAGGAGGCGTTTGCGGACATCATGGCCGGAGGTGAGGCGGAATGATGGCCAGAAGCGCCGTCATTATGCGGAAGTCGCTGGATGACTTCGCGAACCCGCTCTATCTGGCCGCCTTCTTCGTGGTATACGTCGGCGTCGGCGCGTTTCTGGCGATCGGCGTCACACAGGCTGCTCCCGACGACCTGGCGACGATGCCACTACACATCCAGGAGCAGGAACTCGCCGCGGCGTTCAGCCAGCTGGCCTTCCTCTGGGGTGTCGGGATCCCGATGATGGTGCTGGTGAGCGTGCTGGCGGCAAACGGCATCGCAAAGGAATCCCAGACGGGGACGCTCCGGATCCTTCTGAGCAAACCGATCCGACGCTGGGAGGTGATCGGAGGGAAATTCGCCGCGATCTTCCTGTTTGCCGTCCTGACGATGCTCGCCGGCATCCTGCTGAGTGCGGTCCTCGTGTTCCACTTTCTGGGAGCCGATCTCGCGGCGGTCAGCCCGATGGCACTGAGCGGCGGCATCTGGGCGCTCGTCCCGGGGATCCTCGCGTACGCGTTGTTCGTCGGCTTCGTCACGGGAGCGGTCGGAACCGCGATCGCCGTCGTTACCGGCAGCCGGATGGGGACGGTTTTGGCGACACTTCTGATCCCCGTCGTCTTTTTCGCGTTTATTCCCGTCAGACTGCTCGCCGGAGCGACGATATACCTCGATTACAGGCTGTATTTCGTCGATCTGAACTACCACTTCGGGAACGCGTACGTCTTCCTCCTCGAAGCGCTCGGTGTGGAGTTCAGCCCGACGACCCAGTCCGCGCTGGGGACGGCAACGGGCGTCTACGATACGACCGGTACCGGCGTCGATCCGCTCGTCGGGGGCATGGACCCATCAGTGCCGCTTGCAGGACACGTCCCACCGATCGTGTCGCTGCTTGGGCTACTGGTTGGCGCTGGCGCACTGCTGGCTGTCGCTGTGGTCTACTTCGAGCGAGCCGACATCCAGTAACGGCCCCTCGGTTACAGAGAACACAGGAGAGAGCTCACGACTTCTCGTGGGAGGAGGTCAGTCGAAGACGGGACTCTCCGCTTCCAGACGCTCGACATCGTCGACGATCGAACGGAGCTCGTCTGGAAACAGCGCGATCTGGATCTCGTTTCCTTCTGCGTCCTCGAACACCAGTTTGACGCGTTTGTCGCCGAACTCGCGTGCCGTCGCCTGCTCGACGTCGAACAGCTTCGCCGTCGCCGTCTTGTTCGACGGGCCGACATTTTTGACGGCACCGTCTTTGAGCTCGATCATGAAATCATCCAGCTGTAGCGTGAGCATAGAAGCAGTTCGTGTGGCACACTGAAAAGTGGCATCGTCAGGGGCCCTGCGAGGAGCCACTACGTCCGGCCCGGTCCTCGCGAGGCGACAGGTGACCGGGAACCAGCGGTTCTGGCTGGCGGCGAGCGAACCATCCTCCCGGTCACCTGACAGCGCAACGTACCGGTCACCGGCACGTTCATCGGAGGCCACCGTGACAGTAGCTATCAATCAATTTGGTTACCACTAAGTGGGAGAAGAGAGTACGTCCCGACGTACCATGGAGCTCACCTGGCATGGCCATTCGACCTGGCGCGTCGTCGTTGGAGACACCGACCTGTTGATCGACCCGTTCTTCGACAACCCGCTCACTGATCTCGACGCTGGAGACGTCGAGACGCCCGATTACGTCTTGCTCACACACGGACATGCCGACCACATCGGTTCCGTCGGCGAGTTCGATGACGTGACAACGGTCGGCACACCGGAGGTAACTGGGTACGTCGCCGACGAGTACGGCGTCGAGGATACGATCGGTATGAACATCGGTGGGACGGTCGAACTGGGTGATGCGTACGTGACGATGCATCGCGCCGACCACACGAACGGGCTCGACACCGGCTACGAGAACAACGGCGGAACTCCTGCGGGCTTTCTCATCAGCGACACGAAACCGACGCAGGTCGCCGACGAGGAGAGCACGACGTTCTATCACGCCGGGGACACCGGGCTGATGACGGAGATGCGCGACGTGATCGCACCGTATCTCGAACCGGACGCCGCGGCGGTCCCTGCAGGCGATCATTTCACCATGGGGCCAATGCAGGCCGCGATCGCGGTCGACTGGCTCGATGTCGACCACGCGTTCCCGATGCATTACGACTCGTTCCCCCCTATCGAAATCGAGACCGACGAGTTCGTTCGCGAGGTGAAAGCGACCGGGAGCGACGCCGAGGTGCACGTACTGGACGGTGACGAGAGCTTCCAGCTGTCGTCGTAGTTTTCATCGCCTCCTTTCCGATTGAACAACCCTTACAACAACGGGCGTTGAAATGTGGCCTGCTATGGCCAAAGAAGTACACAGCACCTCCACCGAGGGCTTTTCGACCCAGAACAAGATTCGAGAGTTCGAGACGACCATCGACGCGACCGGCGAGGACGCGCCGGACACGCTCGAAACACTGCTTGCCACGTACAGCGCGTGTTTCGTCCCGGCGCTCCGCGTCGGCTCCGAACAGCGTGGCGGCGGCGACCTCGGCGAGATCGAGATCGCGGTTACGGGCGAACTGAACGACGACGACAAGCTCGAATCGATTTCGTTCGACGTCACCACTGAGGCCGACCTCGACGACGAGACCGCAGCACAGGTCGAGGAGCGGGCGGAGGAACTGTGCAAGGTCCACGACGCGCTCAAAGAGAGCCTGCACGCCGACGTCACGCTCAGCAGCTGATCGGTCCGCACGGTTTTTCCACAGATGTAATAGGCCCGTCAGTCCTACAACCGATATGAGCAACAGCGACTGGACCGACAGAATCGTCGGTGCGCGCATGAAAGTCGATCAGGAGTTCTCGGAGCAGGTTCAGGCGTCCGAGTTTTCCAGTCAGGAGTGGGGCATGATCATGACCGCAGTCGAGCTGGAGATCGAGGACCCAGAGGACCCCGAGGAGGCTCGCGTCGTCGCAAACACCGAGAGCGTCCCGCAGGTGATGCCAGCGCTCGACGACGTGCGCGATCAGATGGGCGCGATGGGTGGCACACCGAGCGGGTCGTCGGGCAGCAGTGGTGGCGGAATCATCGACAGCATCCTCGGGGCGTTTGGAATGGGCGACGGCGGCGGGGACGACGAGCGCATCGAGGCGGCCGAAGCGCTCGCACAGGAGTACGCCGAGCGTCTGCAGTCCCACCTCGAATCAAAAGGTCAGTGGGCGACTGCGTGCAATGCGGCAGCGAAAGACACTGAGTCTGCGTAGCCTGATGGTCATCAACAGGTCCCGGTCTCCGGACTCGGGGTGTTCGGCGCGGACCCGATCCTCGGCTCGAAAATGAAGGGGATGGGCAGAGCCCGTCCAGCAGCACCGTAGCTACGCAATCTGGTGAACTACTCGCTTTTGAACAGCGTCAGCTCCTCGGCTTGATAGATGCTGATCAGCTCGTTGATCAACTCGTCGTAGGACTCGTCTTCGACCTGCAGGCTGTCGAGCCGTTCGACGGTATCCGGATCGAGTTCTATTTCGGGCATATCCGTATTTTCGATCCCGGTCGGCTTAATGGACGGGGTCGATCACTCGAACTCCCGTACTCGGTCGGTCTCGCTCGTCGTGTCAGTCTCGACCGGATCCAGATACTGTTCGAGCCGCCGTTCGTACTCCGCTTCGTCGATCTCGCCGTTGACGTACCGCTCTTTCAGCCGTTGTTCGGGGGACTGTGAGGGACTGCTGGAGCGATCCACCGAACCGCTATCGTCCCCTTCAAAGTACCACGAGAGGGCCAGATACGCCAGTCCGGCGACGATTAGAATGGGAACGACCGACGTGATGATCGTCCATAGCAGACCGACGGTGACCGAGATGAGCGTCGCGATGATCGAGAGGGCGATCACCAGCCCGATCAGCACGAGCAATCCTTTGCCGAGCAGGCCGAGCACGCTGGTGTCGTTTCGGGAGGCCATATCTGCACACACGGTCTCGCACTGTTTAAAAACATAGTCGCAGTTTCCCTCGCTGAAATCGTCCTGTCTCCATCCCGAAAACGCAGCTTACAGACGCTCGACGATCGCCGCGGTGACGTCCTCGGTCGACGCCGAGCCGCCAAGGTCCGGCGTTCGTGGCCCCTCGTCGAGGACGCCCTCGGTCGCCTCGCGGACGCGGTCGCCTTCCTTCTTGTAACCGAGGTGGTCGAGCATCATGGCAGCCGACAGGATCATCGCGGTTGGATTGGCGACGCCTTCACCGGCGATATCCGGCGCGGAGCCGTGGACCGGCTCGAACAGGGCATTCTCCGCACCGACGTTCGCGCTCGGGAGGAGTCCGAGACCGCCGACGAGTCCGGCGGCGAGATCCGAGAGCATGTCGCCTGCGAGGTTCGGACAGATGACGACGCCGTAGTCCTCGGGGTGGGTGATTAGATGCATCGCCAGCGCGTCCATCAGCGCGGTGTCGTACTCCGCGCCGCGTTCCTCGGCGACGGCCTCGGCGGTCTCCAGAAAGAGCCCGTCGGTTTCGCGCATCACGTTTGCCTTGTGAGCGATCGTCACGTCGTCGTAGCCGTTCTGTTCGGCGTACTCGAAACCAAACTCCGCAATCTCGCGTGATGCGTCCTCGGTGATAACACGGGTGAGCGTCGTCACGCCGTCGGCGATTTCGCTTTCGATCCCCGTGTAGACGCCCTCGGTGTTTTCACGAATGAAAACGAGGTCCGTATCGGGCTGGACGGCGTCGAGGCCGGGATACGAAACGGCGGGGCGGACGTTTGCGAAGGAACCGACCACCTCACGCAACGGGAGGATCACGTCGGCCGCGGTCTCGCCCGCCGCACCGAACAGCGTCGCGTCGGCACAGCGTGCGAGTTCGCGCGTGTCCTGTGGCAGTGCCTCGCCAGTTTCAGCTTTCGTCGCGTCGCCCGCATCCCCCTCGACGAAGTCGAACTCGATGTCGAGTGCCTGGAGTACCTCGACTGCCGCTGGCGTCACTTCCTGGCCGATGCCGTCGCCCGGGATCACGGCGATCCGATGTGTCATTACCTCCCCACACGCTGTGGGGGTAAGAAAGGGATTCGGTTCGACACCGCGACGCCACCTCAAGAATTAACCGCACCGGCGACACATCTCAATGATATGTACGCCGTCGGGGTCGACAGTACCGATTCAGCATCGTGCCAGCAGTCACGCTGTCGGCCGGAGTGGGGCTGACGTGTCGGTCGCCTTCTGGGCGCTCGTCGGCCTGGGGACGCTCACCTGCCTGTTCATGGCGTGGGCGCTCGGCGCGAACAGCAACTCGCCACCGTTTGCCCCGGCGATCGGCGCGAACGCCATCTCGACGATGCGTGCCGCCTTTCTCATCGGTATTCTCGCGGCGCTTGGCGCGCTCACACAGGGCGGCGCGATCTCCGAGACCGTCGGCCAGAACCTGATCCTGAACACGCCGATCACCGCACTCGCGGCGATTTCCGGGCTCATCACTGCCGCAGGGTTCATGATCTTCGGCGTCTACTCCGGCTATCCGGTACCCGCGGCGTTCGCCACGACCGGTGCGATGGTGGGTGTCGGTCTCTCGCTCGGGGGAGACCCCGCCGTCGACACCTATCGCGAGCTCGCGACGTTCTGGCTGCTCGTCCCCCCGACGTCCGGCGGCATGGCCTATCTCACTGCCAAGCTGCTCCGGCGGGACGATATCCCCGATACGGTCGGCGTGCCGCTGCTCGCTGGTATCGTCGGCGGGATCCTCGCGAACATCCGGCTGGGCGTGATACCGTCGCCACCGGAAATCGACCAGAGCTCCGTCGCCGAGCTCGTCTCCCGGACCCTTGGCGAGCCCCACGTGGCCGGGATCGATATCGCCGTCGTTCTCGTCACGCTCGCCTTCGCTGTCGGCGGCTTCACGTACATCCGCAGGCGGACGATGGCCTCGGTCGACGACGGGATCAGAACCTTTCTGCTCGTGCTGGGAAGCGTCGTCGCCTTCTCCAGTGGGGGCAGTCAGGTCGGGCTGGCGACCGGCCCCCTCGAAAACCTCTTTGGCGTCGAGCTGGGACTGCCGGGGATCGTACTGCTCGCGATCGGTGCAACGGGGATCATCGCCGGTGCATGGATGGGCGCACCGCGGTTGCTGCAGGCAACCTCCCGGGAGTATGCACAACTCGGGGCTCGGCGGTCGATTGCCGCGCTCGTCCCCGGCTTCGTCATCGCCCAGATCGCAATCGCGCTTGGCATCCCCATCTCGTTTAACAACATCATCATCTCCGGTGTGATCGGCGGAGGACTCGCCGCTGGCTCGGCTGGCGTCTCGCGCAGAAAGATCGGCGTCACACTGGCGTTCTGGCTGATCACGCTCTCGACATCGATCGTCATCGGCTTCGGGCTGTATCAACTGCTCTCGACCGTGCTGGGGATCCGGTAACTACCTGATCACGGTCACGGAGACCGGAGCTTCCGCCACGACTTTCGTCGCAACCGTCCCGAGGAGTCGTTTCGCGATCCGATTCGCGTCGCCGCCGTGCCCGCCCATGACGACGTGATCGACGTCACGGTCCTCGGCAACGTCGAGGATCACGTCCGCCGGATCACCAGTCTCGATCATGATGTCGACCGTTCGATCCGCCGCGTCTGCCCGACGTTCCGCTTGCTCGATCACCAGTTCGGCGTGCTCGCGGGCGGCATCGATGCGCTCGTCATCAGCGCCGAGAATCCCCCCCTCACTCATCGGGGCGTCGAGCGGCAGGATGACGTTCACAACCGTAATCGGACACTCGAAGGTGTCCAGCGCGTGTTCGAGCGCGTCGTCGGCAAGCGGCGAGCTGTCCAGCGGGACGAGGACGTGTGAAGGTGCCACAGATGATCTTCGACTGGTGGGGTTTTGTATCTCACGGCGACCGGTCCGGCGGGACAAAGAAGCGGGACAAAAACGCAATTACTGCGGGTGGTCGATCAGTCTTCGGTCTCGATGACGTCGATCGCGCCGTACATCCCTTCAGCGGTGTGGGGTTCACAGTAGTATAGCTGAATCCCGTCGTCGTCAAAGGACTGATCGAAAGTCGTCCCGTCTTCGGCAACGACATCACCGCTGTTGAAGTCCGATGCGGAATCCTCGTCGGAGACGACGTTGTGCGCACCACCCTCCCAGACCCATTCGACAGTCGTGCCCGCGTCGATCCGGATCGCCGCTGGTTCGAAGACGTTGGTGTCAGTCAGTGAGACTGTCACCTGCTCCTCGCCTGTCGCGTCGACCATCGTCCCATCGTAGTTAGGCGCGTCCTGTAGATACTCCTCGATCGCCACAGGGACCTCGTCGATCTCGCCGATAGATCCGTCGTCACCGTTTTCTGTTCCGTTCTCGTCGTCGCTATCGTCGACCTCCACGGCTCCGTTGTCGTCATCGTCTCCGGCACACCCGGCCAGGGCAGTGAGGGCGACGGTTCCACTCGCAGCGATAAATCGACGGCGGCTCTGTTGGTTCGACATGCACCGCGAGGTTGGTTTCTACAGTCAAAAGCACAGTGGTATAGTCATATTGATATGTGTTGATTGATGCTGCACAATAGACACAGCTACTCTCTCCGTCAGCAACTCAGAAAAACGGATCTACGGCGGTTTTAGTCGTCCGATTCGACGTAGGGAAGCCCGTCAACGGTCGCCTCGACCTTGCTCATGTTCGAGTACATCAGCGCGGTCGTGTCCCAGATCCCGTCGACGAGCGCTTCTTGCATCGAGCTGTCAATATCGACATCCACAGTGGTCTCGCCGTAGGTGACGGTCTCGTCCTCGACGTTGATCTCGACGTCACCGTCCGGGTGCTCGCGGATCCACTCCTGAAGATCCGTCACGGTTTCTTTGTCCGCCGTCGCGGCGGGGATGCCGAGGGACTTGCAGTTGTCCGCGAAGATCTCCGCGAACGTCTCGCCGATGACGCCGTCGACGCCCCAGCGCATCATCGCCTGGGGGGCGTGCTCGCGGGAGGAGCCACAGCCGAAGTTCTTGTTGACGACCGCGATGTTGGCTCCCTCGAACTCGTTGAGCGGGTGGTCGTTGAACCCGCCGTCGTCGTCCCGCCGCGCGTCATAAAAGAGGTAATCGGCCATGTTGTCGAACGTGACCTCCTTCATGAACCGCGCGGGCAGGATCTGGTCAGTGTCGATGTCGTCACCGGGAATCGGGACGCCGGTGCCCGAAACTTCGGTGATGTGGTTCTCACCCGACATCAGTCTGCCACCTCCTCGACGTCGTCGGCAGCAACCACGTCTGACGGTCCGTCGTCCAGGAACCGTCGGGCATCGGTAACTTCACCCTCTACCGCCGCTGCGGCGACCATCGCGGGACTCATGAGGACGGTCTTGCCGTCCTTGTCACCCTGCCGACCGATGAAGTTCCGGTTCGAGGATGAGGCACAGACCTCACCCGCTTCGAGCTTGTCGTCGTTCATCGCCAGGCACATCGAACAGCCGGCACGTCGCCACTCCCAGCCGGCCTCGATGAACGTCTGGTCGATGCCGCGGGCCTCACACTCCTTGCGGACCGTCTCGGAGCCGGGGACTGCAAGTGCCTGAACGTCGTCGGGGACCTGCTGGCCCTCGATGATATCGGCGGCGACCTCGAAGTCCGAGACGCGACCGTTCGTACAGGTCCCAAGGAAGGCGACATCGACGTCGTAGCCGAGCATCGACTCGCCAGGGGAGAGCTCCATGTGATCGAGCGCCTGTTCGGCGGCCTCCTGTTCTGTCTGGGTGGGCAGATCCGAGGGAGCCGGAATCGGCTCGGATACCTCGATGACCTGTCCGGGGTTGATCCCCCAGGTGACCAGCGGGTCGATGTCGTCGACGTTGATCGTGACGACATCGTCGTACTCGGCGTCGTCGTCGCTTTTGATCGACTCCCAGTACTCGACGAGTTCGTCGAACGCCTCGCCCTCGGGGACGTACTCGCGACCGCGCAGGTACTCGTAGGTGGTCTCGTCGGGGTTGATATAGCCCGCACGAGCGCCGCCCTCGATGGACATGTTACAGATCGCGAGCCGACCCTCCATGCCGAGTTCCTCGATAGCGGGGCCACCGTACTCGTAGACGTGGCCGACACCGCCGTCGACGCCCAGTTCCTGAATGATCTTCATGATCACGTCTTTGGCGTAGACGCCGTCGCCGAGGCTCCCCTCGATCTCGATGCGGCGGACTTTCTGTTTGTCGGCGGCGATACAGCCGGTCGCGAGTACGTCGCGGATCTGGCTGGTGCCGATACCGACGCCGATCGAGCCGAATGCTCCGTGAGTCGCCGTGTGGCTGTCCCCGCAGGCAACGGTCATTCCGGGCTGGCTCAGCCCCAGCTCTGGCGCGACGACGTGAGTAATGCCCTGTTTCCCCGAGTCGAAGTCGAAGAAAGTGATACCGTTTTCGCTGGTGTTTTTCTCCAGAGCGCCCAGCATCTCCTCGGATTTCTCGTCTTCGAGGGGGCGTTTGCGTTTGTCCGCCTCGGTCGGGGCGATGTGGTCGGTCGTTGCGAACGTGCGGTCGGGGTACGCGACGTTGAGGTCCCGTTCGCGCAACATGCCAAACGCCTGTGGGCTCGTCACTTCGTGGACGAGATGCAGCCCGATGAACAGCTGATCCTGCCCGTTCGGCAGCTCCGTTACCTTGTGTTTCTCCCAGACTTTGTCGTACAGCGTTCCATCACTCATTATATACGTCCTCGTCGTTCGCGGCTACGTCAGACTGCCGGTTCCCGCCCCGCTCGAAGGCGGGGGCCGCTCCCTCGCCCTGCGGCGGGACGTGATCGACATCCGCCATTCGTTCGTCGTGCTGTTCGTCCTGTCCACCGTCGGTGACGACCGTTGGGCCGCGCTCGAACGAGCGGGCCGCGCTGGCGTCCCCGAACGGGTGGGTGTGATCGACGTCTCGCATGTTCTCAGTCATCTGCTGGCGCTTCCGCTTTTTCCTCCTCCCACGCGAACAGTTCGCGCAGGCTGCCGCCGACAGCTTCGATCTCCTGACCTTCCTCGGCGGCGCGCAGTTGTTTGTAGCTCGGTCGGTTCGTCTGGTTCTCGGTGATCCACTCCTTGGCGAACTCGCCGTTTTGAACCTCTTCGAGGACCTCCTCCATTCCCTCGCGGGCGTACTCCTCGTCGACGACGTACTCGCCGCGGGTGAGCCCGCCGTACTCGGCGGTGTCGGAGACGGAGTTCCACATCCCCATCAGCCCGCCCTCGTAGATGAGATCGACGATGAGCTTCATCTCGTTCATGCACTCGAAGTACGCCATCTCGGGGGAGTAGCCGGCGTCGACGAGCGTCTCGTAGCCCATCTTCATCAGCTCGGTGACGCCGCCACAGAGGACGGCCTGCTCGCCGAACAGGTCGGTTTCGACCTCCTCCTGGAACGAGGTCTCGATGACGCCCGCTCGCGTGCAGCCGATCGCCTCGGCGTAGGCAAGCGACTGGTCTTTGGCGTCGCCGGTCGCGTCCTGATACACCGCGATCAGGCCCGGGACGCCCTCGCCGCGCTGGTAGGTACGGCGCACGAGGTGGCCCGGCGATTTCGGCGCGACCATCGTCACGTCGACGTCCTCCGGCGGTCGGATCTGCCCGTAGTGGATGTTGAAGCCGTGAGCGAACTGCAGGGTGTCACCGGCATCCAGTCCGTCCTCGATCGCCTCGTACACTGCGGGCTGGATCGTGTCGGGGACGAGCATCTGGACGATGTCGGCCTCGGCGGCGGCGACGTCGGGCGTCTCGACACGTAGCCCCTCGCTTTCGGCCTCGGGCCACGAGGAGGAATCCTCGCGCAGGCCGACGATCACGTTGACGCCGCTGTCGTGCAGGTTGAGCGCGTGAGCGTGGCCCTGGCTCCCGTAGCCGAGAACGGCGACCGTCTTGTCTTCGATGTACGTGCTATCCGCGTCTTCGTCCCGATATACTGTCGTTGTAAATTCGTCTGCCATTGTAACTCTCAGTTGTCAGTCGTCGGCCGGCACTTCTTTGCTTTCCGGTTCTGCGATCGGCGGTTGCTCCGCCGCAGTTCGTTCGGCACCGCGGGCCAGCGCCGCAGTACCGGTGCGAACGATCTCCTCGATGCCGAAGCGCTCGAACGCGTCGATGGCGGCTTCGATCTTCTGCTGGCTCCCCGTCACCTGGACGGTAATCGTCTCCTGTCCAGCATCGACCGCCTGCCCGCCGTACATATCGGCCATCGCATTGACACGGTCGGGATGTGTCCCGTCGACCTTGATAAGGGCGAGGTTCCGACGGATCGCGTCGTGTGGCAACTCAGTCACCGAAACGACCGGGACGAGTTTCTGCAGTTGCTTTTTGGCCTGCTCGATGCCCGGCTCGGGCTCCTCGATGACGAGGGTGATCCGGGCGCGATCCTCGTCGGTCGTCGCGCCGACGGTCAGGCTCTCGATGTTGAACTGGCGACGGCTAAACAGCGAGGCAACGTTCGCGAGCACGCCCGGTTCGTGTGCCACCAGCGCTGACAGCACCGCGCGCTCGACGTCGGGCTCGGCTTCGGCGTCGGGATCGATCCGGATCCCTTGCGCGTTGCGTCGTCGCGACGTCTCCGGTCGTTCGCTCGGGTGCGGTCCCTCCAGTGCCTTGGAATCGATGTCGTCGCTCATTGTCAGATGTCGTCCAGCTGGCTTGCGTTCAGTGCGAACTTCCCGTTGTTGCCGCCGCTTGGAACCATCGGGTAGACGTTCGCCTGCGGGTCGATGCGGAAGTCGATGACAGTCGGGCCGTCGTACTCCATCGCGGCCTCGACAGCGTCTGCGACCTCGTCGTAGTTCTCGACGGCCTCGCCGTGGGCGCCGAACGCCTCGGCGAGCTTGTCGAACTCGGGACACCAGCCGTACTCCGAGGCGGCGTGTCGCCCCTCGAAGAAGGCGTCCTGCCACTGGCGAACCATCCCGATGTACTCGTTGTTCAACACGGCGACGGTGATATCCATATTCTCGCGGACGGCGACAGAGAGCTCCTGCATCGTCATCAGGAACGAGCCATCGCCCTCGAAACAGATGACCTCCTGGTCGTCGTCGGCCGCGACGCGTGCGCCGATCGCCGCGGGCAGGCCGTAGCCCATCGTCCCCAGCCCGTTCGAGCTGACGAACGTGCGCGGTTCGAGCCAGTCCCAGTACTGCCAGGCCCACATCTGGTGCTGGCCGACGCCGGTGGTGACGATCGCGCGATCGCTCGTGGCCTCGTCCAGGGCCTCGACGACGAACTCCGGCTGGAGCGGGCGGTCCTCGGGGACCGGGTAATCCATCGGGTACTCGTCCTTCCAGATCTGGCACTGCTCGCGCCACTCGTCGGCGTCGGGCGCGTGCTCGATCTCGGCGTCGAGCTGCTCGATCACCGTTCCCGCGTCGCCGATCAGCGGGTAGTCCGCGTGGACGTTCTTGCTGATTTCGGCGGGGTCGATATCGACGTGGACGATCTCGGCGTCGGGCGCGAACGTCTCGATGCCGCCGGTTAGCCGGTCGTCGAAGCGGGTCCCGATGCCGATCAGCAGGCTGGAGTGGTGCATCGCCATGTTGGCAAAGCCCGTGCCATGCATCCCGCCGCCCCACATCGAGAGCTCGTGGTCCTCCGGGAACGATCCGGTGCCCGGCATCGTCGTGACGACCGGGATCTCGTACTCCGTGGCGAACTCGTACAGCTCGTCGGAGGCTTCGCTTCGGATGACGCCGCCGCCAGCGAGGATCACCGGCTGTTCCGCGGCCTCGATGGCGCGTGCGGCCTCCGCGACGCTGTCCGGTTCGGCGCGCTCGGTGTACTGGTACGTGTCGGGCACCGTCGCCTCGCCGGGGTCGCTGTCGGTCTCGCCCAGCGTGATGTCCTTTGGCAGGTCGACCAGCGTCGGGCCGGGACGTCCCTCCCGGGAGAGGGCAAGCGCGGAGCCGACGTCGTCGCCGACCGTATCGGAATCGTCGGCGAAGATGTTGTGTTTCGTGATCGGATCGGTCACGCCGGTCGTGTCCGTCTCCTGGAAGGCGTCGTTGCCGACGAAGTTCGTCGGGACCTGCCCGGTCAGGGCGACGAACGGATCCGAATCCATCGAGGCGTCCGCGATTCCCGTGATGAGGTTGGTCGCGCCGGGACCCGATGTCGCCAGGCAGACGCCGGGGTCGTTTGCGACGACGCCGTAGGCGTCCGCGGCGTGAGCCGCACCCTGCTCGTGGGCCATCGTGACGTGGCTGAGCTGGTCGGAGCCGTACAGCGCGTCGTAGACGGGCATGATCGCTCCGCCCTGAACGCCAAAGAGGTGTTCGACGCCGTCGTTTTCGAGCGCGCGAACGACGGCTTCGGCTCCCGTGGTGACGGGTTGCTGGTCCGTTTCGGCGTTTTCCTCGTCGAACTCCGCGGCGTGTGCTGGTTCGCTCATGCACGATCACCTCGGGTCGATGTGGTAGTTGGCTGGCGATACTCTCGTCGTGGGGGTCGGGATCGGTACATGGTTCGAGCGGTGACTGTGTGATCTACGAGCGATGCGGGCCGGGTCGAAAACTGTGGTAGTGGTGGGGCTAGAAGGCCCCTACGATCACACCGAGAAGGCGTCGAACGGACCGGATGCTGGCGGCGTCGAGCACACCAGCCGTGACGGTCCGTGTCATCAGTTGATTGTTGATGATCTTCGCGTATATATTTCTTGCGAGACACGGTGGGCAGGCTGGCTGGCAACTGCTCTGGGTTGTCACTACCGGCGAACCCGAACGCGGTCATCAGGCGCGGACCTCCTCGGTACGCTTGATACCCTGGTCGCGGGCGAACTCCTTCAGCATCTCCATTGTCACCCGCTCTTTTTCCGCGCCCCGGTTTTTCACCTTGCGGGTGACCGCCCGGACCTCCGTATCCGTCGGGGAGAAGCCGGCGTCCTCCAGCCGTTCACGCACCGAGTGGTTACCGGTGTGTTTGCCAAGCACCAGCTCCCGGTGTGCGCCGACCATCTGTGGGGTCATGACGCCCGGCTCGAACGTATCGGAGTTTTCGATGACGCCCGCGGCGTGGATCCCGCTCTCGTGGGAGAACGCGTTTCCGCCGACGACCGGCTTGTTGCCCGGCACGTCGATCCCGCTTTTCTCCTCGACCAGCCGCGAAAGCTCCGTGATGCGGGTCGTGTCGATTCCGGTGTCGACCTGGTACACCGACTCGATCGCCATCACGAACTCCTCGTAGGCCGCGTTACCGGCCCGCTCGCCGATCGAGTTGACCGACACCTGGGCCTGCTTTGCGCCCGCCTCGATGCCCGATAGGGCGTTGGCGGTCGCCAGCCCGAAGTCGTCGTGGGTGTGGACGTCGACGTTCGCGTCGGTGTGTGCCACGACCGTGCTGATCAGGTCGTAGAACCGGCGCGGGGTCGCGACGCCACAGGTATCGGGGATGTTGATCCAGTCGGTTCCGGCCTCGGATACCTCCTCGATCACCTCGATCAGATAGTCCTCGTCGGTACGGGTCGCATCCATCGGCGAGTACATGCAGGTCAGGCCCGCATCCTTCACTCGCTCGACGGCGGCGACCGAACGCTCTACTACTTCCTCGCGGGTCGCGTGCATCGAATCCTCGATCTGGACGTCGCTCGTCGAGGAGAACACGTGGACCATCTCGACGCCGCTGTCGATGGCGGCCTCGATGTCCTTGTCGACGACCCGGGCCAGACCACAGGTCGTCGTTGACGTGTGTTTTGCGATGTCACGCACCGCCTCGAACTCCGCGTCGGAGTTGACGGGGAACCCGGCCTCGATGACGTGGGTGCCCATCTCGTCCAGCACCGCCGCTATCTCGCGTTTGTCTTCGTACGAGAATGACGTGCGGGGTGACTGCTCTCCGTCGCGGAGTGTGGTGTCGAAAACGCGTGCTGACTCAATTTCGTCAGTGGAATCTAACGTGCCCTGGAAGAACTCGACCCCCCTGACTGGTGTCAGAGGACGAATCCATGGACGCTTGGTCGGACATGGTACCTCAATGAATCACGTCTTCACATATAAGCGTGTCGTTCGTTCGCCCACTCACACCCACGAACCGGGACGCAAATATTACAATTCCACAGTTGGACCCCGCTCCGTCGAACTGAGAAGGTTTTTTCTCGGGGGGGTGCCTCGGGTGGGATATGTCCGATTTCAACCTCGATCTCCGGTCGGTCGAAGACCATCTCGAGGACGAAGAAGACGGCGAGAGCTTCGAGGGCCGTGTTGTGCTGGGTGTACTCGACGGCTCCACCGATCCCGAGGAGTGGCTCCGAACCGTCCTCGGCGGGAACGTGCTGGTGCTCAACGTCGACGGCGATGTCAACGAGCTGGCCGCCGGATTTGCCCGGGAGGTGCGCGACGAGGACGGCGAGCTCGTCCACTTCCGGGGGTTCCTGATCGTCACGCCGCCCGGCGTCGAGATCGATCGCGACCGGCTGTAGCTCAGTCCGTTCCGTAGGCCCGGTTGAACCGGCTCTCCGAGAGCAGTAGCTCCTCCATCGCTGGCATGTGTTTGACGTTGAAGACGACTTTCGTATCCTCGGTCACCGGCGCAGTGATACAGGAGAGTCGAATCCCACGGTCGACCATCTCCTGGCTGAGGACGTGGCTCGTCGGGATCGGCACGTCCCCGTCGATTACCGCGACGGCACAGTTCGAGCAGGCCCCGCCCCGACAGGCGAACGGCCAGGCTAGCCCGGCGTTTTCTGCGGCTTCGAGCAACGTTTCGTTCTCTTCGACGGTAATATCCCCGTAGTCGGCCTGCCCCAGATCGGCGTCGGCCGCCTTCTCGAACAGATCCTCGTCGTCGAGGCTCCAGCCGTGCTCGTCGAGGCGCTCGTAGTTGAGAAACTCCACGCGGTACTGTGGGCGGTCGTCGGTCTCCTCGACCGGAGAACTGCCCTCGTGGACCGACACCGGACTGACCTCGCCCGCCTCGATCCGCTCGTAGGCGGTCTTGACGGCCTGGAACGCCCGGGCTGAACCGCCGTGGTCGGGGTGGGTCTCCTTGACACGTTCCCGGTACGCCGCCAGCAGTTCGTCCTGGCTCGCGTCCCGCGTAACGCCGAGGATGTCGTAGGGCGATGCCACAAACGTGGCTTACGGTCGGTGGTATATATTCCCTGCTTTCGACCCGTCGCCGCTATCGGTTGGTATCTATACTTCGAAATCTGTAGTAATAAACTACGAAAGTTGTAGTGTTACGCTTCGATAACTGTAGTAACGGCCTCGAACAGCCGTAGCTGGCCCACTTCCCCGGCGACGGCAGGGCTTATGCACATCGACCCCTCAGTATTTGATACAAAAATGCCCATCAAAGCGAGCGGTGACGCAGTTTTGGAGACGACGGTCGAGTGGGACGGCGGGATGAGCTGGATCGCCTATCCCGACGAGGGGATGGAACGCGCCAGTCACGCAATCGTCGTCGACGACGAGGTGTGGCTCGTCGATCCGGTCGACGCCGAGGGTCTGGACGACGCCGTCGCGGAGTACGGCCCCGTCGCGGGCGTCGTCGTCCTGCTCGATCGGCACAAACGCGACAGCGCCGCGGTCGCCCGCCGTCACGACGTGCCCGTCTACGTCCACGAGTCGATGGACGACGTGGCCGCGGCGCTCGACGCCGACATCGAGCGGTTTGCCGACGCGTTACCGGGCACGCCGTTCGAGGTTATCCCGGTCGTCGACAGCCGCGTCTGGAAGGAGATCGCGCTGTACGACGCCGACGGTGGGACTCTCGTCGTCCCCGAATCGTTCGGGCGAGCGAGCTACTTCGTGACCGCGGACGAGCGCGTCGGCGTTCATCCGATGCGTCGCGGAACACCGCCACGGGAGGCCTTCGAGAACGTCGACGCCGACCGGCTGCTCGTCGGTCACGGCAGCCCCGTTCTGGAAGATACCACACGGGCGATGCGAGACGCGCTCGCGGGCTCACGCAAGCGGATGCCGCGGCTCTACCTTTCAACGGCACGATCGATGTTGCCGTTCTGAACTGTCGGGAGCCGATATCGTTAACAGGGACTCCCCGCAAGGAAAACACAGTGAACCGTGACACGGACGTCTTCGTGACCGAGGGGCTAGTCGAGGCGTTGCTGGAGTACGCCGCACAGGAGGACCCCGAGTCGTTGAGCATGGCGCTGTCGGTGACGCCTGCGGGCGAACTCGATGGCGCCGACCGGCTCGACGAGGACACGCCTGTGTTTACGGACCTGTACGTCCCACAACAGGATCGGTCGGTAAACGCCGTTTTCGGGATGGACTTTACCATTCCGCCCAGACAGACGCAGGGTCGATTCCTCTCACATCCCGATGGCACAGCTGACGTGACGCGCGAGGACGATCTACACGAGGTGATGCTCGTCGCCGTCCCGCCGTGGGAACGGGACGGGATCCGGGCGTTCAATCGTTCGGGGGAGCGATTGTCGCTTGCCATCCTCGACGCCGTCCCGCCCGCGGACCCGTTCGAGGACGAGTACTACGGATAGGAGACTACTCCAGATAGCCCAGATCGTTCAGCTGCTCGGCGATCTCCTCGAACTCGGCCTCGGTCAGCTCGCCGCGTTGCTGGTGCTGGATGACGATGCTTCTGAGCATGAATCGCACGAGATCGCTGGTACTCGAAAAGCTCGTTCCGTCGATCGTCTCTTCGACCCGGTCGGCGAGGTCTTTCGGGATCGAAACCGTGGTGTAATCGGTCACGACCTGACGTTGGCGGGAGCCGCCGATAGACCTTGCGACCGACTCGGCTCCGAGCCGACAAGCACAGGGTTGATTTGGGGGGACGTATCTGTGTTAGGTATGGCAGCCCGTCCACCGGATAGTGGCACCGAGGAACCGGACGCGATCGAGTTCGGTATCGCAGCGGTCGACGCCCGACTCGAAGAGACAGATCTGACCTTTCCGGCGACCGACGAGGATATCGTCGACGCGATCCAGAACGAGTCCATCCCGTTCAATACGCACGGATTCACCATGGATCTCCGGACCGCACTCGAGGAGACCGGGCGATCGGAGTTCGACTCCGAACAGGAGCTACTCAACGCTCTGTATCCCGTCTTCGAGGAGCGCCGGAACTCGACGTCGGTCGGGCTGCTCGCGCAGGTGCGCGAGATGCTACCCTTCTAGTCGTCCTCCTCGGCGATCCGCTCGATTCGTCGGCGCTGCTCGCGGTGGAGCGTGACGATCATGTCCGAGAGGACGCCGAACATCACGATCTGAACGCCAAGGAGGATCGTAAAGGCAGACAGCACGGCGAGGACCTCGTGGCTGATCCCCTCGAAGAACCAGCGGTAGCCGACGTACAGGCCGAGGGCGACACCCACTGTTCCGCTCGCCAGCCCGATCGAACCGTAGTACAGCATCGGATTGTTGAGCTTTGCCAGCCGATAGAGCGTGAGCACGATTACTGCGCCGTCCCGGAGCGGATGCAGGTTCGTCTCCGAGTCGTCCGGTCGCGGCTCGTACGTGATGGGGACCACCTCGATGTCGATCCCCTGGCGGACGCATTCGACTGCCAGTTCAGTCTCGATCCCGAAGCCGTTCGCCGAGAGGTCGAGTTGCCGGACCGAGTCAGTGGTAAACGCCCGATACCCGCTGAGGACATCGGTGAGGTTGCGGTGATGAACCGCGGCGAACGCTCGATTGATCAACCGGTTCCCGAGGCGGTTGAGCCGTGACATCGCTCCGGGTTCCATGTCGGCAAACCGGTTGCCGATGACGTGTTCCGCACGCCCGTCCCGAAGCGGTTCGAGCATGGTTGCCGCGTCCTCGGGTCGGTACGTTCCGTCCCCGTCGACGAGCAACACGTACTCGGTCTCGATTCGGTCGAGTGCTTCCGTCACTGCCTGACCTTTGCCATCGCCGCGCTGTTCGAGGACGTCAGCACCGTGCTCGCGTGCGACCCTGCGTGTCCCGTCGGTGGACCCACCGTCGACCACCAGGAGGCGCTCGTATCCTACCGATCGGAACCCATCGATCACGTCGCCGATGGTCGCGGCCTCGTCGAGGGTCGGAATCAACACACAGACGTCCTCGGTCATCGTTCCGGGATGCTCACCACGCCCGCAAAAACCTTGCTGGTCAGTGGCCTCGTGAACGGGTTCCCGATCCTCAACGCCACCACGCCAAAGTATTCAAATCAGGACGAGGACGTTCACCCGTGACTCTCACAGACGACCCCAAAGACTCGCTTGCCGTCCAGTCCTCCAGAACAGAGGTGATGCGACCGTGAAGGCGGTCGTTCTCGCCGCAGGCGAGGGGACGCGGATGCGACCGCTGACCGCAACCCGTCCCAAGCCGATGCTGCCGGTCGCCGGCAAACCGCTCGTCGAGCACGTCCTCGACACCGCCGCCGAGTACGTCGATGGCTACGTGCTGATCGTCGGCTACCGAGCCGACTCGATCCGTGACCACCTCGGCAGCGAGCATCTCGGCAAGCAGATCGAATACGTCGAACAGTCCGAACAGCGCGGTACCGCCCACGCGATTCAGCAGGCCGAACCACACGTCGACGAACGGTTTCTCGCCCTCAACGGGGACGTGATGCTCGATGACGGGCTCGTCGCGAAACTCGCCAGCGCGGAGACAAACGCCATCGCGACGATGCACGTCGACGATCCGACCGCGTACGGCGTGGTTTCCCGGGATGGCGACCGGGTGACCGACATCGTCGAGAAGCCGTCCGATCCCCCCTCGACCCTCGCCAACCTCGGCCTCTACAGCTTCGAGCCGACGATCTTCGAATACATCGATCGGACGGGACGAAGCGAGCGCGGCGAGTACGAGATCACCGACTCGATCGAGCTGGCGATCGCTGAGGGTCACCGGGTCGTTGCGGTCGAACACACCGGCCGCTGGCTCGACGTGGGGCGACCCTGGGAGCTGCTCGCGGCGAACGAGCACCTGCTCGACGGCTACTCGCGGCGCATTCGCGGGACTGTCGAGGAGGGGGCGACGATCAACGGCGACGTCATTATCGAGGACGGGGCGCGTGTTCGCGCCGGAGCGTATCTGGAGGGTCCCCTCCTCGTCCAGTCCGGGGCGGATATCGGACCGAACGCATACGTCCGTGGATCGACCGTGGTCGGACGGGACGTCCGGGTCGGCAACGGCGTCGAAATCAAGAACTCGATCCTCATGGCCGATTCCAGCGCCGGCCATCTCTCGTACGTTGGCGACTCGGTGATCGGTGCCGGTGCGAACCTCGGCGCGGGAACCATCGTCGCCAACCTCCGCCACGACGACCAGTCGGTCCGGATGGCGGTCAAAGGTGAACAGGTCGACACCGGCCGCCGAAAGCTCGGCGTCGTCCTCGCCGACGGTGTCAAGACCGGGATCAACACGAGCCTCAACGCCGGGACGAAACTCGGCGTCGGCGCGATGACGAGGCCGGGAGAAGCGGTGATGTCGGATCGCGGGGACGGGCTCTGAACTCTCACGGCTGAGGCCGGTGGGATTCCTCGGCGTTAGTTCTGGGGACGGCCGAAGCCGTGGGCTTTCGCCTCGCTACCGCTGTAATCGAAGCGGTCGTTTCCGGCTCACACTTCGAGCGAGTTTCGACAACAGTTTTAGGACGGGGCCATTCACTTCGATCAAATGAGCAACTGTATCATCTGTGGCAAGCCCGTCGATGGGCTCGTCTGTAGCACACACGAAGAGGATGTCGCGTTCGAGTTCCGCGGTAACTCGCCAGACCAGCTGACGCCGAACCGATACTACAAGGGCGAGGTCGATGGCTTTGCGGAGTTTGGCGTCTTCGTCAATATCGGCGATAGCGTTACCGGACTTCTCCATCGCAGCGAACTCGACAAGCGACTCGATAGCCTCGACTGGGACACCGGCGACGACATGTACGTCAAGGTCAAATCGGTCCGTGATAACGGCGACGTCGATCTTGGCTGGTCTATCCGGCAGGACGACCGGGACTTCCGTGGGCGGCTTATCGACGCACCGAGCGGCGACAAGAAGTACGAGGACGAGTCGGGAAACGCGGATGAGTCGTCGGCCGCGGTCGACGACGACACAACATCCTCAGACGAGTCGCATACCCAGGAACCGGCGGCAACTGGCAGTGGCGCGACGCAGATAGCAGCGGGATCGAACGAGACGTCCGCAACCGAAGACACGGCTTCGACCGACGGAGCGACGGCGGTCGACGAGGCAGTCGAGTCGCTCACCGACGAGCCTGAGACGGCAGCCGAGGAGCCACAGGCCGAACGCGGCGATGCCGAAGTGGCCGACGTACCGACGGACGACGAGCCAGAAGTGATCGAACGGTCGGAGATCGATACTCTCGGTGATCGTGTCGGCGATCGCGTCCGAATCGAGGGTGAGGTCGTGAGCGTTCGACAGACCAGTGGCCCGACGATCTTCGAGCTACGAGACGAGACCGGTACGGTCGAGTGTGCTGCCTTCGAGGAGGCTGGCGTTCGCGCCTATCCCGAGGTCGAGACCGACGACTTCGTCAGGCTCGATGGCGAGGTCGAACTTCGTCGCGAAGAGCTGCAAGTCGAGACGGAGGCACTGATGGAGCTGACCGGTGGCGAGCGCGCTGTGGTCGAGGAGCGGCTCCATGCCGCGCTGTCGGAGGCCGCCCGCCCCGACGAGATCGACTTGCTGGCCGATCACGGAGCAGTGGCGGCAGTCGAGGATGGGATCGAAGCCGCCAGCACGGCGATCCGCCGGGCGATCATGGCTGGCCGACCGATCGTCGTCCGACACAGCGCGACGGCAGACGGCTACGCTGCAGGTGGCGCGCTCGAACGTGCTGCGCTCCCGCTGATCCGTGCGGAACACGACAGACAGGACGCCGTCTACAACTACTTCAACCGCCGACCGCTCGAAGGGCACATCTACGACATGGAGGCGGCGACCAACGACGTGACGAACATGCTGGAAGCTCGTGACCGACACGGCGAACAGCTCCCACTCGTCGTGCTCGTGGATGTCGGCAGCACGAAGGAGTCGACGGACGGCTACGAGCTGCTCGACATCTACGATGTCGAACGCGTGGTCGTCGATACACACGCGCCGGACGAAGGCATCGATGCCGCGGTCGACACGTTCGTTTCGACCGAGGGTGTCACGACGCCCGCGCTCGCGGCGAACGTCGCCGCGGCAGTCAATCCGGACGTTCGAGCGGACCTCCAGCACGTTCCCGCAGTCGGCTACTGGGAGGACACACCGGAGGAGTACGTCGACCTCGCCACCGAGGCTGGCTACGACGGGACGGATGTCCGCGAGCTCCGCGAGGCTATCGCGCTGGAGGCGTTCTACCAGACCTACCGCGACAAACGGGAACTGATCACCGATCTACTGTTCGAGCGCGCCGAAGGGCTCGCCGGGCACGTCAGCGAGCAGTTCCGCACGAAACTCGACACCGAAGTCGAGACCGCAGAGCGCAACCTGACCACGCGAGAGGCCAGTGGCGTCCACTTTGCCGTTCTCGACACTGATGCGTACACCCACCAGTACGACTTCCCGACGACGACGCTGCTCGTCGACGCGTTACACCGCCGCGAGAGTGAGGCGCTCGGCACGCCGCTCGTGACGCTGGGGGTCGACGACGACGAGATCCACGTCCGCAGCTCGGTGGGACTCGACGTCCGCGAGATCGCCGACGAGGCCGCCGAACGCGCCGAGAACGCTGCAGTCTCCGCGGTGGGTGGCCGGGACGGTCACATCGAGTTCCTCGCGGGCGGTCGTGACGATGTGCTCGAAGCCGTCATCGCCGCCATCGCGAGCGAGCTGTAACCAGTCGATACTCTTATTCGCCGCAAGTCGCTCTGATCCAGTAATGAGTACCGAGTCGGACGCCACCGAAAGCGAGGCGTTCGAGAACGCCTGTGCGGAACTGGTCGATCGGATCCTCGCTGGCGATGTCGAACGCGAGGATCTAGAGAGCGCAAAGCTCGATGTGTGTTCGGAGTACTCCTCGCCGAAGGTGCCCAAACACACCGACTTGCTTGATTACGCACCACAGGAGCGCCGCGAGGAACTCGAGGCCGTCCTGCAGCGCAAACCGGTCAGAACGGCCTCTGGCGTCTCGCCAGTGGCGATCATGACGAGCCCACACAACTGCCCACACGGGAAGTGTCTGTACTGTCCCGGCGGGCCCGGCTCGGAGTTTTCGAGCTCCCAGAGCTACACCGGCCACGAACCCGCTGCCGCTCGTGGTGAGCAGAACGACTACGACCCCTATGGGCAGGTCACCCTGCGGCTCCACCAGCTCCGGGAGATCGGCCACCCCGTCGACAAGGTCGAGCTGATCCTGATGGGCGGGACGATGACCGCCCGCAGCCACGACTACCAGGAGTGGTTCGTCAAGCGCGCCCTGCAGGCGATGAACGACTACGATCTGGACAGCGATCCGTCACCGGCCGAGGAAGTTAGCTTCGCGCCCGATCCTGCCGACGTCGAGTTCGAGTATCTCGAGGACGTCATCGCCCGCAACGAAACGAACGAGATCCGAAACATCGGGACGACGTTCGAGACCAAGCCCGACTGGTGTGATCCCGAGCAGATCGATCGGATGCTCGATCTGGGCGGCACGAAAGTCGAAGTCGGTGTCCAGACGACGTTCGAGCGGATCAACCGCGAGATGCATCGGGGCCACGGCGCGCAGGCGTCGATCGACGCCAACCGCCGACTGCGAGATGCGGCTTTCAAAGTCGGCTTCCACATGATGCCCGGCCAGCCAGGGATGTCCCACGAGATGTGTCTCGAGGATTTCCGCCGGCTGTTCGAAGACGAGGAGTGGAAACCCGACTACCTGAAGATCTACCCGACGCTGATCGTCCGCGGCACCCGCACCTACGACATGTGGCACGACGGCGAGTACAACCCACTGACCAACGAGGAAGCCGCCGAGATCGTCGCCGAGATCATGTCGATGATCCCGCGGTACACTCGGCTCCAGCGCGTCCAGCGGGACATCCCAGCCGACTTCATCGACGCCGGGGTCTGGAAGTCCAACCTCCGACAGCTCGCCTGGAAGGAGATGGACAAACACGGCTGGGAGTGTGAGGATATCCGGTCCCGCGAGGCAGGGATGAACGACGAGGAGCCCGAGAACATCGAACTCGACGTGATGACCTACGAGGCAAGCGGCGGGACGGAACACTTCATCAGCTTCGAGGACTTCGAGAAGGACATCTTGGTCGGGTTCTGTCGGCTTCGGTTCCCGAACGAGCCCGTCCGCCGTGAGCTACAGGACGCCGCCTTGGTCCGTGAACTTCACGTCTACGGCAGCGAAGCGGCGATCGGCAAGGATGCAGCGGGTGACCAGCACCAGCACAAGGGGTATGGCCGCCGCCTGATCGAGACTGCGGAGGAACTGGCCGCCGATGCGGGCTACGGCAAGGTCAGCGTAATCAGCGGCATCGGTGCCCGCGAGTACTATCGGGAGAAGCTCGGCTACTATCAGGATGGGCCGTACGTGAGCAAGCGACTGTAGCGAGCGGTGTGGGACGACGAGCACCGCGAGTCGTCCCGAGCGAGCAGTTTTTGGCCGAGATTTTTCGAGGAGTGGTGGCGAGCGGAGCGTGGCCACCCGACGATGAAAAAGGTCGCAGTGAGGGGCCGTACGTGAGCAAGCGACTGTAACGAGCGATCTGGGGCGACGAGCACCGCGAGTCGCTCGGAGCAAGGGCGAATACCGCTAGTCTGCCACTGCCTCGATCCGGTCGTTGACGCTCGCACCGGCATCAAGCAGCGCCGTTCCGGTGCCTGCCTGAAACTCGAACGTTACAATCGTCCCGTCAGAATCGGCGGTGTCGAACTGTACGGACCCGTCGTGGAGCTCGGATACCCATCTGACGAGCCACAGACCAACGCTGCTGGCGTGAACGAGGTCGGTCTCTTCCCCCGCGTCGACCGATCGCAGTTCGCAATCCGGGATTCCCGGTCCGTTATCCTCGACAGTGAGGGTAACTGCACCATCAGCCCGTTCCAGAGAGACGTGGATACGACACGGGGAATCGTTGTGTCTGACCGCGTTTTCGAGGACTTCCCGGACCGCGTATCGGATCGACTCGTCGCATTCGACCCACGCTCTGGACGGGAGATCGGTCGTGATATCGACGCAAGAACCACCGGACTCGACGGTCTCAACCTCGTCCTCGACGATTTCGACGAGGTCGATCACGTGTCCGTCACTGAGCGTTGGGTCGACGCCTTCGAGCAGTTTCAGTTTCTCGCTGATCCCCGTGATCCCCGCGGCTGTCCGCTGGACGACTTCGGCGTGTTTCCGTTCGGTTTCACGGTCGAGACAGTCGACGAGTATATCTGCGTACCCCTGAATCACGTTGATATCGTTCCGGATATTGTGCCGGAAGACGCGGTGGAGCACCTGCAGTTGCTCGTTCGTGGTCCTCAGCTTCGTTTGTGCGGTCGACATCTGCCTGTGGTGGACAGTCGAGAGCAGATAAATGAGCGCCGCGGAGAGACTGATAAAGATCCAGCTCTTGGCCAGTCCGACCGCAGTCGGCGACGGCTGCGTGGTGAGAACTGCGGCCAGCAGCAGGTCCGTCGTTGGTACCAGAATAACTCCGAACAAAAAGTACCCGAGAGAAATTTTCGACGGGGACATGCTGATCAGGGACTGGACACGACTCATACACACTACCTATGCTTCGGTGGTTATAACCATGGCGACTGCTAACAGCACGACAGAAACGGCAAAGCGGTGTATTTAATAATGAAGGGTTAAGCGTTATTAATGAGTCACAGAGGTGCCATCTCCAACACGATCACAGGTGAACGAACCAGCCGCGCGGGACCGAGAACGGAGCCCGACTGAGCTTCGTGCGATCATCGAAGAGTACGACGATGAACGCGACGAGTGTACAGTATTTCCGGACGACCTCGACGGTGGGAAAAACACGACCGTCTGGATATCGGCCAAGTCCGGATCGTTCGTCTCGCTCGCTGAGCGCCGGTAGTTGACCACTACAGTTTTTGTCCACTCCTACGAAGCGCGAACTATGACAGAGCGACTCCGAGAAAACGCGGTCGAGTTGGCCTCGCTACTGGTTACGGGGATCTGGCTCGCTCTTTTGTTTGTCGGACCCGGAAACTGGTGGCTCGCCGTGATGTTGTTCGGCTACGTGGTCGTCGTGCCGACGGTCGCCTTGCTCTACGGTGACGAGGACGACATCGCGGAGTGGGTCGACGACTACGATGGTGAGGAGTCCGGACACGACGACGGGGAGCCAAACGACGCGCTCGAAACACTCCGGGATCGGTATGCTCGTGGCGAACTCACCGACGAGCAGTTCGAGCGGAAACTCGATCGGTTGCTGGAAACGGAGACGCTCGAAGACGTCGAGGACAGACAGACTGGCAGGGAGCGCCAGCCCGAGTTCGAGCGCTGAGCCGCCGGTCAGACAGCGAGGACGGTATCGACGACGAGCATCACGCCAAAGCCGGTGAGGAAGGTGAGCGTCGCCAGATCGGCGAAGCCGTGGCCGTGACTGGAGGGGATCATCTCCCGGAAGACGACGGCGATCATCGTCCCGGCGGCGAATCCGGCGGCCGCGGGGAACAGTCCCGAGACGATCGTCACGAGCGCGAACCCGAGAGCGGCCGCAATCGGCTCGGGGACCGCCCCCGAAAGCGTCGTGTACAGGATCGTCTTTCCTTCCGAGAGCCCCGCTCTGTCGGCTGGCACCGCCATCGCGAACCCGTCGGGCACGTTCTGGACGGCGATGGCGATGGCGAGCGCGATGCCCACAGTGTCCAGACCGCTGGCAAACGCGATACCGATCGCGAGGCCTTCGGGGATGTTGTGGATGGTGATCGATCCGGCGATCAGCACTGCCTGTCGCCAGTTCTCGGCGTCCTCCAGCCCTGTGGTGTCGTCTGTGCCGTGCGATTCCGGACCACGAAAGCGAAGGTGGACGTGTGGGAGCGTCCGGTTGATCGCGAGCAACGCGACGCCGCCGACCACGAACCCGCCCAGTACCTCACCGATGCCGCCGAGTTCGAGGCTGGGCACGATCAGGGCGAACACGGCCGCGCCGAACATGATCCCCGCCGCCATTCCGATGGCACCGTCGTAGGTGCGGTGGCTGATCCTGTCTGTGAACAGGACCGGCAGCGCTCCGAGTCCCGTGGCAGCGCCCGCGGCGAGTGCGATCA
>LFFM01000407.1_pt1 | contig 29705 bp, 26 predicted proteins | sample 643131 | NCBI WGS metagenome assembly LFFM01 (sample SAMN03777445, study PRJNA286221) | soda lake metagenome | biome: soda lake; feature: Kulunda steppe; material: water; isolation source: sample Tc-Br brine of Tanatar trona crystallizer | place: Russia: Kulunda steppe | collected 2011-07
AATATATCTCTTGAGCGGTAATAATCATTTGTACCGAACGGTTGGTCACCTGTACTGACCGCATACGGGTTGGAATGTGCCGGTCGTTGAGAATTTCAACAGAGCCAACTTCGCGGGGCACTCCACCAACAAGCGTTTACGGGTCAACTCTTACGAGACGGAGTGATACGTGCGACCCCGATTCTGCCCCTCCGCTCGAACAAGATTGTAGCTCTCCATCTTTCTGAGATAATTTCGAACCATACGATTCGACTTAGGGTCGTCAACACGGTCACGGTATTCTGCATACAAGTCACTCGGAGTAATTTCTCCGTGCTCGGTAATGACTTCGTAGACCACCTTTTGATGCTCCGTTAAGATATCGACACTCCGCTGTTTGATTTCCGATTCTGCTTCCGGAACCGCGTCACGAATGATTTCATCAGTAATCTTCTCCAGACCTTCGTGCTTCGCTTGACGAGCCGCGACTCTAAGAGATTCAATTCCTACGCGAGCATCGCCCGCCGCCGCGTTCGCTATCAGCTCAAGCTGTGAGGTTTGTATCACTCCTTCGTCGAGACCCCAGCGGACGCGAGGCCCAAGAATAGCAACGAGTTCATCGATACCGTACCGGTTGAAGTTGATTCGGGTCGCTGTCCGGAATCTGCTGGCTAATCGGTTGTTCAGTGGTTCAAACAAGTTCTCTGTCTGATTGGCAATAAGGACCAACGTCAGTCCGTTCGTCCGATAAAGTTCGTAGAGAACGGTTTTGTCCTCTAATTGGTCGACTTCATCGAGGATGACGACGTATGGTGGCCCGTCGTACTCTCGAAGTCGTTCGAGGAGCTCATCGCGGGGTGTCGATTGTCGGTGGATGTCGATGGTGCGGTCGACGCCTTCGAGGATGCGGTAGAGTGTTTTGAAGCGAGAGTAATCTTCCCAGCAGTTCACGTATTGGATGTTGATTTCGAGGACGGTTTCGCGGAGTTGTTCGGTGACGTATCGGGCGATGCAGGTCTTTCCGGAGCCTGAGGGGCCGTAGAGGAGGGAGGTCTCGCCTCGTTGTCCGTCTGTGACTGGGTCGAGCGCGGCGGTGAGTGTGTTGACTTCGTGGGTTCGATGCACGATGTCTCTGGGGACGAACTCCGGTTGGAGCACCCGTGCATCTTGTATCATACCACACCTCTTGGGACTCCAACATGATAAGTGGAACTGGGTCATTTCCAATACTTCCAATTCGGCTATACTGAAATCTCAATAGTTGATTTATATTGACCTCGATGTGGTTAATACAGGGGACTCACGAATTACTCAGTACAGGTCAAGCACGTATCGTTTAATTTGGAATATATTCATCAACTAATATGCAATTTCTATTTGATTACCGCAGTGGGGTTTGCCCTATTCTTCCCGAACATCAAGAAAACGGTTGACAAGTAGAGGGACAATCATTCCGGCTACAATGAGAACTACAAAATTGACCCCTCTTGGGTACTCAGTGAAGTCTACGAGGGCAAAAAATATGACGAGAGCTGACGCTCCAAATGCGTAGAATATCTTATTTTCACGGGTAACCATACGCAGAGCGATGCTTCTGAAGGATATAGTTCTACCCATTAACTGAACTTTCTTCGGCCAATACGCACCCTTCAGCGACCGGCTGTTTCGGACGATACCTTGTCTCAAGAAGAGGATTTCAATAGAACCCGTGTATTGGAAGAAATGGAATGAGCACGCCTGAAGTTACGAGTGTTCTGGGTAAAGACCCAGTATGGGTAATCTCAGCCCAATTGCGTTCGACATCGAGACCTCAGGATTAGAACCCGGGTCAGTCGTTACAGTCGCAGGACTCACCACAGACATGGGGTCGTGGTTAGCCCTGAACACTACCGGAAGAGAGGCCGAAGCGAATCGCCTCTCAACCGAAGTGGAACACCAATCTAACTCGAATGTCCGAGTGTCCGTGTTTCGGGATGAAGAGAGTCTTCTCGCAGGATTGGAAGATTTTTCGACGCGAACCATCGACGGAGACCGTCACTACCTCACCGCGTACAATGGCGAGCGGTGGCGCGGCGGCTTCGACCTCCCGTTCATCCGGAGCGCGTGCCTCCGCCGAGACGTATCGTGGCCGTTCCCTGACGTGGCGTACGCGGACACGATGGACATGGTGGACCGATTCGACACAGGTGATGTCAGCGACCTCGTAGGCGTGTACCATGCACTCATCGGGAAGAACGACTGTGACCCGTTCGACGACAGCGCAACTGCCGTGCAAACGCACCGAGACGGCGACTGGGTCCCGTTGTTGTTACACAACCTCGCCGACATCGAGCGGACACGCGAGCTCGCCGTCCTCGCTGGCCGGTACGTTCCGAAATCAGACTTCCGTATGAAGAACCTCAGTCCCCCCGATAGCTGAAGCCGCGACGTAGAGCTCAGGTCATCGAATATCGGCCTTTTCATTCGTCTGTATCTGGCTCTTCAACTTGTTCGTAGCGGTCAAGAAGCCGGTCTAAACTGTTCTCATTCGCCACATCGTTTTCTAACCCTTCGATGTTCTGGAACATTCTGTGGCGAGCCTGCCCGACGTGTTTTTCATACCGTGCTTTCGCGGATTTGTAGTCTTGGTAGGCTCCTTTCGCTCCCGTATCTTCCAGTACCAGCCGAACCGTCGCTCCTTTCGGCGTAAAACGCCACCCCAGTCGGCCGTCTGACCCTGTTATTGCGTATTTTTCGAATAGACCCAGCATCCGCCCCTGCTCCAGTACCTCACTAATCGTGCTTCTCGATGTGGGACACCGTTCGTCGAGTTCGACCAAGCGGGACCCTTTCGGGTCAAGCTCGCATAGAACGTTGATTGCGGAGTCTTTGAAGAGGTAATCCTCGATAGAGAGGGACATCAATTGGGAATCGCTCGCCCGAGGTTGATAAGATATGAACTTAGGTTCTAATCAAACCTGAGTTCTATACATATTATAACTTGCTGTTACAGGTGGTTCTGGTCGAACTCAGGTTCTGACTCTTTGCCTATCAATCGCGTCGGTCGTAGTGGTATCTGAAGTGGAAGAAGTGGAAGTCACACGCCGGAAATTAGGTTTGAATCAAACTTAGCCTCGGCAAGCCAGAAAACCAATGCCAGACGACGCCTCGAACCCACCGACCACCGCCTCCTCCAATGAGAGCCAGCACTGGGAGGTGCTTTCGTGTGGGGCCGATGTTTGGCGACACCAACTCCCAGAATATCCGTTTGACATCGTCTACGATATCTACACATCAATAGACGGCAGTCCTTCACCCCTCCGAGCTAGTCTGTGGTACGGAAAGCGCGAGGACAGCAACGACAGTATCAAAGACCTCATAGCAGCCCTTGAGTTCAATTCCTCGATACCCGATACCCGCGCAAAGTGGCACTACAACTACACGGGGCTACCACCCTTACTACGAGCACATATCCTGCGTGAAGTGATGGGGTGGCGCGAGACGCGTCTTGAACGGTACTTCCAACAACATCCCGAGATGGCAGTCCAATACGGGTTCGCTGAAACGACCGACAACGACGGTATTCAGCCAGCCCCGCCAAAACAATCTCGACTCTGGGAGTTGTGGACTGATTCGTTCCCTGAGACGACGAAGGCGTTCTGTCGTGTAGTCGCAAAGGAGGTCGTGCGGGTCGCGCGTGAGAACAACATCCCTGCTCCAGACGAGGTGTTCCAACCCGAGGCGACCGACGCGACAAGCAAGCGGTCGGAAACCCGCCTCATCACAGAGAAAACGGAAGAGGTCTGGAAACAGGCCAAACCGTTCGTCACGGATACGTTCTACTTGAAGCGGGCTGAGAATACCTCGATTCACGAGAATGCGTTCTGGGAGCAGCATGCCTACATGGGGATGCGAGAGAATATGTACGCCCAGAGTGGTCAGCACTCCTTCTTCATCGACTCTCAGCGCGACCGGACGCCCAGCGCGTCAAATCACCGTTACCAGATGGGGAAGCTCACTGTCGAAGAAATTCGTTCAATGCTTCACGAAGCCACTCGGATGCTCATCGCCCGCGCTCGTCACAACGCTGAACTCGTCGGGAAACTCTGGGCGGCCATCGACATCACGAAAGGAAACCCGTGGACTGGTCAAATCGAGCGCAGCGAGGACAACAGTATCACCGAGGACTGGCTTCTCGGCTACAAGGACGGTGAAGTGTACTATCAGTGGGCGACCATCCAGATTGTGGGCTATGATATCCCACTTGTTCTTGATGCGGTTCCGGTCAAGCGTGGGATGAAGCGAGCGGACATCGTGGACAGTCTGCTGGAGAACGCACTCGACCTCGTGGACGACATCGAACTCGTGATGATGGACAGAGAGTTCGACAGGGAGGGAGTGAAAGACGCGTGTGAGAAGCATGGTGTATACTACCTGAACGGCGCACGGAAATTCCAGTCCGAGAGAGCGACGTGTACGCGGCTTCGCCGGGCAGGGAGGACGGTTCATATCGAAGAAGACCGCGTTGAGGATGGCCCGAACCGCAAGCGAATGTTTCTCCCGTCCAGCAAGGACACCACTCCCGAGATAGAGGACACGGAAGAACCCCAAGAATCCGATAGCGAGAAGCCGAGCATCCGGGAGGAGATGCGTGAAGAACTCGCCGACCTCGGTATTAGCCTTGAGGAAGACGATGACCGGCATGGGTTCGGGTCAGTCGTAGATGAAGTTCGGGATGACGAGGCGAACAAGCCAACCCCCGGGAACGACGAGGACGTACAGGCGTACGTGCTGTTCGAAACGAACCATCCCAGCGTGACGATAGACGAGGGAGATAGCGAGAAAGAGCGCATCCACATGGTTGAGCGGATGGTTCGCCGGTACCGCCACCGCTGGGGTATCGAAAACGGCTATAAGCAAATCAAGACGTTCCGTGTCCGTACGACGAGCAAACGCCACACGTATCGGTTCTTCAATTTCGCGTTCGCGTGCGTCTTGTACAATGTCTGGCGGCTTGTGGACTTGTTGGTGAAGCTCGCTATCGAGGGCGAGAATGCGACGTATTCGCCGCGTGTAGACGCGAACCAGTTCTTGACGGTGGCGAAGAAATTCTACGGTCTCGACCCGCCCGACTAGCTCACGTCTTCCCGTGCCCGCAGACTACTGAGCGGCGGCACTGTTCTGTATTTCCTGTTTTAGGCTGATTTACGCTGGCTTCCTGTTCTGGCGGGTCCATTTGCTCTCTCGGTGGTTTAGCACAGAGGAGCGTGTCATAGAAAGATTCGCACGCTCTGCTTATCCAAGTCTTGTCAAGACTCGCGTGCAAGATGGAACGCGCATATTCAACACCAACTGTACAATAAAAGAATACTTAATCAAATCAGTCCTATCGAGCTATAATGATAGAATGGCAGCGACGGATTGTCATGTTATTGTCTGCCGTGGCCCTGCTTGTCTTTGTGTACACGCTCCTCTACCAGTGGGCAATGCTCACGTTTGAAGGGGTAGAGATCGCGTTTTTTGATTCCTTACAAGTCGTCATTGAGGCACTCACGACAGCCGGATTCGGTGGCGATACTGGGTACTGGAACACAGCCATCATGAATCTCATCGTCGTTTGGATGAACCTTTCCGGCGTGCTCCTCGTGTTTCTAGCACTACCGCTGTTCGTCGTGCCGCTATTTCAACAAGCCCTCAAAGATAACCCACAGGAATCGACCGAACTTACTGACCACGTCATCATCTGTTCATACAACCCGCGCGAAGATGTCCTTCGGTCTAAGCTTGAGGCAGCGGATGTCCCCTATGTTATTATCGATGATGATCCCAAAACGGTGCTGGATCTGAATACCCGTGGAATCGAAGCGATCTGCGGCGATCCCGAATATGAGCAGACGTTCCGAGCCGCAAACATCAACGAAGCCCAGGCGCTGGTGGCCGATGTTTCTGACGAAGAGAACATCTCAGTAATTCTTACTGCTAGAGAACTCCGGGAAGATCTGATGGTCGTGAGTGTCGCGGAGAATAAACAGGATGCAGAGTATCATCGGTATGCGGGCGCTGACCAGGTGATTCGACCTCGACAAGCCCTTGGTCGCGCGCTCGGCAATAAAGCGACCCTCTCGGTTACAAGAAAACTCCAAGAGACGATTGAACTCGGTGACGATTTTGAACTCGCAGAAATCCTCGTCGAGAAAAACAGCGACCTCGCAGGGCAGACTCTTGCGGAATTGAAACTGCCGAGAGAGCTCGGGATTACCGTCAATGGGATCTGGTCCAATGGTGAGTTCAGTCCTGCTCCGGAGCCCAATACGCGGATTGACGCAAATACGATTTTGCTTGTTGCCGGAAATCACGAGGCCCTCCAAGAGGTGAAGAGCCGAACAATTTCTCCAATGACCCCCGGTAGTGAGCAGGTCATCGTGGCGGGCTATGGTGTCGTTGGGCAAGCAGTCATCGACGTTCTGGAGACAAACGACGTTTCACCCACGGTGGTTGATATAACTGAGGACGACAGAGTCGATATTACCGGCGATATTAATCAGCAGGAAACACTCTCTGAATCCGGTGTCGAAAATGCAAGCGTTGTCGTGTTGGCACTGGATGCCGACACGACCACAATGTACGCTACCGTCGCAATCGAAGAGTTGGCACCCGATATCGAAGTGATAACACGGGTGAACGATGTCGAAAACACAGCAAAACTCTACCGGGCTGGTGCCGAGTACGTGCTCGCCCTTTCGACCGTTACCGGGCGAATGGTCTCATCCGTTCTCTTAGAGGACGAAGAAGGTCTCACACCGGAAACGCAGTTAGAAGTTCTCACACCGGAAACACAGTTCGAAATTATCCGGACAACTGCCCCTGAGCTTGTCGGCAGAACGCTCAAGGAATCGGCTGTCCGCAACCGAACCGGAGCGACCGTCGTCGCCATTGAGCGGAACGGTGAATTGCTGACAAATCCCGGAGCCGGTTCAGTAATCAAAGGAAACGACCGCCTCATTGTCACAGGAAGTGACGACGCTGTCAACGCGTTCATTACAACATTCAGATGAGTCGCTCTGGTGCTACATCACGTTCTGGTGTTCAATCTTGGCCGAGAGTTCCAGCAAATTGTTCCGCTGGGCTCTGACGGAATGAAATACATGTGTTGACTACAGCCTCTGAGCGCGCAAAAAGGGGAGTCCTTAGGGAGTTGATACTGGTTTTCGGGCGGTACAGGCTCTCTTACCAGCAATCATATAGCGAAACCCCCCTTCTCCAATGCCCTCAGCCTCTGGATGCAGACCACCTTCTAACAGCTTGTGAAAATGTCCGTTCAACGGTTGATGGAGAGAAGGCGCATATCGATCACTGATCTTTGGGCAACCCGTATGGGGACGAATCGGTCCTAGATATCCGTGTTACTGCGTCTATCGGTCGGAGCCAACAGTTCAGCAGTGAAACGGCACTATTTTTTCGCATGCGAACCGAACGCAGACACGTGGCAGAATTACTCATTCTCGTGGGATTGCTGGTGGCGGTGTTCGTCGGGTACAATATCGGCGGGTCATCAACCGGGGTCGCCTTCGGACCGGCAGTCGGCAGCCGGGCCGTCAGAAAAGTCACCGCCGGAGCACTGTTTACCGTGTTTGCGTTCCTCGGAGCGTGGACGATTGGGCGGAAGGTCATCACGACGATGAGTACCGAAATCATCGATGCAGCAGCCTTTACACCTGCAGCGAGCGTTGGCGTCCTCTTTTTTACCGGGCTCGCACTCCTGATCTCGAACCTCTACGGTGTCCCGGCGTCAACCTCGATGACAGCCGTCGCAGCAATCGTCGGACTCGGATTGGCAACGGGGACGCTCAACACTGCGCTAACGTTTACCATCCTGTCGGCATGGATCGTCGCCCCGCTGATCGCCGTCTTCACAGGTGTGTTTATTGGCAGATATCTGTACCCGCACCTCGACGCCAAATTCGAATTCGGTCGCCTCACGAACCCGTTGATCGCAATCGATACCCAGGGGAGACTCCCACGGCTATCGGTCAACGATAACGTCTCGCCTCGGGATCTGATCGGGTCGGCGCTTGTGGTGGCAATTGCCTGCTACATGGCGTTCAGTGCTGGGGCCTCGAACGCGGCGAACGCAGTCGCCCCGCTTGTCGGTAACGGTTCCCTTGACCCTAGCCCGGCGATTCTCCTCGCAATTGGGGCCATCAGCGTGGGCGGCTTCACGATTGCCCGGCGGACGCTGGCGACCGTTGGCAACGATATTACTGAGATGCCGATTCTGGCTGCGCTCATTGTTTCGACCGTGGGTGCGACGATTATCACCGTCCTATCGTGGCTCGGAATTCCAGCCAGTCTCGCCGTGAGTACGACCAGTTGTATTATTGGACTCGGGTGGGGCCGTGCAAGCCGAGCGCGGACGCTCGCAGAAATAGTCACACGATCTCCCGCCGATGAATCCGCTCCAAAGTTTACGACTGGTGCACTCAGACTTCACCCAGTTGAAGGCAACAAGGGGGTCAATTCGGGCCCGACTGTGGGCGAACTCGCTGAAGGCGAGACACCTCACCCGGACAGACAGCACGCATCCGGGGATGGTGTGTCTAGCATCGGCGAAAAAGACCCGGAGGAACTGTCTGCCGAAGGTCTGTTCCACCAGGCAGCGGCAGTTCGCGTTGTGACACTCTGGGTGATCACGCCGATGATGTCGCTCGTGGGATCCTATGCCTTGTTTTCACTTCTCGGCTAAGAGAACCCTTCTGAATCGATGATCGTCGCAATATCCGAAGATTCTTCGACAAGCTTTCGATGCAACTCTCCTTCCATGTGCGTTCTATATCCGGTCGCTACAAAACTCCCATCCTCAAATCCAGAAAGGCGAGACCGATGAATTCACTCTATATCTTGCATACCAGTTCGAATATCAATCGCATTTGGTGGCTCCTTCACCGGTCAGTTCGCAGCTCTACTGATCGTTGTGAACGATTCTATGACACGCTGCAGAGTGATTTTCGTCGATAGAAACCTCTGTTCAACCGATTATTTGGCCACGTGCCTGCCTTCAGGCCCCGGCATTTTGTATCGCGCTATATAGTTTATTAGTCCGTCAACGGACGCGCACGGTCGGTCGTGATCTCGATCCCGACCGCGATCAGACCCCGAGCCGGTACACGTTCCGTTCGTACGTCTCTCGGACCTGATCCCCCCAGTTGTGGGTGTACGTATCGATGACGTCGTCGGCAACGTCCCCCCGAAGGTACTTGACCACGCCGCGATCGCCGGTCCGGTCGCGGAGATGCGTCGTGAAGAAATGCCGGAAGTAGTGTGGCGTCACGTTTTCGCTTGCGCCCCCACCCGTCCGATACCAGCCCTCCTCACGAGCGTACCGTTCGACGATATGACGGACGGACTGGGGTTCGATCCGAACACCCCAACCGTCCGCCGTCCCAACGAAAAGCGGATCCGCAGGGGATCGAACCGCCGGCCGTATCGCCAGCCATGTCTTCAACGTTCGTGCAAGTTCGTCATCGATCGGGATCACGGTCTCGCGCTTTCGCTTGTTCGAGGCGGTGCGAACCTCCCCGTGAATCTCCACACCGACCGTCGCTTCCGGCGTCACGTACATCGAGTTTGGACGATCGTCGAGCGCAGCACGAGTACCGAGCGAGTACGCCTCGATCAGTTCCTCGTCATCGATGGAGACGTCTCGGAGGTCGAGATTACAGAGTTCACCGACGCGCATCCCGGTTTTCAGTAGGGTCACGATCAGTGCCCGATGCAGCGGATGTCGGACGTTCCCCACGAACGCCCGCATGCGTTCCACCGAGACGTCCCGTCGTGCCGGATCCTTGTCGACGGTTTCGTCCATTTCCTCCATCACAAGCGTCATGGGGTTCTCATCGAACGCTCCCACCTGCGTCATGTAGCCGTAGAAACGGTGCACGTAGGCCGCGTACGTCGCCACTGTGCTCTCTCCGACTTCGCCGCGAAGGGAGTGGATGAAGGCCATACAGTCGCGATGCGTCGCGGTCGCCGGCGTGGTGTCACCGTCAAGCGATCGCTCGAATCGCCGGAGCACGCGCTCGTAGGAGTCTCGGGTCCGCTCACTCTTTCCGTGGTACGTGAGGTCCTCAATGAAGTACCCGATCGGATCGTCCGGATCCGACGGTGCCGTTCGACTACTCATCGATCAGCGTGTACCCTCCCTCGCGTCCGCTGTACCGAACACGATTCCGTTCCTGGAGCGATTCCAGCGTCTCTTCCAGTCGGTCCTCCAGATCCGCGGAGATCTCCGTTAGGAGCTCCTCCCAGCTGGTCGGCCCACGTTCGAGAACCGTTTCGATCCGGGTTTCGAGAGTGTCACCCCCGGGGTTTACGTCCTCAGAAGCACCTTCCGCGGCCGAATCCGTCCCCGTCATCGTAAACCCACGTCTCCCGGCCTGTACCATCGTTCGGACGAACTCGCTCTGTGACATCCCGAGATCGTCCGCGTGACGCTCCCACTCCGACTTCTGATGGGCCGGGACGTAGGTTTTCACCGAACGGCGGTCGTCAGTCATGTACACCGGTGGGACTCACCGGATTCACTTTAATGTATCCCACATCTCAGGATAAGGTCACTTATACATGATTGAGGCACTCTGTATTCAGTATTTGTAGTACTATAGTTCCATATTAAATTTTGAACAGTACTCTTCATTCGGATATTGCTTCGACAATTGTGGGTTCATATTTAGGGATCGTATAAACGTGCCGTCGGATCCATCCGAGAGTCGGTTCCGGGACCGATCGGGCGTTCCGGGGGTCCAGCGGATCGACGTCTTCACTCTTCGTGTTCGCGGTCACCGCCCCGTGGCCCGACAACAACGACACCTCCCGGAACGGTTCGTTCCGCTGTCACGAGAGTCTCGCTCGTGAGGCTCCCTCCGTGACGCGCTTCGTTCGTCCGCCCGACCGGATCGGGCATGGTCACACGTCGCTCGTCGACGGTTCGTGTGGGGGTGGTGGACGCGTTCGCTCCAAGCGATTTCGATCCCACGCTCGGCTGTGAATCATATACTGACCGTGGTGAAGTGGTTCGATACGGATCCGAACGTCCGTCTGACGACTTTCCGAACCCCCATGGCGAACGAAGTCTCATGTTGGATGGGCCGTCGTCGCCCGCGTGACGGGGTGACGTTCCTCGATCGAATCATCCCGATCGGCGTTCCGATCGTAACACGTTCGTCGGGTTCGACCGATCGACGCAGATCGCATAAACTGTATACCGCGATATATAAGCTACTGGCTGTGGGGGCGAAAGCGCCACCCGCATCGCCGGTTCAGACGGTGATTTCGGAGTTCGTCGTCGCGTTGAGTAACCGTTCCCGTGCCCGTTCGGCCGTCGACGTTCTCTCGGCGTCGTTCAGCATGAGCACGGTTTCGCTGGGAAACAACTGCTCTCCGAGCACGAGTCCGTGCTCACGAGCCGTCGATCCGGATACGGTCAGGTACACGCCGAGTCCGGCGTCCGCGATGGCGGCTTCCTCCTCGGCGTCGGCTCTGCCGGGATACACGAACTCGATCCCGTCGAGCGCGTCGGTTCCCAGAACGGCGGTCACGAGCCGTTCGTAGCGCGGGGAGATACACAGTTCCCCCGTGTAATCGGAGAGGAACTCCCGGTCGAGTTCGACGCCTGCCGGCATCGTGTCCGGCGTCGCCAGGAGCGTGTGGTATACGGTGTCTCCAAGCCCCTCGGCGACCCGCACGTCCGTGTCAACGGGATCGATCCGCTCGTTGACGTCCGCAAGCCCTCCGAGTCCGGACGGTCGGATCCCGACGACCTCCTCCAAGACGAGATCCGCCGAGTCGAATCCGAGCGCGAACGCGTGTGTGCGAAGCGCGCGAAACGGCTCCTCCCGTCCGACGAGTTGCAGCCGTACATCGCCCAGATCGACCGTCGCAGCGTCGAACACGATACGTCGCGGCTTGCCGTCACGGTCGTCACGAAGCAACGTGAACTCCGGACCCACGGGGTCGTTCGGCGAGGAATAGTCCGCGAGCCGTTCGTACGGTCCGGCCTCGGCCTCCACGGTCCCCTTCGTCACGGCCTTTTCGTATCGCAGCGTGTTGCTGACCCGATCTGCGAGCTCATCGAGGGAGGAATGACCCACGGTCGCGACGCGCTCGAGGACGGCTTCAAGCGGGCGACCCTTTCGTGGGACGGCGACCGGGACGGGTTCGCTCATTGGTCTCGTTCGGAGAGCGTCGGTAAAACGGGTTGCGCTTTCGGCCTACGGGCCGAACGCCTCGTTGAGCCGCTTCCGGAACGCCTCGAGCTCCTCGAGGTGGTCGTTTATTTCCGTCAGTTCCGCCTCGATGTCGTCGACGTCGTCGCCGAGACTTTCCTCGATGGTTGACAGTCGGTCGTCCACGGCGGCTAGCTCCTCGCGAGCGTCGTCGAACTCCCCGTCCAGCCGATCGAGGCGACTCTCCGCGTCGGTGACGCGGTCGTCGGTTCCCGACAGCGCCGCCGCGGTGTCGTCCACCTCCTCGTACAGCGTCTCGACGTCGTCGTCCAGATCGTCGACCGTCTCGTCGAGTCCGCTGACACGGTCGGTAACCGTCCCGATCTCCTCGTTGACGTCGACGACCGACCCTTCGACGGACTCTACCGAGTCCGCTACGGCATCGACGGACTCCTCGACGTGCTCTACGTCATCTCGGAGGCCCGCCACGTCACTCCGTACTCCTCCGACGTCGTCGGCAAGCGACTCCCGTTCGGTGCTCGCCCGCTCCGCACGTTCATCGAGATCCGTCACCTCGGATTCGATCTCGTTGATCCGCGACCGGAGGTCCTCGAGCACCTCCCGACCGGTTCCCTGTTCGTCGATGAACTCCGCGAGGGCGTCGGAATACGCCTCGATGTCGGCAACGGTCGACTGCAACCGGCTGATGCGAACGTCGACGCTTCGAGGGACGCCGTCGTCGAGTTCGGAGCGAATCAGCTCGAGGTCGTCCTCGTCGACGTCGCCGGAACGGATCTCCGCGGCAAGCTCGGCTGCGACCGACCCGGTCTCGCCCGATGCGGCGTCCTCGGCCGAGTCGGTCGCTCCCTCAACGGACGCCTGGTCGTTTGTCTCGGCCGTTTCAGGTGCTTCTGCGGCGATTTCAGCACCCTCAGATCCGTCGGCCGGGTCTCCGCGTCGCGTGACCGCAGCCGTCGTTTCGACGCCGGTCTCACGTGGTTCCACGGAAACGTCCGGCCCAGTGGTTTCAGGCTCGTCTCCCACCGTTTCGGCGGTGGTCTCGGTCTCCTCGGAATTCACCTCCGATTCGCGGGAGTCGGGCTCGGTCGTTCCGCTGGCGACACCGTCGTTGTCATGAAGCGGTGCGTCCTCAGCAGGGGGTCCTTCCTCGGGGACCGGGTCGGCCTCCGACACCGGACTTCCGGTGGTCGGATCGCTCTCGTCATCGTCGTGCATTCCCGGTAGCGTGGCTCTGTCTCCCGCGAGTACCTCTCGAACCGCGTCAGTTTCGCCGGTTCCGAGCACGTCCTCGATCTCCTCGCCGACCGGGACGTGCTCGATCACCGGCGTGCCGAGAAACCCGTCGATGTCGGGGTCGTCCGAGCGGATCCCGAAGATCGTTCGCATCGATTCGTCGGGTTCAAGCACGCGCTCGAACTCGACGCGGTGGTCCTTATAAGCGGTCCAGTTGTCACTTTCGTACTCCGGGTGGAACCCGATCCGGTCCATCGGGAACGACTCCGGGATCGTGTCGACGATCCGCACTCTCGCGGGTTCGTCACGCGCTGACGAGAGTTCGTACGTGATCGTGGGGACGGGGAACTCGTCGTCGGTGAAGGACTTCTCGACCCGTATTCCGTCCTCGTCGACGGTCATGGCCGACTCGGCCGTACGTTCGGTCATACTGAAACCCTCCACAACCAGACGTTTAAATTCCACGGGCTCGGTCTCTCCCCTGATAACGAGCGCTCGGGGGGAGGCGACCCCCATGACGGCTCTCGTAGACAGTCGACACGGCATCGGCGCGTCGGACTGGTCGGGAGGGATGGACTTCGCTCCCGTTCTCCCGTACGGCGTGACGGGGCCGGACCGGCGAGTTCCGCGGATCGATCCCGTTACAGATCGATCCGGTCGCCGATCTCGACTATCTCCAGTTGCTTCGGATGCTCGAAGCTCGCAACGTGTGGGTGTAGCGCCGTCGGGTCGGCGGTCAGTCCTTTCCATACGTCCCAGTGGGTCGGAATCAATCGGTCGAGCTCGAGCGCGTTCGCCGCCTCGACTATCTCGTTTTCGTCGCTGTACCACTTCTTTCGGACTGGTTCCCGCGTCTCCTTGTCGGGGATCCGGCCGACCGATCCGAACGCGAGAATTCCGACGTCGATGTCGTGCCGATCGGCGACGTCGGTAAACGCGTCGGCCGGCTTGCTGTCGCCGGCGTGGAAGACCGTGCCGGCCTCGTGTTCGATCGCGTAGCCCACTGGATGAGCCGCGTCCGGGTCGTACGTCGGTTCGACGTGGATCGTGAACTCGCCGACGTCGATGGAATCACCCTCCGAGACCTCCTCGAACTGTCCCTCGGTGATATCCCAGCGGTCCGTCCACGACTCCTCGCGAACGACCGCGAGCGACGCGTCCGGAGCGAGATACGTTCCGCCGGTCCGTTCGAGGATCGGTGCCTGCGAGGGGCCGTCGACGTGGTCGGTGTGTTCGTGAGTCGCCAGCACCGCGTCGGCGACGGTGACGTCGTCCGGATCGAACGGCACGGGTATCATCCGAACGGTTCGTGGCGGATCACCGGTCCCGAGATACGGGTCGATCCAGAGAACGGTTCCTCCGCGTCCCTTGATCGCGAATCCGTTGCAGCCGAGATACCACAACGCGACGGTGTCGGGGTCGGCGCCCGCGATCGCTCGCGGCAGCCAGTCGCCCCAGTCGGACGTCGTCATGGGAGAGTCTGTGTCGCCGTCCTTCCTAACCGTTCCGGATGGATCGTCCGTCGAAGCCGTTCGGCTCCGTCCGTAGTCGATCTTATAAACTCTTGGATGCTATACTGAATCGTGCCTTCGGGCGACGCCATCGAGCGGTTGGCCGCCGAGTTGCGGGATGCCGAACGGGCCGTCGCGCTCACGGGTGCGGGTGTCTCGGCGGCGTCCGGTGTCCCGACGTTTCGCGGTGACGACGGCGTCTGGGGGGATGTCTTTTCACCGACCGACTTCCACGTGTCCCGGTTCGAGCGTGACCCGGCCGGCTTCTGGGAGGACCGACTGGAGCTGTACGATCACTTGGAGCCGGCGGGCGGCGGGCACCGAGACGGTGATCGAACTTCACGGGACGAACGCCCGCGTTATTTGTCATCGATGTGAGGAGACCGCCGACGCCACCCCGGTACGGAAGCGGGCACGCGACGGGCACCTTCCTCCGCGATGTTCGTGTGGAGGGCCGTACAAGCCGGACGTCGTGCTCTTCGGCGAGCTACTCCCCCAAAAGGCCTACCGGCGAGCGAAGTCGCTTGCGGCCGCAAGCGACGTGTTTCTCGTCGCGGGATCGTCGCTGACGGTCGACCCCGCGGCGTCGCTGCCGGGCCGAGCGGAGGGCGGGACGCTCGCGATATGCAACCTCGAACCGACGAGATATGCAGCACGCGCCGACTACACGCTCCGTGCCGACGTTACGGAGGTTCTTCCGAAACTTGCGACACGGGTTGATGCGCGGCACCGACTGATACGGTCACATGGCCATCCTGCCGTCGAGCCCCGACTCGTCCCGTGGCGAGTCGGATAAGCGAATCCGCTTGTTCGATCAGGCGAATCCGCTTGAACGAACGGACGCAACTGGTGGCTGAAACGAACGAATCGGCCGGAATGGCGACTGTCGATCCACAGTCATCACACGGCTGAAACGTATATGATGGGAGGGCGAACGGCGTGACGGAGGGTCACCACACGGGACCTTCCGCCACGAATGGCACAACGAACCGATCAGCCGTCGTCCCACGTCGACGGCACGAACTCGTCGCATCGTTCCGTTTTCGTCCGGCTCTTCGCCCGGATGGAACGCTACAGAAGCACCGTCGTGTACGGCTCCGCGTTCAGGGCGCTCGTCGCAGCCGTCGAGGTCGGCATCGCGACCGCTCTGGTCGGTCTCCCGCTGACCCCCGCGCCGCTCGTCGTCGGACTCATCACGTTCGCCGTGTACACGATCGACCGCGTCGCGGATGCCGATTCCGACGTTCGCTCAACGCCGGATCGCGCGAACGACGCCAGGAGACACGCTGATCAACTGATGATCGTCGCGTCGGTCGCATACGGGCTCGCCGTCGGACTCGCTCTCCTCGGCGGCCCGGTGGCGCTCGGGCTCACGCTGCTGCCGGGTGCGTTCTGGGTGTTGTACGCCTCGACCTGGCTTCCCTCGGCCGGGAGGGCAGCCGGACAGGCCCTCGGCGGGCTTCCGCGACTGAAGGACGTGCTTCTCGTGAACTCGGCGCTCGTCGCGCTCGGCTGGGCCATCGCGTTGACGTTTCTCCCGCTCGCGTTCGCCGGTGCGACGGTGACGCCGACCGTCGGCGTCGTGTTCGGCTACTTCTTCCTCCGGTCGTTCGTCGACGCCGAGGTACCGAACGTCCGTGACGTCGAGGCTGACGCGGCGATCGGAGTCGCGACGCTGCCGGTCGTCTTCGGGGTCGAGTGGACGCGTCGAGCGCTGTACGCAGTCGATCTTGGCACCGCACTACTGATCGGCGGCGCGGCGGTGACGGGGCTGTTCGCCTGGCCCCTCGCTGCCGCGTTGCTCGTTGGCGTCTCCATCTCGGTCGGCGTGACCGCACCGTCGGACGGACGTCCGAGCCCGATCTGCTCGCCGTCGCTCCCGACTGCTCGTATCTGGTCGTCGGTGCCGTGATCGCCGTCGTGTGGCTTCTCGGCTGAGACGGCGTCAACCCGGGGACTGCTCCCCGTGCACCGGTTATTTATAACAATAGCAACTGTGGATTAATGTGGTTGGGCTGACTCCGGTCACCGTCGGGCTACTGGTTGCGGTCATCGTCGGGGTCTCCGCCGCGATGCTCGCGTGGCGCGAACGCCCCGAACCCGGAGCGACGTGGCTGACGCTACTGCTGGTCGGACAGGTCTGGTGGACCGTCTTCCTGCTGTTCGAGATCGAGGCGACGGAGTACGCGACGAAGGTACTGTGGTACGACGTACAGTGGCTCGGCACCGTCATCATCCCGGTCGCCTGGCTGCTGTTCGCGCTGGAGTACACCGGCCGGAACCGATACGTGAATTCATGGACGATCGCGGGGCTGTCGGTGATACCGGCGACGACGGTGCTGATCGCGCTTACCGGAGTCGGAGAGGGGTTTCTGGTGGTCGAGCTGGTCCCCGTCGAGATGTCTACCGGCTCGTTTCTCCGCGCGGAGCCTGGCCCCTGGTACTTTTTCATCGCCGGCTACACGTGCCTCCTCGGATCGATCCCGATCCTCCAGCTGGTTCGTGACGACGCTCGTCCCTTCCGTGGACAGAGCGCGGCGCTCCTCGTCGGGACTGCCGTCCCGTGGATAAGCAGCATCGGGTACCTGCTCGGCTATACCCCGGTTTCAGGACTGGATCTCACGCCGGTCGCGTTCGCGGCGTCGGGTATCGCGTATCTCCTCGCACTCTCCCGGTTCCGGCTGCTCACCATCAGCCCCGCGCCGCGTCGACACGCCCGACAGATGGTGTTCGACACGCTTCACGACCCCGCCTTCGTGCTCGATACGGAGGGGTACGTCGTCGATCTCAACCAGAGCGCGGTGGCGACGTTCGATCTGGACCGGTACACGACCGTCGGCAGCGCCGCCAGCGCGGCGATTCCGTCGTACGGGGAGTTCACCGCGGACGACGACTCGGAGTACGTGCTGCGCCGTAGGATCGAACGGGCGTCGGCCGTACGACGTCTCCGTCAGGGACGTCACGGGCGTCCACAGTCGGTCGATCGGTCGGGTGATCGTCTTTCACGATATCGGCGAGTACCTCAGCCTCCAACAGCGGCTTGAGGTCCTCAATCGCGTGTTTCGTCACAACGTGCGGACGGAAACGAACCTGATCTGCGGATACGTCGATCGCATCGCCGAGAATCCCGAGGATGGGGAAGCGATCTCGATCGTGAAACAGAGCGCGGGCCGAATACACGAACTCAGCGAACGAACTCGATCCGCGAGCGACATGTTCGACCCGACGTCAAACAGTCTGGCTCCCAGACGTCTCGACGAACTGCTCCCCGTCATCGTCGACCGTGTACAGGGCGAGTATCCGGCTGCCGACGTCACCCTCGACGGGGAGTTGCCCCCCGTGTCAGTCCCGGAGGTGCTGGACGTCGTGATCGATAATCTCCTCTCGAACGCGATTCGGCACAACCCCCGGGAACGACCGTCGGCACTGGTCTCGGCTCGGGTCGATGGCGAGTGGGTCGAGGTAACCGTGGCTGATGACGGTCAGGGAATGAACGAAGCGGAGCGGAGGGTACTGGAACGGGGTACCGAAACCCCGCTGGAACACGGGAGCGGTATCGGACTGTGGATCGTAAAGTGGGGGGCTGAGCTTGCGGGCGGTACCGTGACGTTCGCGGATCGGGAGCCGACCGGTACGATCGTAACGGTGCGCGTTCCGTCGTCCGGATCGGCCGAGTCGTAACGGTGCGCGTTCCGTCGTCCGGATCGGGACCGTCCTACTCGGCCGTCTCCGGCGTCCCTCGTCGGCCGGTGGTCACGGAACCAAAGTGTTAATTGTTAACCTTCACGACGCACTGGTCGCTGTATGCCCGTCGTTCCTCTCTTACAGATCGATGGGGGGATTCCCGCGGTTACGCCGGAAATTCTATTGATATTCGCCATCATCGGCGTTGCACTCATCCTTTTTATTACGGAACCGCTCCCCGTCGACATCGTCGCGATCGGCGTGCTGTTCACGCTGGTCGTTTTGGAGCCGTGGACCGGCGTCGATCCGGCGACCGGACTCGGTGGGTTCGCCAGTCCGGCCACCATCACCGTCCTTGCGATGTTCGTTCTCAGTGAGGGGGTGCGGCGATCCGGTCTCATCAACATCGTCGGGAGCGTGATCGCCGACCGGTACGGTGAGAGTCCGTTTAAACAGCTGCTCGCGGTTCTCGGTCTTTCCGGGGGGACTGCGGGGTTCATCAACAACACGCCGGTCGTCGCGGTGATGATCCCGATGGTCAACACGCTCTCGCGAAAAACCGGGATCTCCCCGTCGAAGCTCCTGATGCCGGTGTCGTTTGCAGCGATGCTGGGCGGTATGTTGACGCTCGTGGGCACCTCGACGAACATCCTCGCGTCGGACGTCTCTGCACGGTTGATCGGTCGACCGTTCTCGATGTTCGAGTTCACTCAGCTCGGATTCATCGTGCTCGTCACCGGCGTCGTCTATCTGGCGACCGTCGGCCGGCTGTTGACCCCCGAGCGAATCCGGATGAGCGACGAACTTATCGATGGCTTCGAGATGGCCGAGTATCTGACGGAGGTCGTCGTCGCCGAGGACTCCCCGCTCGTCGGAAAGACGGTCAACCAGTGTTTCACCGAACTCGACGTCGACGCCGATATCGTGCAACTCGTCCGGGACAAACAGGCATTCACCGAACCGCTCGCCCGCAAGGAGATCCGTTCCGGCGATATCCTCGTGTTACGAACCGATCAGGAGAGCGTTTTGAAACTCGTCGAAACCGAGGGCATCGGCCTCGCACCGGACGCCAAGGTCACTGAGGACCGGTTACAGGCGGAAACCGACGCCGTCGAACCCGAATCCAAGCAGCAACTGATCGAGATCGTCATCTCGCCCGAAGCGTCGGTCGCGGGGGAAACCCTGGAATCGCTCAACTTCAGACACCAATACGATGCGACCGTACTGGCCTTGCGTCGCGGCGGGGAAGTTATCCATGCACGAATGGACGAACGCCGATTGCGACCGGGGGATACGCTACTCATTCAGGCCTCGGAGGAGACCGTTCGGCGGTTCGCCAACGACAGGGAGTTCATCGTCGCACAGGCACTGACGCTGCCGGATTTCCGATACGAGCGTATCCCCGTGGCGATCGGGATCGTGGCCGCTGTCGTGGGCTTGGCGGCGCTGGACGTCATGCCGATTCAGATAAGCGCCGTCGGCGGCATCGTCGCCATGGTCGCTACGGGCTGTGTACGGCCGAATGAGGTGTACTCGTCGGTAGATTGGAGCGTTATCTTTCTGCTTGCGGGACTCATTCCGCTCGGCGTGGCGATGGAACGCACCGGAGCCGCCGAGTGGCTCGCAACGCTCGTTATGGTCTTCGGTGCCGACCTCTCCCCGATCGTCGTGATCGGACTGTTCTACCTGTTTACCGTATTGATTACGAACGTCATCAGCAACAACGCCAGCGTCGTTCTGATGATTCCGGTGGCCATCGAAACCGCACTCTCGATCGGGGCCGATCCGTTCCCGTACATTCTCGCGGTGACGTTCGCGGCGTCGACGGCGATGCTCACCCCCATCGGCTACCAGACGAACCTCATGGTGTACGGACCGGGCGGGTACAGGTTCACGGACTTCTTTCGAGTCGGTGCCCCGCTGCAGGTGCTTTTGACGGTCGTCACGACGCTCGGGATCGCGTTCTTCTGGGGCGTGTGATATCCAAGCGATTTCGTCGATCCCCTCGGCTCGGATCGGGGGGCGTCGCGATCCCCGGCGTCGACCGCACGCCCCCCACGCTTAATTCGCCGGCCGGCGAACGAACGAGTATGATCACCGCCGACCGAATGGCCGCGGTCGACGCCAACGCCGCCGCGCTCGGCGTTCCGCGGAAGCAACTGATGGAGTCGTCCGGGAACGCGGTCGCCCGTGAGGTCCGACGCGTCGCGGAGCCCGACGCGACGGTCGCGCTCGCATGTGGCCGCGGCAACAACGGCGGCGACGCGTTCGTCGCCGCCCGGTTCCTGTCGGCGTACGACGTCACCGCCTATCTCCTCGGCCGACCCGAGTCGATCACGACGGAGATCGCCCGGGAGAACTGGTCGGCTCTCGAGTCGGCGGCGATTCCGACCGCCGCCGTTGCCGATTCGACGGCGTCGGAACTCGAAGCGCTGTCCGCGCCCGACGTCGTCGTCGACGCGATCGTCGGAACCGGTGCTCGCGGTCGGCTCCGGGAGCCGGCACGGACGGCGGCTCGCCGGGTCAACGAGCGCCGCGAGGCGGGCGCCACCGTCGTTTCCGTCGACGTCCCGTCCGGCGTCGACGCCGACACGGGCGATCCGACCGGCGGGACGGATGCGGTTCACGTCGAGGCGGACCGGGTCGTGACGTTCCACGACGCCAAGCCCGGACTCGACGAGCTCGACGCGACGGTGACGGTGGCGGATATCGGCATTCCACGGGCCGCGGAGCGGTTCACGGGACCGGGGGATCTGCTCGGGATCGACCGCGATCCGACCTCACACAAAGGGGAGAACGGCGAGGTGCTCGTGATCGGCGGCGGACCGTACAGCGGCGCGCCGACGCTGTCGGCGCGGGCGGCGCTTCGGACCGGAGCCGATCTGGTGCGGGTCGCGTGTCCGACCGCGGTCGCCCGGGACGTGCAGGGGTTCTCGGAGAATCTCATCGTTCGTGGCTACCCCGGTGAGACCCTCGCGCCGGCACATCTCGATCGACTCGTCGGGCTCGCGGCCGACCACGACGTGGTCGTGCTCGGTCCCGGACTCGGGGACGCCGACGGCACGCTCGAGTTCGTTCGCCGTTTCCTCGGCGAGTACGACGGACGGCTCGTGGTCGACGCCGACGCCCTGCAGGTCGTTCCGGACGTCGACACCGCGGCCTCGCTGATCTGCACCCCACACGCCGGGGAGATCCGGGCGATGGGCGGCGAGGCACCATCCGATCCGGACGAGCGCGCGGCAGTCGTGCAGTCGTTCGCGGCGGATCTCGGTCACACCCTGCTGGTGAAGGGGGCGGTCGACGTGGTAAGCGACGGCACCGAAAGCAGGCTCAACCGGACCGGGAATCCCGGCATGACGGTCGGCGGCACGGGCGACGTGCTGGCCGGTACCGTCGGGGCGCTCGCCGCGACGACCGATCCGTTCCGGGCGGCCGCGGTCGGTGCCTACGTGAACGGACGCGCCGGCGACGCGGCCGCCTCCGAACACGGGTACGGGCTCGTGGCGACGGACTTAATCGACCGGCTCCCGGAAGCAATGGATACCGATGAGTGAGGACGACGGCGACGACCGGCACGGACCGGGCGACGATCCGCACGCGACGCTGACCCACACGGACGCGGACGGCAACGTTCGAATGGTCGACGTGGGGTCGAAGCCGGACACGAACCGCCGTGCGGTCGCACGGGGAACGATCCGGCTCACCCCGTCGACGATCGAGTCGATCCGCGCTAATGAGGTCGCGAAGGGCGACGTGCTCGCGACGGCACGGATCGGCGCGATCGACGCAGTGAAACACACCTGGGAGTCGATCCCGATGTGCCACGCCATTCCGGTCACGAACGTCGACGTCGCCTTCGAGGTTGGAAGCGACCGGATCGAGACGACCGTCGGAGTCGAGACGACCGGGAAGACGGGCTGCGAGATGGAGGCGCTCGAGGGAGTCACCACCGGACTCAACGTGATCTGGGACATGGTGAAGGCAGCGGAGAAGGACGCTGACGGACAGTATCCCGACACGCGGATCACCGACGTCAGGGTCGTCGAGAAGGAGAAGCGCCCGGTCGAGTAGTCGAGCCACCGGAGCGCGTTTCCCGTTCGCTTGCTGGAACGCGTCGTCCGATCCGGCGGTGCTCGCGCCGCTACTCGAAGCCCAACGCGTCGCCAAGCGCGTGGTCCGCAACCACGTCCCGGTCGAGTTCGATCCCGAGGCCGGGAGCCTCGGGCACCTCGACGTACCCGTCCCGTATCAACGCCCCGTCACGCACGAGGAGGTCGTCCCACCAGTCGACCTCCAGCGCGTGATACTCGAGCACGTCGAAGTTCGGGATCGCGGCTCCGAGATGGACGCACGCCATCGTCCCGACGGGACTACAGACGTTGTGTGGCGAGAGTGGAATGTAGTTCTCCTCGGCACGGTCGGCGATCCGCATCGTCTCGGCGAGTCCGCCGACGGTCGTCGGATCGGGCGTGATCACGTCCACGCCGTGCTCGTAGAGCAGTTCGGACAGCTCGTGAACGCGGAACCGGTTCTCGCCGGTCGCGATCGGCGTCCGGCCGTCCCTCGTCACCTCGATCTGTGCATCGACGTTCTCCGGCGGAACCGGGTCCTCGAGCCACATCAGGTCGAACTCGGCGAGCGCCTCGGCCAGACGCTTCGCGCTTTCGACGGTGTAGTCCCAGTGACAGTCGAACGCCAGATCGATCCCGTCCCCGACCGCCTCACGGACGGCCGAGACGACATCGCGTTTGTGCGCGATGGCGTCGTTCGGGAGTCGTCCGTTGACGGGTCGATCTCGTTGTCCATCGACATGTCGAGATCGAACTTCAGCGCAGTAAACCCCGTGTCGACGACACGCCGGGCCTCGTTCGCGTAGGCCGCCGGCGAGTGCGCCTCCGTGTCGGCGTACGCCGTGTACCCGTCGTCAACGGCGTACGCCTCTCCGGCGTGACAGTCACAGTAGATCCGTACCTCGTCACGGAACTTGCCGCCGAGCAGCTGGTACACCGGTAGATCGAGGATCTTCCCCGCGGCGTCCCACAGCGCGATCTCGATCCCCGAGGCCGCGGTGACGACCTTCCCGGTCGTGCCGCCGTGACCCGACATTTCCTGGACGATCCGTCGGAATATCCGCTCGACGTCGAGGGGATTTTCCCCGATCAAAAACCGTTTCGTGTACTCGACGACATCCGGCACGCCGCCGCGATACGCCTCGCCGATGCCGGTCACGCCCGCGTCCGTCTCGACTTCGATCAGGTTCCACTCGAAGTTCCCTTCGACGACGCACGTCCGAATGTCCGTGATCTCGACGTCGCGCGACTCCGCCCGGTTCGTGGCGTGGTTCGAATAGTCCCTCATGCGTTCGTGCTGGGCATCCGGGCCGACGCCGACCGATCACGTCGATGGGCCGCCCCACATCCCGTGTGAACGACCCACGTAGATGTGCGGCTTAATCCCTCGGGACGTTCCGGCGGCGACGCGGGCGGCGGCACCGACATCGCACCCGACGTGCCGCTCCGGATCGGTCAGATCGCGCGGCAGCCGGATCACGGTCGGTGGCGTGCGAAAAACGGGAACGGGCGGTCGCGATCGGGCGTCAGTGGATCGCCGCGATCAGTCGTCGGCCGGGACGTCTCCGTCGTTCACAGTCACGGCAATGTCGGCGGCGGCGGCCTTGTACTCGGGGATCTTCGCACGTTCGTCGAGCACGTCGTTCGTGAGGCGGTTCGCGGAGGCGGCCGCGAAGTGCGGGGTCGTCCAGACGACGCCCTCCTTCGTGTCCTCCGTGACCTGTGCTTTCACCTCGATCTCGCCGCGTCGGGACTTGAGGGTGACCATGTCGCCGTCCTCGATACCGTAACGCTCGGCATCGTTCGGATGGACGTCGACGAAGTTCTCCGGATGCTGCCGGGAGAGGGTCGGCGAGCGCCGACTCATGGTCCCGGTGTTGTAATGTTCCTCCAGTCGGGCGGTCGTGAGGATCAGTGGGTACTCCTCGTCGGGCTGTTCGGCGGGTGGCTGGTGTCGGACGCCCTCGATCTGGCCGAGACCGCTTTCGGTGTCGAAGCTATCCTCGTAGAGGTACCGGTCGCCCTCGTCGCCCACCTCGTAGCAGGGCCACTGCATACCCTCCTCGCCGAGGTCGTCGTAGGTGATCCCGTAGTAGATCGGACAGACGTCCCGAAGCTCCTCGAACACCGCCTCCTCGTCCTCGAAGCGGAAACCGTCCTCGCCGAACAGCCGGCTCCCGACCTCCATCAGGATGTCGAGGTCGTGTTTGGTGTTCTCGTGAACCTTCTCGACGCCGCGCATCCGCTGGACCCGGCGGTCCGTGTTCGTGACGGTGCCGCCGCGCTCGGCCCAGGTCGTCGCCGGGAGCACGACGTCGGCGAGCTTCGCGGTCTCCGTCATGAAGATGTCCTGAACACAGAGGAACTCGAGATCCTCCTCGAACCGCTCCTCCGTCCGGTTGCCGTCCGGTTCGCTCATGATCGGGTTTTCCCCCATCACGTACAGCCCGTGGACGGTGTCGCCGATCGCGTGGGAGATCTCCACGTTCGTGAGGCCCGGCTCGTCGGGGATTTCGAAGCCCCACTCCTCCTCGACCGACGTCCGTGCCTCGTCGTCGTCGACGAGCTGGTAGCCGGGCAGGACGTTCGGCATCGCGCCGACGTCACAGGTGCCCTGCACGTTGTTCTGGCCGCGAAGCGGGTTGACGCCCGTGCCGGGCTTGCCGAGGTTGCCCGTGATGAGCGCCAGGTTGATCTCGTTTTGGACGTTGTCGACGCCGCAGGTGTGCTGGGACATCCCCATCCCGGTGAAGATGGCGGCGTTGTTTGCCATCGCGTACTTCTCCGCGGCGAGCTCGATGTCCTCCAGCGGAACGCCACACTCCTCCGCGGCCGCTTCCTTGTCGAAGTTCTCCAGAGTCTCCGTGAGGTGCTCGAAGCCCTCGGTTCGCTCCTCGATGAAGTCCTCGTCTATCCAGCCGGCGTCGGGTTCCTCCTCGTGCCGTTCGAGGATGGTCTTGAGAACGATGTTGAGCAGCGGGATGTCCGTGCCCGGATTCAACTGGAGGTGTTGGTGACGCTCCGTCTCGTCGATCTTGAACGACCGAGTCGTCTTGTTGGCGTGCGGGTCGACCTGAATGACGGTGGCGCCTTCGAGCACCGCCTGCCGGAAGTACTGGCTGTTGGCGATCGGGTGCTGCTCGCCGGGATTCGCGCCCTGGATCCAGAGCACGTCGGCGGACTCCTCCAGGTCCGCCATGCTATTGGTCATCGCGCCCTGACCCAGACTGGTCCGAAGCGCCCAGACGGTGGAGGCGTGACACATCCGCGTGCAGTTGTCCACCTGATTCGTCCCGTACCGCCGCGCGAGCTTCTGCAGGAGATAGTTCTCCTCGTTGACGGTCTTCGACGAGCCGAAAAAGCCCATGCCGTCGGGGCCGTGGTCGTCGCGAATGCGCTCCATCTCCGAGACGATCAGCTCGTACGCCTCGTCCCACGTCGCCTCGTGGAACTCGCCGTCGTCGCCTCGGATGAGCGGTTCCGTGAGCCGGTCCTCGTGGTCGACGACCTGCGTCGCCGCACCGCCCTTGATGCAGACGCGTCCCTCGTTGACCGGGGCGTCCCCCCACGGCATGAATCGCATGTCACCGGGGTTCTCCTCGCCCGGATTTACCTGGATCCCGCAGCCGACGCCGCAGTACGGGCAGATGGTCTTGACGGGCTCGTCACCCTCACTAGACATCGGCCTCACCTCTGAGTGTCGAGCTCATATATCATGAACTGTGTGCCATGAAGTATGAGTGTGTCGGTGGTTCCGGAACCGGTTGATCGGAATCACGAGTGTCTACATTCATTGAGAGGGTCGCTTACGGTTTCTGTGGCCGCATATCGAGAAGGCGGATCGGCGGAGCCGGACGACGGGCGCGACACGCTTGCCGGCAGCTGATCGGCTCGCGACGCCCGCGCCGGGCGTCGTGAATCGTGCCGGCCCCCCCGCCCTCGTCGTGACGGAGAACACACGTTCTCGGCGACGAACGCCGAAAACGAGCGTCTACCGACCCGATACGCCCGACGGTATGCCGGCGATTCGGTTGATCGACTCGTGGCGCTCAGTCCTCATCTTGTTCATCTTCTTTCATTTCTTGGAGTCGCCCAAGCAGGTCGTCGGTGGAGACGTCGGACTCGACGGAGACCTCCCCGTCATGTTCGTTGGCGTGGACGTGTATCCCGTCGTCGTCGGCGTCGACGTCCTGATCCTGCCGTTCGCTCTCGTCGTACGAACCGAATCCCATGGACGCGGTTTTCGCCACCCATATAAAACACCGATGACCGGCCGCCGGTATGAGACGGACTCTCTATCACGCCGGCACGCGTCCGCCTCTCTCCCGCGTGCGATCGGCAATACTGGGTACCGATCGGGTCCGCTCACGTGTCCGACGGGCGTCGGACACGCCCGTATTGTTTATGCCCGCGGGGAGAGTTTCACCGATGTGTCACTCAGGGGGAGCGGTCCGGTCGACAAACTCTCGGTGCCGTCCGGGACGACGGTGGAGGAGCACGACCTGGTCGTCGACGGGGACGTCCTCGTCGGCGGACAGTCGACCGTCGAGTTCGGGCTCCGCGGGCGGACGGTCGCGCTCGGGGAGCGCGTGGCCGTGGACAACGACATCGAGGCGGATGGCGACTGCCGGATCGACACCTGGTGTGCCGTCGACGGCAACGTGCTCGTCGGGGAGGACGCGTACCTCGGCGAGCGCGTCACTATCAACGGCCAGCTGATGGTTTCGGGTGACCTCGATATCGGCGACGACGTGACGATCGAGGAGGGGTTCGAGGCGAACGGTTGGATCGTCATCCGGAACCCCGTGCCGACGCTGGTGTTCTACTTCATCGTACTGTCACAGCTGCTCCGTGCCGGCGAAACCGACGCCGTGGAGGAGATCGCGGAAGCCCTCGCCGACGGCGACGACGTGCGCGATCCGCTGTTGATCCCTCGCGGCGCGGAGGTGTCCGACGACGCGTGGCGCGTGTCCACGCCGGCGACGATCGGCGACGACTGCCGTCTCCACGGCAACGTCCGCGCGGAGTCGGTGACCGTCGGCCAGCGCAACGAGGTGTTCGGATCGCTTCGTGCCCGGGAGGACGTGGTCGTCGGCAGGGACACCACGATCCACGGCGACGTCACCACTCGCGGGGGAACGGTCACCGTCGAGGCCGGTGCACACGTTCTTGGCGACGTCTCCGCCGGCGATCTGGTCGTCCACGACGGGGCGTCGATCGACGGAACGCTTCGTGCCCGCGGGGAGATGAAGCTGGTACAGGAACTCGATGCGGATCGCGACGACGAGGCGACGACCGCCGACACGGAGACTGCCAGGGACGAGGCCGCCGAGGACGATGCTGCGGTCGCTGACGACGAGGTCGACGGGGCGACGGACACGGACAAAGACGCGGAGTCGCGTGACGGTCGGGATCCGGCGCCTGAGCGGAACCGACCGTCGTCGTGACCGTTCGACGGCGACATTTCGCCAGCCGGGACTCGTCCGCACACGCGACGGGTCGCCCCCTCTACCGGGTACCGGAACCGACGAACACGTCCTCGTGGAGCGACTCACAGATGACGTCCGCGAGCGTTCGCAAGTTCTCGGTATCCTCTCGGTTGTACGAGACGAGAGTGTCGAGCGCCTCCTGGTCGCCCCGCTCGTACTCGTGCCACAGTCGGACCGCGTCGCGACCGCTGATATCCGGCCGATCGCGATCGATACCGAGCCGTCGCTCGATCGGTTTGAGTCCGCCAGAGAGCCCGACCCGTTTGCAGGGGTACATGAGGTCGAGATGGGGTGTATCGACGTCGACGTCGAACGACGCCTCGAGGAACGGCACGTCGAATCGCGCGCCGTTGAACGTCGCCAGCAGGCTGGCATCCGCGAACTGCTTGCGGATGCGGTCCGCGCTGAGGTCCTCGCCGGCCACGAGCGTCGTGGTTTCGCCCGCCCGATGGAAGCTCACCGTCGTGACACGGTCGCGACGCTCGTCCAGTCCCGTGGTCTCGATGTCGAAGAAGCAGGTCTCCTCACGGAAGTTCTCGTACAGCCGCCAGCGCTCTCCCGACGGGAAGGTCCGATCGAAGTACGCCGCGTTGCCGTCGTCGAGATGCGTCAGCGATTCGGCGATGAACGATTCGATCCGGTCGGTGGTTGTCGTGCCGACGCCCCGGACCTCGAGGCCGGGATCGAACTCGTCCCAGGTGGTGACGCCCCGTTCCCAGAGACGGCGTTCGGTCGTCTCCCCGACGCCCTCAACGGGGATGAAACTGTTCTCGATGCGCATGGATTACGTCGGCCGGTAGGAAATAAAAACCCGACGGTGAACGGTCCCGGAGCGTGACCGTCCGGATCGGGCTCCGTCGTCAAACCGGATCAGCAGTCGCGGTAGCTCCCAACTCCAGGGTTTCGTAGAACGGTTAGCATACCCCCCGCCAATCGTTCAATACAGAGAACTCACATACCAGCGAGGGCCACGATCCTACCAAAATCTGTCAAGAACGGCGTGCAAGATACGGAGGGTGTATTCATCAGCCGGGCACACGGAGTGTGGGCGCACACTGGAGTTTATCAACGATGGAATCGTAATCTCGTATATGAGTAGTGAGAGCGTTGACCCTGAGAGCAAGGTATCAGGGAATCAGGCGAACATTCCCGCTTATATCCGCCGGGAACTCGACATCGACGACGGCGACAAACTGCGCTGGCACATCGAGGATGATGGCACGCTCCGGGTCCACGTCGTCCAGCAGCGGACCGGCACGTTCAGTGACTTCGACGGCTACGACGGTGACGAAGAGACGTCGGTTACGGAGGACCACGACGCGTGGGGCGTCGGCGAGTAATAAATGCCACGCGCACTGATCGACACGACTGTGCTCTTCGCCGCGACGTATCGGCAGGACAGTGCACACGACGAAGCTCTCCCCATTCTCTCCGGTATCGATACTGCCGACCTCCCAGAAGTTGTGATTCTCGACTACGTGCTCGCGGAGACGCTAAACGGCCTCATCACCCACGCCG
>LFFM01000408.1_pt1 | contig 29657 bp, 26 predicted proteins | sample 643131 | NCBI WGS metagenome assembly LFFM01 (sample SAMN03777445, study PRJNA286221) | soda lake metagenome | biome: soda lake; feature: Kulunda steppe; material: water; isolation source: sample Tc-Br brine of Tanatar trona crystallizer | place: Russia: Kulunda steppe | collected 2011-07
AATCCTGCTCCCTGCACTCCGTTTTTCAGAACTCTCCACACAGGAGACAGCTATGAGTAGCAAGACGAATCCGAAACTACAGAACCTCATCGCCGAGCTGAAGTCGACCTCGCGCGAGTCCGGAGCCAACGTATGGCAGGACGTCGCCGACCGACTCGAAAAGCCACGGCGCACGCACGCTGAGGTCAACCTGGGTCGCATCGAACGATACGCTCAGGAGGACGAGACGGTCGTCGTCCCCGGCAAGGTGCTGGGCAGCGGCGTGCTCGAAAAGAACGTCACCGTTGCGGCGGTCGACTTCTCGGGAACGGCCCGCACGAAGATCGACCAGGCCGGCGAAGCGGTGACCCTCGAACAGTTCGTTGAACGCAATCCCGAAGGCAGCAACGTACGGGTGATCCGATGAGCCTCGCGAAGATCGACGCGGACGTCGTCGTCGACGCTCGCGACTGCATCCTCGGACGCGTCTCCTCGGAGGTCGCCCAGAAGGCGCTCGCCGGCGAGACGGTCGCCGTGATCAACGCCGAGCGCGCGGTGATCACCGGCAACGAGGAGGCCACGATGGAGACCTACCACACGCGAGCCAACCTCGGCTCCGACAGCGGTCCATACTACCCGAAGCGACCGGACCGCATCTTCAAGCGGGCCATTCGCGGCATGCTGCCGTACAAGACCGACGACGGTCGTGAGGCGTTCTCGAACGTCCGCGTCTACGTCGGCAACCCGTACGAGCGCGACGAGGATGCCGAGCCCGTCGTGCTGGAGGGGACCTCGCTGGATCGGCTCTCGAACATCAAGTTCACGACGCTCGGGGAGATCTCCGAGTCACTGGGAGCGAACGTCACATGGTAACCAACACCTCAGGCAAGAAGAAGACGGCCGTCGCCCGCGCCACCGTGCGTGACGGCGAGGGCCGGGTACGCATCAACTCCCAGCCAGTCGAGCTGGTCGAACCGGAGCAGGCGCGACTGAAGATGCTGGAGCCGTTCCGCATCGCCGGCGACGAACTCCGCGACGGCGTCGACATCGACGTCGACGTCTCCGGCGGCGGGTTCAGCGGGCAGGCCGACGCGGCCCGTACCGCCATCGCCCGCGGTTTGGTCCAGCATCTCGGCGACGCCGAGCTACGCGACGCCTACATGAACTTCGACCGGACGCTTCTGGTCAACGACGTCCGCCAGTCCGAACCCAAAAAATGGGGCGGACCCGGCGCGCGCGCTCGTTACCAGAAGTCCTACCGCTGAGGTGGTCACGCTATGATGATCCCCGTCCGGTGTTTCACGTGCGGCAACGTCGTGGGTGAACACTGGGAGGAGTTCGAGGAGCGCACCCGCGAAGATGAGGAGGATCCCGGTGAGGTCCTCGACGAGCTCGGCGTAAACCGTCACTGCTGTCGACGCATGATGGTCTCACACCGCGACCTCGTCGACGTCGTCTCGCCATACCAATAACAATGACACAACAGCGTCACAACCGGTACGAGAAGGCTCGGATCCTCGGTGCGCGAGCACTACAGGTGTCGTACGGCGCGCCGGTGCTGATCGACACGAACCAGACGGAGCCGATCCTCGTCGCCGCGGAGGAGTACGACGCGGGAGCGCTTCCGTTCACCGTCCGGAGGGAAACCAACTAATGACCCGAATCACCTCAATTTCACTGCGTCGCGTCCTCGATTCACGCGGCAACCCCACCGTCGAGGCCGACGTACTCACGGAGTCCGGCGGCTTCGGCCGCGCGGCCGCACCGAGCGGCGCATCGACCGGGGAGTTCGAGGCGATCGAGCTCCCGCCGACCGAGGCGATCGCCTCGGCGAGGGAACACGCGGTTCCCCGTCTGGAGGGGGTATTCGCGGGCGATCAGCGCTCGGTGGATGGCGCCCTTCGAGCGGCCGACGGGACGGACGACTTCTCATCGATCGGCGCGAACAGCGCGGTCGCGATCTCGATGGCCGCGGCGAAGGCGGCTGCCGACGTGCTCGGTGCCCCGTTGTATCAACATCTCGGCGGCGCGTTCCGCGGGGAGAACTTCCCCGTGCCGCTCGGCAACGTCGTCGGCGGCGGCGAACACGCCAAGGAGGCGACCCACATTCAGGAGTTCCTCTCCGCGCCGGTCGGCGCGCCGAGCGTCTCGGAGGCCGTCTTCGCGAACGCCGCAGTACATGCGGCCGTCGCGGACGTCCTCGATTCACGCGGCGTTCCTGCCGCGAAGGGCGACGAGGGGGCATGGGCGCCGCCGATCTCGGACGCCGAGGCGTTCGAGGTCGTCGAGGAGGCCGTCGAGCGCGTCGCGGACGAGGTGGGCTTCGAGGTCCGCTTCGGGCTCGACGTCGCGGCCGCCGAACTGTACGACGAGGAGGCGGAGGTGTACGTCTACGGCGACGAGACGAAGTCGACGGACGAGCAGGTCGACTACATCGCGGACCTCGTCGACGAGTACGACCTCGCGTACGTCGAGGATCCGTTCGACGAGAACGACTACGAGGCGTTCGCGGAGCTGACCGACCGTGTCGGCGACCGGACGCTGATCTGTGGCGACGACCTCTTCGTGACGAACGTCGAGCGTCTCCGGGACGGGATCGACGTCGGCGCGGCCAACAGCATCCTGATCAAGCCGAACCAGATCGGGACGCTCTCGGACACGTTCGACGCGGTCGAACTCGCCCACCGAAACGACATGGAGTGTGCCATCTCGCATCGTTCGGGCGAGACGGAGGACACGACGATCGCACACCTCGCCGTCGCGACCGACGCCGCGTACATCAAGACGGGGACGGTCGGCGGCGAGCGAACGGCCAAGCTGAACGAACTGATCCGCATCGCGGACGACGCGGTATGACGGATCTCCACTACGCATGACGGAAGACAACGACGCGGTCGAACTCGACGCGGACGCCGAGACCGAAACGGTCGAGGCGGACGACGAGGAGGAGACCGCCACGACCGAGGAACCGACCGCCGACGCGTCCGCCGAGGGGGCGGACGTCGAGGCCGAACCGGAGACGGACGCCGAGAGCGACCCGGAAACGGACGTCGAGGACGTCGACGAGCCCGAGGAGGACGCGTCGCCGTTCGACGACGACGTAATGCCCGACGAGGACGCCGATCTCCTCATTCCCGTCGAGGACTACCTCTCTGCCGGGGTCCACATCGGAACCCAGCAGAAGACGAAGGACATGGAGCGGTTCATCCACCGCGTCCGCGACGACGGGCTCTACGTGCTCGACGTGAGCCAGACCGACGGGCGGATCCGCACGGCCGCGGACTTCCTCTCGAACTACAACCCGGAACAGATCCTCGTCACGTCCTCACGGCAGTACGGTCGGTTCCCGGCCGAGAAGTTCGCGGACGCCATCGGCGCCCGCGCGCGAACCGGTCGCTTCATTCCCGGGACGCTGACGAACCCCGACTACGCAGGCTACATCGAGCCGGACGTCGTGGTCGTCACCGACCCGATCGGCGACGCGCAGGCCGTCAAGGAGGCGATCACGGTCGGCATTCCGGTGATCGCGATGTGTGACTCGAACAACCAGCTCTCGAACGTCGACCTCGTCATCCCGACGAACAACAAGGGCCGGCGCGCGCTGTCGGTCGTCTACTGGCTGCTTGCCAACGAGACGCTCGACCGCCGCGGCGCCGACACGGTCTTCGCGCTCGACGACTTCGAGGACGAGCTGTAGACGGACGCGTTTCGAGTTCCGACCGTTTCTTTGTGACCAGCCGCCAACACTCACCGGTGACGGCTACGAGTTTAAAAATCGAACTACCCGTTCAGAGGATCTCGGGCGTATACGGGTACTTGTACACCTGTCCATCGTTCGCTTTGAGCGTGGCCATGAGCACCAATATGAGGTCGATGAGCGCGACGATCGGGAGCATCAGCAGTCCGATGAGCACGATCGTAAGAGCGCCGGAGATCACGAAGGCGATGAACACCAGGATCTGAAAGTTCAACGAGTTCTTCGCGTTCCGCTTGACGAGTTCGTCGTCGTCATCCGCGAGCACCAAGAACAGTATCGGTCCGAGAAACGACGCGACGAGTGCCGACGCATGCGAAAGCGCCGCAAACGTGGTATTTCCGTCCATCCGCTCCGGGTCGGCATCCACCGAGCCAGGATCCGCGGTTTCGGTTGCCATGGCGTTGACACCTCATTGGAACGTTATAAATCTTGGCTGCCGTGGTCGACGAACAGCCCGTCGACGATCGTCTCGATCAGCCGTGCTTCGACCTCCTCGTACTCCTCGACGTGGAGGGTTCCGATGAGGGCGTCCTGCGAGCGGGTGACGAACACGAGCGAGCGGAATATTCCGCGGATCAACTCGGGATCGTCGTATCGGAACTCGTCGACTCCCGCCCACCGTTCGGCGAGGGTGAGCTTATCCTCCGGCAGCGACACGGATATCGACTGACGCTCCGCCTCGGAGAGTTGGTTCTGTAGGTCCCGTAGCTCTCCTTCCACGATCAGCCGAGAGATGAGCGGATTCGAACGGATCTCGGCGAACAGCGTCCGGAGAAGCGCCCGAACCTCGTCCTGCGGGGTCTCCGCGACGGCAACCGCCGCCTCGAGCTGATCTTCGAGGCGCTCACGCTCGACGATGAGCACCGCCACGTACAGCTCCTCCTTCGAGTCGAAGAACTGATAGAACGTGCTCGTGCCGATGCCGACGGCCTCGGTCACGTCCTTGATCCGCGTTCGTCCGAATCCGTACCGTGCGAAGAGCTCCCGGCCGGCCTCGACGAGTTTCGTGCGGATCCGTTCGCGGTCGTCGTCGCTGAAGGAGGTCATCGGCGTCCCGTTCGTCGTGTGATCGACACGATTCGATCCGTCCGATCTCGTCGCTTCATACGTGTTCCTCAAGGTCGGAATACAAAACGGTGCCGAATCCATGAACAAAAGAATTATTTATTCGTGAGTGCCAGATGGGGTGTGAACCGAACGTCGCCCGCTTCGATCTCGCCTCTCTTCGTATCACCCGTCGAATCCGCCGCCCTCACGAGAGACGTGAGGTGATCGGATGCGGACGAGAACGCTTCTGACGTTTGTGATCGCGGCCACACTGCTTGCGACCGGCGCCGCCGTCGCGGGATTCGCTTCGGTCGGCGGTGACGACTCCACGCTTGCGATCGGCAGCGCCGCCGCGGAGCCGGAACCGCTCGCTTCTCCCGACGCCCAAACACAACGGCCGCAGCCGCTCGTGCGCGGGGAGCCGCGTCTGCGGGTCAACGCTCCCGGGAAGTTCGTCACGCCGGGGAACACGAACGAGATCGATCTCACCGTCTCGAATGATGGCTCGCTCAGCCTCGGCTCCTCGGAGCAGCGAGAAGTCGTGACGACCGCCCGGAACGTCAGGATGGAAGCCGAGGCGGACAGTCCGCTGACGGTCACGACCGGACAGGCCGCGATCGGTTCGGTGACCGAAAACGAGCCGCGAACGGCGACGATCGCCATCGACGTTCCCGAGGACGTCGAGGAGGGAACCTACGACGTCGACGTCGAGTTGAGGTACGCACACACCCGTCAGGAAGCCGGCGGGGTCACCAACGACCGCTCGCGTACCGTTACTCGAACCGTCGAGGTTGAGGTGCGCGACGAAGCCCGATTCTCCATTACGAACGCATCGACGGACACGCAGATCGGTGACTCCGGCACGATCGATGCCGAAGTCGAAAACGTCGGATCCGCGACCGCAAGCGACGTGGACGTTGCCCTCGACTCCGCAAGCACGGGCCTCGTCATCGGCGAGTCGCCGGAGGCGGGCGACAGCGCACGGATCGGCGAGCTCGAACCCGGAGAGGTGACGACGGTCACGTACGACGCGTCGCTCTCCGGGGACGCCCCGCTCCGTGAATACTCGATCGAGGGCGACGTGCAGTTCAGGAACGCGGACGGAATTCAGCGGGTTGATGAGGGGATCCGCACGGGCGTGATGCCGTTCGAGAAGCAACGCTTCAGCGTCGACGACGTCGAATCGGACCTGTACGTCGGCGAGGACGGCGACGTGTACGGAACGGTCACCAACGAGGGCCCCAACGAGGCCCGAAACGTCGTCGTTCGATACACGGACGAATCGCCGAACGTGGTTCCGATAGAGGACTCGGTCGCGGTCGGCACCCTCGCCGCCGGGGAGTCGGAATCGTTCCGGCTTCCGATCGAGATCGGCGGCGAGGCCGATCCCGTCGACAGAGCGGCCGACGTAACGATCCAGTACCGTAACGCGGACCTCGAGCGACGGGCATACGAGGACGTCGAGCTGCTCTTCGGGGTTGAACCGAAACGCGATCAGTTCCTCCTCGAGGTGGTCGATCGCGAGATCACCGCGGGCGAGACGATCGCGATGGACGTCGAGGTGACGAACAACCTCGACCAGACCGTCTCGGACGTCGAAGCGCGCCTGTTCGCCGACAGCCCCCTCGACAGCGACGACGACGAGGCGTTCGCCGAGTCGCTGGACCCCGGGGAGTCGACGACGATGACCTTCGAGCTCGAGGCGGAATCCGGGGCGACCGCGAAGACGTACCCGATCTCGTTCGATTTCCGGTATGACGATCAACGGGGAACGAGCCAGCTGTCGGACACGACCCGCGTCCCGATAACCGTCGTCCCCTCCGACGGCGGGTTCCCGTGGCTCCTCGTCGTCGTCGGACTGCTGGTCGTCCTCGCAGCGGGCGGCGGGTACTACGTGTACACACGGGAGACGTAGATGAGTCGATTCGGCGAGCGGATCGAACGCCTCACCCGGCGGGTCAACGAGGCGATCGTCTCCCGACCGAGGACGGTCATCGTCGCGTTCCTGGTTTTGACGGCGGTCTTTGCGGGCGGCATGACCGCCGTCGAGACCGAGACGGACGCCACCGGTGGGTTCACGGAAGACCTCCCCGAACAGGAGGCGCTCGACGCGATCAACGACGAGTTCGACGACCCGTTCGAGGCCGATGCGGAGACGACCCAGCTGATCCACGACGGAAACGACGTCCTCACGCGTGGGGAGCTGTTACACGTCCTCCGATTCCTCGAGCGGGTTGATTCCCGAGACGGGCTGCGGATGGAATCCGCGAACGGTCCGGCAACGATCGTGGCCCAGTCGCTCGACCCGACGGCCACGACGCCCGCCGAACAGCGACGGGCCGTCGAACGGGCGACCGACTCGGAGATCAGAGGGGCGGTTCGAACGGCCGCGGAGAACCCGCAGTTTACGGCGATCGTCTCCGACGACTTCAACGAGAACCAGGCGTCCGCGTCGACCTCGATAACCGTCATTAGCCACGACGTCCCCCGCGGCTTCTCGGACGACGATCTGCAAGAGGTGCAGACGACGATCGACGACCTCGCCGACGATGAGCCGGCGGACATCCGTGCGTTCGGTCCCGGCGTGATCAACGAGGAGTTCGCGAACATCATCGGCGACTCGCTGGCCATCGTCATGCCGGTGTTGGTCGTCATGCTGCTCGGCTTTCTCGCCGTCGCGTACCGCGATCCGATCGATCTCGCGCTCGGGTTGTTCGCGCTGCTAATGACGATCATCTGGACGTTCGGCTTTCTCGGAATCTCGGGCATCCCGTTCGATCAGCAGATGATCGCCGTTCCGGTGTTGTTGCTGGCGGTCGGAGTCGACTTCGGGATCCACATCATCAATCGCTATCGCGAGGAGACGGTGAAAGGGATCGATGCGATACCCGCGATGCGGATCGCCGCCAACCAGCTGGCGATTGCCTTCATCATCGTCACCGTTACCGCCGTGTTCGGGTTCGGGGCGAACGCCATCTCCGATCTCGACCCGATCCGAAACCTCGGGATCGTCTCGGCGATCGGGATCGTCTTCACGTTCCTCACGTTCGGGCTCTTCCTTCCGGCGGCAAAGCTCGAAAGCGACCGGTTCCGTAATCGCTACGACATCCCGGAGTTCAACTCGACGCCTATCGCCTCCGAGGACTCCGCACTCGGGCGGTTGCTGTCCGTCTCCGCGGCGGTCGGAAAGCGAGCTCCCGCGCTGTTCGTCGTCGTCTTGCTGCTCGTCGGGGGCGGCATGGGCGCGTACGGGATGGGCGTCGATACGACCTTCGAACAGGAGGACTTCCTTCCGCCCGAGGAGGAGGCGTGGTACGTCGAGTACATCCCCGAACCGTTCGCGCCCGACGAGTACACCGTGACGGAGACGATCAATCTGCTGGACGACCGGTTCGAGGCGAACCAGGACGAGTCGATCACGGTGTTCGTCGAGGGATCCTTCGAGGAGGACCACGCGTTGGAGGCGCTCACGAGCCCCGACGACGATCCGCCGGGGACGCTCGCGGTCGGTCCCGGCGGGCAGGCCGACTCGGAGAGCATCGTCACGGTGATCCGGTCACACGCGGAAAACGACGAGGAGTTCGCCGCACTGGTCGCCCGCAACGACCGCAGCGGCAACGGCATTCCGGACCGAAACCTCGACCGGATCTACGACGAACTGCTCGACTCGCCGTCGGGGCCCCGGGCCGAGCGATATCTGACCGACGACAGACGCGGGGCACAGATCGAGTACACCGTCGAGGCCGGTGCGACACAGCGTGAAGTATCCGAGGACGGCGCCGAGCACGCGGACAACTTCCGATATACCGCGACCGCGACGGGACAGCTCATCATCTTCGATGCGATCACGCAGATCATCTTCGAGTCCGCGATTCAGGGGCTCACCCTCGCGTTGGTCCTGACGACCGTGTTTCTCGTCATCTCCTACGGGGTGTTGGAGGGGAAGCCCGCGCTCGGAATCGTCAACGTGTTTCCGATCGCCATCGCGGTCGCGTCGTTGATCGGCACGATGCGGTACCTCGGAATGCCGCTGAACGCGCTGACCGGGACCATCCTCTCCATCGCCATCGGGATCGGGATCGCGTACTCGGTCCACATCACCGCACGGTTCATCGACGAGTACAACGATGACGGCGACACGTACCGATCCTTGCGCACGACGCTGACCGGTACCGGCGGCGCGCTCACGGGGAGCATGCTCACGACCGCTCTCGGAACCGGATCGCTCGCGCTCGCGGTGACGCCCGTGCTCGGCGATTTCGGATTTCTGATGGCAATGGGCGTCGTCTATTCGTTCGTGGCGGCGGTGATCGCGTTGCCGCCGGCACTGTTCCTCTGGGACCGATACACGACGTCGTCACCCCGTCCGACCCGGTCCGGCGACGGGAGCGCGATGTCGGCGAACGACTGAGATACGGCTTCTTTTTCGTCGTGGTCCCGTGTCCCCACGGTGCGCGCGGTTCACCGGACGCCGTCGCTCTCCGGGTACCGCCCGATTGAACCGTCAGTCGTCGGGTACCGGTCGGTTGAACCGTCAGTCGTCGGGTACCGGTCGGTTGAACCGTCAGTCGTCGGGTACCGGTCGGTTGAACCGTCAGTCGTCGGGTATCGGTCGGTTGAACCGTCACTCGTCGGGTATCGGCCGATTCGACACGACGCCGAGAACGCCGCGTTCCTCCTCGAACCACGCGCCGTCGCGACCCGCGATCGACCACGGATCGCCAAGCGGGTACTCGCCGCGTGCGTCGTCCATCCCGTCGACCGCGAAGAGATAGCCGCAGGGACCGTGTCCGAGATCGTCGAGCCGGCTATCCAGGTCGCTTCCGGCCGCCGGAACAACGAGCGCGATCGGCGAACCGGGGATCACGTGAACGGTCCCGTCGATTCCCGGGAGGGTCGCCGTCGTCGCGGTCGAAACCGTCGTAAGCCGCCGAAAGCGCCGGATCCACGGGGTCGGATCGGATACGGCGAGCAGGATCGTCCCGACGCCGCGGATCGGCCCCGTGGCGGCGGCCGCCGGCGGCACCCGCCACTCCCGCGGGGTTCGGTCGGCGACGACGAACGGAAGCGTCTCGCCGTCGGCTTCGATCGGCTCGATCCGGTCGGCCTCGACGACGACCGCGTCCCATTCGAGCCGCGTCCCCTCCGTGGTCTCACGGCCGCCCGGCGTCGGTCCCGAGATGGAGAATCCGGACTCGATGGCCTCGATGGCCGCCGGCCGTGGATCATCGACCCGCAGCGCCCACGCGGTCGGACCCGCGTCCGCCGCCAGTCGCGACGGCCAGTACCCGGCGTTTTCGGGCGCCGTCCCCGCGGTCGGCGCGATCAGTTCGAGGTACGAGCCGTCCGGGAACGGGACGACCCGCATGTGGGTCGTCCCGTCCGCGTGGGTGCCGCCGTAGACGCCCTCGAGCCCGATCCGGGCGAATCGCTCGGCGAGGACATCGAGGTCGGTACCGCCGAAGACGACGTGGTCGACGTCGAGTCGCATACGGCTCCTTCGAGCGGGTGGAACATACCGGTACCGACGCGAACGCTGGCGGGTCTTTCAAAAATCTGCCGCCGAACGGGTTCCCCGGCCCGTCCGGAGGACGTACGTGAATTCCCCAGTTCCCCAGGGTGATGTCCGCCACGTCGGCGGGACCACCACTACCTCCGAGATTGCGTGCCGTAAATATAAAACTCTCGGCAGGTCGGCGCTCGCCGTCGGGACGGAGCGTAAGCGCAACGCCTGTAAGCCCCCGGCGAGAGTGGTTCGGTATGACCGTCTGTAGCGCGCCGGGGAAGGTGTACCTCTTCGGCGAACACGCCGTCGTCTACGGCGAACCCGCGGTCCCCGTGGCGATCGAGCGGCGGGCAACCGTGAGGGCCGAACCCCGGGCCGACGATCACGTCCGCGTGAGGGCGACCGACCTGTCGCTCGACGGGTTCACCGTCGAGTACAGCGGCGGCACGGGGGACCGGCCGGACGTCGACGTCCCGAGGCCGCTCGTCGAATCGGCGATGGGATACGTCGATGCCGCCGTCCGACAGGCCCGCGCGGCCGCGGAGGCGCCGGACGCCGGGTTCGACATCACGATCGAAAGCGAAATTCCCCTCGGTGCGGGACTCGGCTCGTCAGCGGCGGTCGTCGTCGCCGGAATCGATGCGGCAACGCGTGCGCTCGACGAGCCGATCGATCGCCGCGAGATCGCGAACCGAGCATACAGGGCCGAATTCGAGGTACAGGACGGGCAAGCGTCACGAGCGGACACGTTCTGTTCGACGATGGGCGGCGCGGTTCGCGTCGAGGGCGACGACTGTGAACCGATCGACGCGCCGAACCTTCCGTTCGTGGTCGGCTTCGACGGCGGCGCGGGCGACACCGGGGAGCTCGTCGCCGGCGTCCGGGACCTCAAGGAGGAGTACCGATTCGCCGCGGACACGGTACACGCGATCGGCGACGTGGTACGGGAGGGTGAAACTCTGCTCGCGGAGGCCGTCCCCGAGGCGGACCCGTCGAGAGAGCTCCTCGTGGAGCTCGGCTCGCTGATGGATTTCAACCACGGACTGCTCTCGGCGCTCGGCGTCTCCGCCCGGTCGCTGGACACGATGGTCTGGTCGGCCCGGGAGGCGGGCGCACACGGCGCGAAGCTCACCGGTGCCGGCGGCGGCGGCTGTATCGTCGCGCTCGACCCCACCGACGAGACGGAGACCGCGCTGTCGTTCACGCAGGGCTGTGCGGATACCTTTCGGGCCCCGCTCGCGACGGAGGGCGTCCGCGTCGACGAACAATGAACCGGCCGACCGCCTCGGAGAACGGAAACGGAAACGGAAACGGAAACGGAAACGGAAACGGAAACGAGGGCGTCGTCGTGTTGAAGCTCGGCGGTAGCCTGATCACCGAGAAGGATCGGATCGAGACGATCGACGAGGACGCGCTCGCGGCCGCCTGCGACGCGATCGCCGCGGTGCTCGAAGATGGAGTCGTCGAGGATCTGGTGCTCGTCCACGGTGCGGGAGGATTCGGCCATCACCACGCGAGCGTCCACGGCGTCTCGACGACGGACGGCACCCACGACGCCGGGGCGGTCTTCGACGTTCACGGGTCGATGGTACGGTTAAACCATGCCATCCTCTCGCGGCTCCACGATCGGGACGTTCCGGCGATCCCGGTGCATCCGTTGTCCACGTCCGCGCGGCCGGACGGCGTCGACGGCGACCTCGACCTGTCGATCGGGTCGACCGCGACGCTGCTCGAGGAGGGGTTCGTGCCGCTGTTACACGGCGACGGCGTCGCGACCCGCGACGCGGGCGTGACGATCGTCTCCGGTGACGAACTCGTCGTCCGGCTTGCCGACCGCTTTGCGGGCTCCCGTGTCGGGCTCTGCTCGACCGTCCCGGGCGTGCTGGACGACGATGGGTCGGTCATCCCCGAGATCAGGTCGTTCGAGGCCGTCGCGGACGTTTTGGGCGGAAGCGATGCGACCGACGTCTCCGGGGGCATGGCCGCGAAGGTTCGGGAGTTGCTCGCGCTGGATGCGCCGGCTTCCGTCTTCGGCGCCGACGGGCTGGAGCCGTTCCTGCGTGGGGCGGATCCCGGCACCCGTATCGAGTGACGGTCTCGCCTCCGGAGATCCGTATCGAGTGACGGACGCGGAGGTCGGCCCTATTCCTCCTCGAGGAGCGGTCCGTCCTCGTCACGGTCGGAGGGATCCGCGTCCGCGCGTTTGCGGACGTCGACGCGGTAGTGTTCGAGGATGTCTCGGCCGAGAAGCAACGGATACTCCATGTGGCCGCGATCCTCGACGCTGGCGGTGACCGTGTGCTGGTTGCCGCCGATTCCGATGACGAGGTCGACGACCGGACGGGCCTTACCGCCCTTGACGCTTCCCGACTTCACCCGGGTCATGCTCTTTATCGGCCCCGCACCGATCTCCGCGGCGAGCTTCGTGTCGATGCTCGTCCGAGTCGCACCGGTGTCGGACTTGGCGTACGCGTTCGTCGATCCCGACGTCCCGGTGACGACCACGTCCTCGATGTACCCGATGAGCGGAAGCTCCTCGGGCGTCGGTTTCGGGACCGGCGCACAGTTCGGCCGGGAGTCGTCGAGCGTCCGTGCGATCCGCTTGACCTCCTCGTCGTCGACCTCGCCGTCGACGGTCTCGATCGCGAGTTTGGCGATGTACGGCGCCGGGCTCGTTCCGGTCGCCTGATACAGCCCCTTGAATCCGGCCGTCGGGTTCACTTCCAGGACGTACCAGCCGTCGTACCCCTCGACGAGATCGACGCCGGCGTAGTCGAGATCCATGACCTCCGCCGCGTAGAGGGCGGTCTCGGCGGCCTCCTCGGGCATGTCGTCGGTGGCGTCCTCGACGGCGCCGCCGAGCGCGACGTTCGTCCGCCAGTCCCCCTCGGGCGCGTAGCGGTACATCGAGCCGACGATCTCGTCGCCGACCACGTAGACGCGGAGGTCCCGATGTGCCTCGTCGTCGCGGTCGATGAGCCGCTGGAGGAACGCCTGTCGGTTGCCGACCTTCGGGTTCACGCGTTCGGTGAGATCGACCTTCCACGTCCCGCCGCCGTGGGTTCCGATCGCCGTTTTATAAACGCCGACGTCCCCGAAACGCCCGCGGCCCTCGTTGAGTCGGTCGTTCGAGAGCGCGAGCAGCGCGTCGGGCACGCGGATGTTCCAGTCGGCGAGCGTGGCGGCGCTCGCGAACTTGTGGATGGACGCGAGCACGGCGTCGGGATCGTTGAGCATCGGCCGGATGCGCTCGAAGGTCGTCGCCAGTCCGAGCAGTTCGGCTGGCTGATCCGTGTTCGAGACCAACAGCCGGTTGGCGATCACGTCGACGGCGGGCTCGACGTCGACCTCGCCGTCGTCGACGCTTATCGCGGTGTTCTCCTCACGGAGCCAGACGGGTTCGTGGCCGAGGTCCTCGATCGCGTTGCAGATGGCCTTCGTCTCCTTGCTGTTGTGTAGCGACAGCACGCCCACTCGAACCGGATCCCGAGTCATGAGGGATACTGCAACTGCCGGCATAAAAACAGACCCGATCGATGACGCGGGTTCGGTCCCGATCGTTTGGCGCCCCGGATCAGCCGATACGATCGGGTGATCGGTGCGGATCCTCCGGTCGTCATATATAAACCCGTCCTCCGACTCCGATGGATCATGAGCGACGACGGGGTCTTCACGTACAACGGCGGGGCGGTGCCGCCCGGTGAGACCCAGAACATCCGGTACGGAATCAGCGAGACCTATCTCGGCGACCCGGTTCGCATTCCGGTCACCATCGTCAACGGGAAGCGGGACGGACCGACGGCGTTCCTCTCGGCGGCCGCCCACGGCGACGAACTCAACGGGATCGAGGTCGTCCGCGAGGTCGCGCACGGATGGGACCTCTCCGATCTTGCCGGAACGCTCGTCTGTCTGCCCGTGCTCAACGTGCCGGGCTTTCTCGCACAACAGCGGTACCTCCCCGTGTATGATCGAGACCTCAACCGATCGTTTCCCGGAAAGGAGGGTTCGACGAGCTCGAACCGAATGGCCCATCGGATCTACTCGAACTTCATCGAGCCGTGTGATCTCGGGCTCGACTTTCACACCTCGACGCGGGGTCGGACGAACATGCTACACGTCCGCGGCGACATGGTCGACGAGGGCGTCCACCGGCTGGCGATGGCGTTCGGATCGAGCGTCATCCTCGACAGCGAGGGACCGAGCGGCACTCTTCGTGGCGAGGCGACCGCCGACGGCATTCCGACGATCACGATCGAGATGGGTGAGGCCCACCGATTCCAGCGAACGCTCATCGACGACGCGCTCGCGGGCGTCCGCTCCGTCTTCGCGGAGTACGACATGCTGCAGACGCCGACCGTCCGCTGGCCCGGCTGGCGGACCATCGTCGCCGGCTCGGGCGAGAAGACGTGGTTGCGAGCCGACGCGGGCGGGATCGTCGACACGCATTACGAGAGCGGATCGCTCGTCCACGAGGGTGACCGGATCGCGACGATCACCAACCCGTTTAAAGAGGAGCCGTTGGGCATCGAGGCGCCGTTCACCGGACTGTTGATAGGTGTGTTGGAAAATCCCGTCGTCTATCCGGGTAACCCCCTCTGTCACCTCGTGGAGGTGGACGAATCGACGCGACGCGCGCTGGAGAGCGAACAATCACCGCCGAACGCCGGCGGAACCTGAATCTCGGATCCGATATCGTACCGACAGCGTATTTATATCGAGAGAACGACCGATCGGATATGACTCTCGTCGTGGTGCCCGTTCGGTACCCTCCGTCGGAACACTCCGAGGCGACGCTTCGTGAAGCCGTCCGGGTCGCCGAGGAGCGCGACGCCGACGTCACCATCCTCCACGTGGATCTCTACCAAGACAGCCACAACGTCACCCGAACCGAACTCAAACGGGCGGTCGAACGCCGAGTCGGCAAGATCGACCGCGCCCGATACGTCGTTCGACGGGGATTCCTCGTGGAGGAGACCATCCTGGAGGAGATCGCGGCCGAGGGCGCCGACGTCGTCGTGATCGGCTCGAAGCAGGCGGGACGGTGGCGCCGGATGGTCCAGAAACTCCTCTCGGATCCGGACATCGACTCCTTCCTCAGGCAGAAGCTGGACTGTACCGTGATCACGGTCGACGGGTAGCCGTCGGCCGACCATCGCCGGCAGGAAACCGTCGACCCCGGAGCCGATCCTTTATTATATACGCTGTCGTGGGCGAACGCATGGGCATCGGCGACATCCTCAGCGGCGAAGACATGACGATGCGGCAGGTCGGGATCATCATCGTGGGCTGGATCCTGCTCGTGAGCGCGATCTCGGTGTTACTGCTCCTCTACACCCACTTTTTCATCTGACCGGAGCGCGATCTCGCCCCGTCGTTCGTGTTCGAGAACGGCCGCGACGCGGTCGGCGATGCTCGGGCCGAACTCCCGTTCGACGAGGTATAACGCGAGATCGATCCCGGAGGTCACGCCGCCCGCGGTGATGAGGTCGCCGTCGTCGACGACCCGGGCGTCGACGACCTCGGCACCGGACGCACGGAGCTCCTCGACGGCACCCGCGTGCGTGATGGCGCGTCGGCCGTCGGTGATGCCGGCCTCCGCGAGCAGCATCGATCCGGTACAGACCGACCCGATCGTCCTTCCGGCGGCGTGATGGTCGGCGAGTGCTCGCGGAACGTCTCCCCGCCGTGCCTCCGCCCACGCGCTGGCCTCCTCGTCGCGGGCGTTCCAGCCGCCCCCGGGTACGATCAGGAGGTCGGGCACGTCCGCGGCCCCGGGTGCCGGCAGAGTTCCGTCGACGCCGACGCGCGTGCCGTGGCTGGCGGTCACGAACTCGCGTTCCGCCAGGGTCACGTATCGGACGCGCCCGGCGGACTGATCGTCGTCGCCGTCGTCGTCGGTGCCGCCATCGTCCTCGCCGTCGCCGCCGCGATCCTCCGCGAGGTATTCCAGCGCGTAGTCGAACACTTCGTACGGAGCGATCCCGTCGAGCTCGTCGAAACCGTCGTACAACAGCACGTCAACGTTCATGCGATCCGATACGGGACCGGCGGACAAGTGGGTTGTCCACGCGGCAGGACACGTGAGTGGCGACGCGACTGCGACCGGTCGTGGTCGGCAGTCGGCGGCCGGTCAGCCGGGAGTCGCTACTCGTCGGGATCCTCGCCTCTGGCCCGTTTGTACATCGCGAGCGCCTGCTCTCGACGCTCGCCGTGGTCGACGATCGGATCCGGATACTCCGGGGCGGCGTTCGCGCGCTGGACCGCCATGAGGTCGGGCCACTCGTGGATCAACTCGGGGTCGACGCCCGACAGTTCGGGAACGTACGTCGTGATGTACTCGGCGTCGGGGTCGTAGCGCTCGCCCTGCGTCATGGGGTTGAAGATCCGGAAGTACGGCTGGGCGTCGGTGCCCGTCGAGGCCGCCCACTGCCACCCGCCGTTGTCGTTTGCGGTGTCGTGGTCGGCGAGTCGGTCGCGGAAGTGTGCGTAGCCGTGTCGCCAGTCCGCGAGGAGATCCTTGGTGAGAAAGGAGGCGACGATCATCCGCACGCGGTTGTGCATGTACCCCTCCGTGTGAAGCTGACGCATGCCGGCGTCCACGATCGGATAGCCCGTCTCGCCGCGTTTCCACGCCGCGATCTCCTCGGGATCGTCCCGCCAGTCGATCGGCTCCGCATAACGCTTGTAGTTCGCCGTCACGACCTCGGGGTTGTGATACAGGACCTGCGTGTAGAACTCCCGCCAGGCCAACTGCCCTTGAAATTCCTCGACGCTCCCTGCGGCGTCGGCTTCGGGCTGCTTCTCGGCAGCCTCCTTCGCCCGCTCCGTCGCGGCGTACACTTCCCGTGGACCGATCTCGCCGTACTTGAGATGCGTCGAGAGCCGTGAGGTTCCCTCCCGAGCCGGGAAGTCGCGATCGGTTTCGTAGCTGAAGACGTCATCGGCGAGGAAGTCCTCCAGCCGCTCCCGGGCCGCGCCCGTCCCGGCCGGCCGAAGGTCGGCGTCGGGCTCGTCGAACCCGAGATCAGACGGCGTCGGGAGATCACCGACGGCGACGTGGTTCGCGGCATCCCCTCCGTCCTCGATGGGATCGATCCCCTCGACCGTCTCACGGAGCCGATCGACGGCGACGAGGTCGTCCGCGGTCGGCGTCGGGGCCGGATCGTCGACGTCGCGGTCGCGCCACTTCTTCCAGTAGTAGCTGTAGACGGAGTAGGGGTCGCCGGCGTTCGTCCGGATCGAATCCGGCGTGTGCAACACGGCGTCGTGGTGTGCGTCCCGTTCGATCCCGGCGTCGGCGAGCGCCCGCCGCACCCGCGCGTCGCGCTCGCGTGCCAGCCCCGAGTAGTCGCGGTTCCAGACGACCCGGTCGGCCCCCGTCTCAGCTGCGAGCATCGGGAGGATCGCCGCGGGATCGCCGCGAGCGACGAGGAGGTCGCTTCCGCGCTCGCGATAGTCGTCCCGGAGCGCCGCGAGCCCGTCGAGCAGCCGTCGGACCCTGACGTCGCTCGCGTGCGTCAACACGCCGTCGTCGAGGACGAAGACCGGCGCCACGTCGTCGCGTTCGGCCGCCGCGGCGAGGCCGACGTCGTCGGCGACGCGGAGGTCGCGACGATGCCAGAACAGTTCCATGGTTCCGGTACGTGTGTGAGCGTCCTGAATCCACCGACTGGCCGCCGTTGACGTGCCTGATGGAAGACAGGTTCACGCTCCCCGAGTTCATACCCGATACCATCGGTTCTCATCGTTCATTCACCGCCTGCTCTCGTCGAATGGCGATGATTCGGCCCCGTAGGCGGAACGTCCCGCAAGATCATGGGACGGCGTAACACCCTTAAGAGCCACCCGCCTACTGGGTGGTAGTGGCATCCCGACAGGGCGGGCCGGGAGGCGACGAGACTCCCGGCGCCGGCACGACGGATCGTCCGAACGCACCAGGCGCCGACGCGCCGACCCGAGGACGGCGTGATTCCGGGACATCGAGGACCGGAGCGTCCGGACGCGCATCGTCCGTCCCGACGCCCCGCGACGGCGGGGCCGGGACGCAGCTTCCTCACCCGGATCAACCGACCCGACCGGAACCTCCGACCCATCCGGACCGTCCGAGTCGATCCGAGCGCGCGACACGACCGGCGACGAGACGGACGCCGGAGGATCCGCCGCTCCGTGATCCCGGCATCTATGCGCTCACCGATCACTTCCGTGAGCGATTGGGCCAGCCGGGACGGTACGTCACGACGCGAACCGTAAGCGACGCGATCCGGCGCGGGCAGCTTCGCTGGAATCGCACCGACGGCTGGCGGTTCGCGGTCGTCGAGGACGGGATTCGGTCGGTGGTCGTCGTGGGCGACACGGAGACCGCCTCGCCGGTCGTCGTCACCGCGTGGACGGAGGTCGCCGATCGGGAGGCGGCGCTCGAATCGAGACGGTTCGACGACGTCGACGTCGACACCATCGCGGTCCGAGCCGCACTGAGCGAGTCGTCGTCGACGCCGATCCCCGACCGGATCCGTCCCCGGCACGTGACGCGTCCGTTCGAGGTCGGCGGACACCGACTGGAGACGGCCCCGGGAGAGCCGTTCGTCAGATGTACGACCTGCGGCTGCCGGTTCCGATCGAAATCCACGATCGTTGATCGACGATGTCGGGCACGGACGGCGTCCGACGGCGGCACCTGCGGGCATGCGGACGATGCGGTCAGCGACTGACGGCGGCACCTGCGGGTATGCGGACGAAGTGGTCGGCGACTGACGGCGGCGGACGATCGGCGGTTGATGACCCGCCCCGTCGCCTTTCAATACCTTTTACAGCCTCTCCGGGGTAGCTTCGACCATGGGTGACGACTACCGCACTGAGGAGGACAGCCTCGGCGAGATGCAGGTGCCGGCGGACGCGTACTGGGGCGCACAGACCCAGCGAGCGGTCGAGAACTTCCCGATCTCCGGACTCACGTTCGGACGACGATTCGTCCGCGCGCTCGGAGTCGTCAAGAAGTCGGCCGCACGGGCGAATCGCGACCTCGGACTGATCGACGACGACACCGCCGAGGCGATCGTCGCCGCCGCCGACGAGGTGATCGCCGGCGACCACGACGACCAGTTCCCGGTCGACGTCTTCCAGACCGGATCGGGCACCTCCTCGAACATGAACGCGAACGAGGTGATCGCCAACCGCGCCGCGGAGATCGCGGGCGCGGAGATCGGCGACCGCGTCGTCCACCCGAACGACCACGTCAACTACGGGCAGTCCTCCAACGACGTGATCCCGACGGCGATGCACGTCGCGGCCTTGGAGGCCGTCGAGAAGGACCTCATGCCCGCCTTAGAGACGCTTCACGCCGAACTGGAGGCAAAGGAGGCCGAGTTCGACGGCGTCGTCAAGACGGGCCGCACCCACCTGCAGGACGCGACGCCCGTCCGGCTGGGCCAGGAGTTCGGCGGCTACCGCACGCAGGTCGGGAAGGGGATCGAACGCGTCGGCGCGGCGCGCGGTCAGCTTCGCGAGCTCGCACTCGGCGGCACCGCCGTCGGAACCGGACTCAACACGCATCCCGAGTTCCCGGCGCTGGCGGCCGAGTACATCAGCGAGGAGACCGGCACTGAATTCCGCGAGGCCGACGATCACTTCGAGGCACAGGCCGCACACGACGCGATGGGCGACGCCCACGGCGCGCTCCGCACCGTCGCGGGGAGCCTCAACAAGATCGCCAACGACCTCCGACTGATCGCCTCCGGCCCGCGAAACGGCCTCGGCGAGATCGAACAGCCCGAAAACCAGCCCGGCTCCTCGATCATGCCCGGCAAGATCAACCCGGTCGTCGCGGAGGCGGTCAACCAGGTCCACAAGCAGGTGGTCGGCAACGACGCTGCCGTTGCGGCGGGCGCCGCACGCGGCGAGCTGGATCTGAACCTCTACAAGCCGGTGCTCGCACACAACTTCCTCCAGAGCGCCGAGATCCTGTCGAACGCCGCGGAGACGTTCGGCGAGCGCTTCGTCGCGAAGCTCGAGGCCAACGAGGAGCACTGTGGCGAACAGGTCGAAAACTCGATGGCGCTCGCGACCGCGCTCAATCCCGCTATCGGATACGACAAGGCGTCGAAGGTGGCAAAGCGGGCCCTGGAGGAGGACAAGACCGTCCGCCAGGTCGCCGTCGAGGAGGGGTATCTCACGGAGGAGGAAGCCGACGAGGTGCTTGATCCCGAGGCGATGACCCACCGCGTCATCCTCGGGGACGACTGAACGCGGCGCGGCCGGCGTGGTCCGCTTCCGGGACGGTCACCCGGCCGCTTCCGGCACGTTCTCCGGGCGCTCCCGGGGCGGTCACGCGACCGCTCCCGGTGGATCACCCGTCGTCGTAGATGACCGCTATCTCGTCGCCGAATCGATCGAGGATGTTTCGCCGCTTCTTTTTCATCGTCGGCGTGAGCAGGTCGTTCGCCTCGGAGAACTCCTCGGGGACGAGCCGGAATCGCTTGATCCGTTCGTACGACTCGAACGACTCGTTGACCCGATCGACCTCCTCGGCGATCCGGTCGTGGACGCGGTCGTCACGACAGATCGCGGGTCGGTCGTCCGGGAGGTCGATCCCCCGCGTTTCCGCCCACGACCCGATCCGCTCGAAGTTCGGCACGAAGAGCGCGGAGACGAACTTTCTGCCGTCGCCGAGGACGACACACTGCTCGACGAACTCGTTCGCGGCAAACCGATCCTCGATCGGGCCCGGCGCGACGTTCTTGCCCGTCGAGAGCACGAGCAGTTGTTTCGCCCGCTCACGGAAGGTCAGGTATCCGTCGGGACGTAGCTGGACGATGTCGCCCGTTCGAAACCACGGGTCGTCGGGGTCGGCATCGCGTTCGGCGGGAGGCGTCCCGCCGGTCACGACGTCGTCCGGAAGCGTTTCGGGATCGATGAACGTCTCGGCCGTCGCGTCCGGTCGATTCCAGTAGCCGTCGGTCACCTGCGGCCCGCGAACGAGCAGCTCGCCGACCGTGCCCGGCACGTCCGCCTCGTCCGGTCCGGCGACGGAGTCGTCGACGGCGACCTCCGTGTCGATCACTGGCGGCCCGATCGTCCCGACCTTGGGCGCCTCCGGGGGGTTCACGGCGACCACCGGGCCGGTCTCCGTGAGTCCGTATCCCTCGAGGATCGGCAGCTCCATGGCGTGGTAGAGCGCACAGAGCTCCGCGGAGAGCGAGCCGCCGCCGGAGATGAAAAACTCCACCTCGCCGCCGATGGCCTCGCGGACGGACGAGAAGACGAGTCGATCCGCGAGAGACCGCTTGGCGTCGAGAAGGATCCCGGGATTCGTCGTCTCGTGATGCTCCCGTCCGATCGCGACTGCCCACTCGAAGATCCGCCGTTTCACCGGCGACTCGCCCGCCTGTTCGCGTATCGCGTCGTAGAGCTTCTCGTAGACCCGCGGGACGCTCGTCGTCGTCGTGGGGCGTACGAGCCCGAAGTCCTCCTTCAGCGTGTCCGGGCTCTCCGCGTAGCCGACTGTCGCGCCGGCGGCGAACATCATGTAGTGGCCGGCCATCCGCTCGAAGACGTGTGCAAGCGGGAGAAACGACAGCGTCGTGGACTCGGCGGAGATCCCGGGGACGTCCGGATCCCGATCCGGTCGATCGGCGAACCGTCGATAACACTGGTTGACGTTCTCCCGGAAGTTCGCGTGTGTGAGTTGTACCCCCTTCGGCGTGCCCGTCGTCCCGGAGGTGTAGATGAGGCTTGCGAGGTCGTCGGGGTCCGTCGCGTCGATCCACGACTCGTAGGTGCGCTCGTCGAACGCCTCGGCGCCGATCTCATGGACCTCGCCGAGCGTGTATATCGTGAGCGGATCATCGGAGCCGCGCGTGGCTGCCGCGAGGGCGGCCTCGGCGTCCACGTCGTCCATCGTAAGCACGGCCTCGATGTCGTGTTCGAGGTCGACCGCGACGGCGAGCACCTCGTCGAGAAGCGCCCGGTTCTCCGCGACGACCACGCTCGCCGTCGGATCCTCGAGGAGGTATCGTAGTTGACGACGGGAGGAGGACGGATACACCGTCGTCACGGTCGCGCCGACCGCCAGCGCGGCGAAGTCGGCCTGGGCCCACTCCATTCGCGTATGCGCGTAGATCGCGAGACGTGAATCCCCGTCGAGGCCGATCTCGTCGAATCCCGCGGCGAGGTTCCTGACCACGTCACGAAGCTTCCCGTACGTCAGGTCGGCGTAGTCACCCTCGGATGCCGGATCCACGACGCCCGTGCTCACGAGCGACCGATCGTATATTCCCCCCTTGTAGCGTTGAGCGACCCGATCGGCGTTACGTTCGGTCGTTCGCTCGAAGGTGCGCGCGAGCGTCTCGCTCGCGACGACGTCGTCGGTGTACTCACGCTCGGCCGCCTGCCACTCCATACTCCCCCCATTCGACGGGCCATAATAAACGATCGGGTAGTTTTTCGTTTCTCCGCTCCCCGAGAACCAACACGGATACACGCTCTCCGGAGAGGGGGGTCGAGGATTCGACGTGACGGATGACCCAAGACGCGGGTGACCCGAATCGGTGGGTGGCCCGAGCAGGCGGACGACCAACGACGGCGGTCGACCGGAGACGACCGACGATTCATTACGACTGACGGCCAACCGGGATGCGTAGCACATGGGTGAGGACGGGTCAACGGACGAGATCGGTCGGCTCCGAGAGCTGCATCACGCGGCGACGGATCTCATGGCGTCGACGGACACCACCACCGTATACGAGACCGCCGTCACGACCGCGGAGACGGTGTTGGGCTTCGATTTCTGTAGCGTCTTCGTGCGGGCGGCGGACGGTTACGAGGTCGTCGCCTCCTCACATCTCGAGACGGGATCCGTGCTTGACGTTGCGGGCGGCGTGCTCGAGGCCACCTTCGAACGCGGCGAGTCGTCGCTCACCCGTGATCTCACGCACAGTTCGACTGCAGCCCCGACCAGCGACGTCTTTCGCTCCGGAATCAGCGTCCCGATCGGTGACCGAGCGGTGTTACAGGCGGTGTCGAGAACGCCGAACGCCTACGACCGCACCGACCTCGAACTCGCGGAGCTGCTCGCTATCCACGCCGAGGCGGCCATCGACGCTATTCGATCCCGGGAGACCATCGGCGAACAGAAGCGTCGGATCGCCCGGCTCCACGACGTCGCCACGGAGATCGGTTCCTGTCGAACCCACGAGGAGCTGTTCGGGCTCATGCGTGACGCCTCCGAGCGGATCCTCGGCTTCGACTGGTGTTCGGTGTACGTGTTGGATGACGATCGGTTCGTCGTTGCCATGGCTTCCGAGGCGTCGCCCGTGGCCGTCGGGGAACGCCCGTTTCCGGAGGGGAAAAGCAAGGCACGTGACGTGCTCGAAAGCGGCGATTCCCTGCTCGTCGAGGACGTTACGGAGATCGAGGGCGCCCACCCGACGTCGGACCGAATGCGTTCGGCGCTGTCGGTTCCGGTCGGCGATCTCGGCGTGTTCAACGCCGCCCACGAGGAACCGGGTGCCTTCGACGCCGCAGACGTGGAGCTCGCGGAGCTGCTCGCGGGAGGCGTTGCGGAGGCGTACGTCCGAATCGATGCACAGGAACGGCTCCATCGGCGAAAACGCGAACTCGAACGGCAAAACGAGCGACTCGACCGGTTCGCCTCGACGATCAGTCACGACATTCGGAACCCGCTCAGCGTCGCGATCGGCTACGCCGATCTGGCGGCTACAACCGGCGACCCGGATGCCTTCGAGCGACTCCACGCCGCACACGACCGCATGGCGACGATGGTCGAGGAGCTGTTGTTGTTGACTCGGAATGATCTCTCCCTGGACGACGCCGAGCCCGTTCCGGTCGCTAAACACGCTCGTGCGGCTTGGGCACGGGTCAGGACGGACGGAGCGGAACTCGTCGTGACGCTCCCCGAGGAGTATACGGTGCGGGCCCACCCCGGACTCCTCTCACACGTGTTCGAGAACCTCCTCGACAACGCCGTTACCCACAACGATTCTCCAGTCGCCGTCACCGTCGGAGCGTTGGAGGTACAGGGCTCGATCCGGGGATTCTTCGTGGCGGACGACGGCGATGGCGTTCCGCCTGACGTCCGCGAGACGGCCTTTGAGCACGGATCTACGACGGCCGCGGACGGCACGGGATTCGGGCTTTCCATCGTCGAGGAGTTCGTCGAGGCTCACGGATGGACGATCGCGCTCGTCGTCGGGACCGATGGCGGTGCCCGCTTCGAGATCGGCGTCGAGTGAGTATTTAAATACGTGGTACGGATACCGCCGTCGATGGTTTGGTCAATGATCACGAGGTCACAGCGAGTAACATAAATAAAAATATATGTAGTTATATTTGATTATTCTTGTCTGATGCTCCGCTCGGTGGACGTTTCTGCTTCCCGATCTCGATAGTGTTGCACGCATCGAGACATTCGGAGTGGATTACAAGGAACTCAGTCAATCTGGAAAATTATTTATAAATAATGCCGAGCTCGAACGTTTCTTTTATTTATTCATGATGATCTTCCGCTGAAGGTTGACCGAGATGATCTTGTTTCAGAAAAACTTCCGATCCGGGGATGCAATGGTAATGTAATACCGCTTATCCATTATCAGACGTCCCCTCCGTGTAGTCCATGATTCGGACGGGAAGATCAGAGATTTCAACACCATTGACTAATTGACAATATGAAGATATATCTAGATAAGGTAAGATTATATGATGTCTCAGAATGAATGATATATTACCTATCTCCCGGGGAAGTCGACGTACCGATCCAGGATCTTACGGGCGTCGCTCGTGACGGACGAACCGTGGTAGACGAGGCCGACGTCGAACTCGAACTCCTGGAGCCGTTCGAGGCTTCGCTCGGCGCGATTGAGGTCCTGGGAGTAATCCGCCGGCGGCAGGTGGAAGCGGCCGGGTTCGAAGCCGCGTTGATCGGCACCGGACAGGGCATCGCCGAGCACGGCGATCCCGCGTTCCTCGTCGATGAGGCTGTGGTGTTCCGGTTCGTGTCCGGGCGTGTAAACGGCGGTGAATCGGCCGATCTCGTCGCCGTCGCCGTAGCGGTGATCGGCCGGATTGTCGGCGTCGAGTTCGAGCTCCTCCGGGACCCACGTTTCGGGCTCGAACCGTTCGACGATCCCGTCGAATCCGCCGACGTGGTCGCCGTCGCCGTGGGTGATGACGAGCCGTTCGGGAGCCGTTCCGACGGTCTCGATGCCCTCGATCAACGTCTCGGTCGTCGTCGCGAGGCCGGCATCGAACAGCGTCGGGGTTCCGTCGGTGAAGAGGAACGCACGGTATCGCTTTCCGCCCGGTTCGTCCAGACACGTGACGTCGTAGACGTCGGTGACGATCTCCGTGAGCATGTCCGTGACATGGACACGCGTGATTATAGCTTTACTGGACCGTGAGCGCCTCCTCCGGAACGGTTCCGTCGCGGGCCCAACCGCGGTGGTCGTAATACTCGTCGAGCGCCTCCTCGAAGCCCTCGAGGGTGAACGGAAGGGAGTCGTCCGCGCGGTCGAAGCCGCGTCGATTGTTGAAGTGCCGCTCCAGGGTGACCACCCGCGATCCGATCGACAACAGCCGGTCGTAGTCGGCGCCGAAGAGCGTCTCGTAGCGTTCCTCGGTCATGAACGACCGGGAGAACTTACACACCACGGCCGAGTCGTTGACGGCCTTTAAATCCTCCAGATCCGCCACGAGAGTGGCCTTCCCGTCGAGTCCCGCCTGAGGTATCTCGCCGTCGTATTCCAAGTTGTGGATCTTCGAGTACATGTGATCCGCGCCGCGGTTCGCCGTCGCGTAGCCCAGTCCGCGCCCGTGAAGCACCCGACCGTCGTGGCCGGGGAACTCCAGCCCCTTCGAGGTCCAGTTGGTCACGCCGAGCTCCTCGTGGATGCGATCGACGCCCTCCGCGAGGAGGTCGCCGACGCCCTCGCGATGGGCGATCCGCTCGACGAGTTCGTGCACGAGATCGACGTCCCCGAACCGGCCTTCGGCCTGGAGATACGCGCCGATCGTCACGCCGGTGCTGATGGTGTCGAGACCGTACTCGTCACACAGCTCGTTCGATTTCATTACGTCGACGATGTCGTCGATGAGGAGCGTGCTTCCGAACGCGAAGACGGTTTCGTACTCCGGCCCCTCCGTCTCCACCCCTGTCTCCTCGTCCCGCGTCGGGAGCTTGCAGGCGAACGCACAGAGCGAACAGGTCCCTCGCTCGTATTTTTTCGACTCCACGGCGTCGCCGTTGATCCCCTCGACGCCCTCGTCGAAGTCCATCCGCTCGAAGTATCGCGTCGGCAGCGAGAAGAGCTCGTTTTTGACGTCGATTCCGCCCGTCGTTCCCTGCCGTTTCATGATGTGGTCGGTGGTCGCGGCGTCCCGGTGGATCGCCGCGGCCGCCTCCTCGTCGAGCCCGCTGACGTCGAGCGTCGCGTCGCCGTCGAAGGAGACCGCCTTGACGTTCTTCGAGCCGAACACGGCGCCGACCCCACCCCGACCGAACGCACGGGAGTTCGACGTCATCAGGGACGCGTATCGGACCTGGTTCTCGCCGCCCGGTCCGATGGTCACGAGATGTTCGCCGCCGATCCCGTGTCGTTCCTCCATCACGGCACTGGTCTCTTTTACCGTCGCCCCTGCAAGCTCCGGCACCGACTCGAACCGTACTTCGGGAGTTCCGTCCTCGTCCCCTCGAACGTGGACGACGACGAGTTCGTCGCTCGCGCCACGGATCTCGACACACGGGTGCCCGACCCCTGAAAAGTGTCGGGAGAGAAACCCGCCGGCGTTCGTCGAGAGCAACCCGTCCGTGAGCGGCGAAAGGGTCGTCGCGTTCATTCGTCCGGTGAAGCTCATGCGGGACGTCTGCAGTGGCCCCGTGGAGAGATACACGCGGTTCTCCGGGCCGAACGGGTCCGCATCGAACGGGATCCGATCGTGGGCCAACTTGGTCGCCACGCCCCGGCCGCCGATGAAGGCGGACAGCTCGTCATCGATCGCGACGCTGTCGGCCGAGCGATCCCCGACGTCGATCGAGAGAAGGTTTCCGTTGAGCCGTAACATGCCAAATAATTCCACACGGCAAGGCATAAGCGTTGCTGACGGGAAGATCATCCCGACTGGCACATTATTCGCACATCGTGAATAATCATCGCGCGATATAAAATCGCCGAATGGCCATAAACGCTGCCTTCAGGGCTTCAAAATGTATTATCCGGCCCAATCAACGACGGGATATCAGACCACCATCGCATGTGAACGGGCGGAACGTACGGAATGAGCGAGGGGATTTACAACCATATGTTTGTAATTTTTTTATCAACGATCGATCATATTGGATAGGTTACGGCGAGATAAGGGTCCTGACGGGGCAGATGTTGGCTCAACGAGGGAGTTCTGATTATTTTTAAACGGAGTAAATTTCGATGAGGCGAATCCATGATCGTTTTTCATATCTGGACTCCCTCCTTGCTCCGGTCGGGAAAACCGTTCCGGTGGTCGGATCCGGCGGATCGTGGCCCCGATGGACGGATCGAACGACCCGGATCGTGATCGGACCCACGACCTCGACCACATCCATACTTATTTATCATGAATCATAATCATCTATAGTGGATCTTAAATACTTCGAGGAGAAGGAAGGGTATGGAACGAAGCCGCACGAACGAAACGCTCTCCACGGTCCATCGGGCGTTCGAGGTCGTGGACGTCCTCCGCGACTTGGAGGGAGCCCGCGTGACGGAGGTCGCTGAGGCCTTGGACGTCGCACCGAGCACCGCACACAAGTACCTCGCGACGCTGTTCGAGGAGCGTTGCGTCGTGAAGGAGGGTGACGAATACCACGTCGGCCTCGAGTTCCTCGACATCGGAACGTACGCGAAGTACCGGAAGCAGGACTACCGATACTGTACCCGAAAAGTCTCCGAGATCGCCGAGGAAACCGGCGAGCGGGTACAGTTCGTCGTCGAGGAACACGGCCTCGGCATCTACTTGGACACGGAGGCCGCCGACGAGAACGCCGTCATGATCGACCGGCGCGACGGCGTGCACAGACACCTCCACGCCACCGCGGCCGGGAAGGTCATCCTCGCGATGCTTCCCGACCACCGCGTCCGGGAGATCCTCGACCAACACGGGATGCCGGCCGAAACCGAACGAACCGTCACGGATCGCGAGACGCTCCTCGAGGAGCTCGAACGGATCGAGTCGGAGGGTATCGCGTACAACGACGAGGAGTCCGTCGAGGGGCTTCGTGCCGTCGGCGTCCCGGTCTTCCGTCCGGACGGGCGGATCCTCGGCGCGTTCAGTCTGTCGGCGCCGAGCAACCGCATGAAGGGCTCGCGGTTCCGCGAGGAGGTGCCGAACGTTCTGTTGGGCCACGCCAACGAGATCGAGTTGAACCTCAGATACGCCTGAGGTCGAGACAACCCACCGGAGGCTTTTAGCTCGTGGATCGCGACGGTCGACCATGCCGAACCAGATCCGCCGAGTGACCGATTCGGACGTTCGCGAACTGGGTCGACGATGGGAGATGGACGTCGGGGATGCGGAAGCCGACGATCTCGCAGCCGCCGTCAACGACCGGCTCACGGATGCCCTCGGAAGCGTCTACGACGTCCCGATAACGGAGGGAACGGCGGCGCCCGGGGAACGGTCGTGGGAGCCCGGAACGGACGTACACAACGCGATCCGCGTCGACTGTCACGTACCACCGTCGCCCGACCACGACGGATCGCTTGCGGACGTCACGGTCGGACTGAAGGATCTCATCGCGGTCGCCGACGTCCCCATGCAGTGTGCCTCCAGCGTCATGGAGGGCCACGTGCCGAGCACGGACGCCACCGTCACCCGGCGGCTTCGGGACGCGGGGGCGACGATCGCGGCGAAGACGACGATGGACGAATTCGCCGGCGGCGGCCGCGGTCGAACGTTCCGCGGGCTCGTCAGAAACCCACGCGACGCGGACCGGATCGCCGGCGGATCCTCTGGCGGGAGCGGCGCGGCGGTCGCGGCCGGCCTCGTCGACGTCGCGCTCGGGACTGATACCGGCGGGTCGACGCGAAAGCCCGCCGCCTTCTGTGGAATCGTGGGATTGAAACCGACCTACGGGCTGGTTCCGCTCAGTGGCGTGATGGAGAACACGTACACGCTCGATCACGTCGGTCCGATCGGCCGCGACGTGCGGGACGTGGCTCGAGTGCTCGACGCCATCGCCGGAAAGGACCGTACCGACGCCGCGAGCATGGCTGCCGCCGGCGAGGACGAGTATCGGGTCGGCGACTACGCGATTGCCGTCGAAACGGCACCGCCGATGGACGACCTTCGACTCGGCGTCGCAACCCAGGGGATCGAGGACGACGT
>LFFM01000409.1_pt1 | contig 29641 bp, 31 predicted proteins | sample 643131 | NCBI WGS metagenome assembly LFFM01 (sample SAMN03777445, study PRJNA286221) | soda lake metagenome | biome: soda lake; feature: Kulunda steppe; material: water; isolation source: sample Tc-Br brine of Tanatar trona crystallizer | place: Russia: Kulunda steppe | collected 2011-07
AGGTGACGGTCGTCCTCCCGGACGGATCAGATCTCTCCGTACCGGCGGGGTCGACAGTCGAGGACGTCGCCTACGAGATCGGTCCCGGCCTCGGGCGCGACACGGTCGCGGGGAAGATCGACGGCGAGCTCGTCGAGAAACACGCGACGGTCCACGACGGCGCGCGGATCGAGATCGTCACCGAGCAGTCCGACGAGTATTTGCAGGTGCTTCGTCACTCGGCGGCACACGTCTTCGCACAGGCGCTCCAACGGCTCCATCCGGAGGCGACGCTGACGATCGGCCCGTACACCGACGAGGGATTTTATTACGACGTGACCGACGTCGATCTGGGCGAGGATGACCTCCGTGCGATCGAATCGGAGATGGAGGCGATCATCGAGGCGGACTACGACATCGAACGCGTCGTTCGTGGCCGGGAGGACGCCCTCGAGATCTACGCGGACAACGAGTTCAAACGCCAGATCCTCGACGAGGAGGCCGCCGGCGAGGAGGTGACATTTTATAAACAGGACGGCTGGCAGGACCTCTGTCAGGGCCCACACGTCGAGTCGACCGGCGAGATCGGGGCGGCGAAGCTGCTCGAGGTCTCGGCGGCCTACTGGCGGGGCGACGAGGAAAACGAGACGCTCACGCGGGTGTACGGAACGGCGTTCGCCTCCGAGTCCGATCTCGAGGAGTATCTCGACCTGCGCGAGCAGGCCAAGGAGCGTGATCACCGGAAGATCGGCCAGGAGATGAACCTGTTTTCGATCCCGACGGTAACCGGTCCCGGGCTACCGCTGTACCACCCGCCGGGGAAGACGGTGCTCCGGGAGCTTTCCGACTTCGCGAACGCGCTCAACCGGGATCACGGCTACGAGGAGGTCGAGACGCCACACCTCTTCCGGACGGAGCTGTGGAAACGGTCGGGTCACTACGAGAACTACCACGACGACATGTTCGTTCTCGACGTCAACGACGAGGAATACGGCCTGAAGCCCATGAACTGTCCGGGTCACGCGACCATCTTCGACCAGCAGTCGTGGTCCTACCGCGACCTGCCGAAGCGGTACTTCGAGAACGGGAAGGTCTACCGAAAGGAGCAGCGCGGCGAGCTCTCCGGACTCTCACGCGTCTGGTCGTTCACGATCGACGACGGCCACCTCTTCGTTCGCCCCGACCAGATCCGCGCGGAGATCGAGTCAGTGATCGAGATGATCTTCGAAGTCGTCGAGACGCTGGAGCTGGAGGTCGACGTCGCGCTCGCGACCCGCCCCGACAAGTCCGTCGGCAGCGACGAGATCTGGGAAAGCGCCGAGGACCAGCTCCGTGGGGTGCTCGAATCCGGCGGCTACGACTACGACGTCGAGCCGGGCGACGGTGCCTTCTACGGCCCGAAGATCGACTTCGGCTTCGAGGACGCGCTCGGCCGCGTCTGGGACGGCCCCACGGTTCAACTGGACTTCAACATGCCCGAGCGGTTCGAGCTGACTTACACCGGCGAGGACAACGAAGAACACCGTCCGGTGATGATCCACCGTGCCCTCTACGGGAGCTACGAGCGCTTCTTCATGGTGCTAATCGAGCACTTCGACGGCAACTTCCCGCTGTGGCTCGCGCCCGAACAGGTCCGCGTGCTCCCCGTTTCGGATGAGACCCTCGGCTACGCCCATCGGGTGAAGAACGCCCTCGACGACGCCGGCCTCCGCGTCGAGGTCGAGGACCGCGACTGGACCGTCGGCCGGAAGATCCGGCAGGGCCACGACGACCGCCTCCCGTACATGGTCATCGTCGGCGACGACGAGGCCGAGGCAGGCACCGTATCCGTCCGTGATCGCTTCGAGAACCAGTGCGGCGACGTCGACCTCGACGAGTTCGTCGACCATCTCGTCGAGGAGTACGAGGAGAAACGGATCGAGCCGGACTTCATCGACGGCTGACGCGCCGATTTCGAACGGACGGTCGGGACGGTCGACCCGGACGACGGTCGCACGAGTTTCCGTGTTCCGCCGTGTTTTTCATGATCGACTCGGTAGAGCATCTCATGAGCGACACACCGGAGTTGTCGACGCACGTCGAGGAGGCGCCGAACGTAGGAGAGCTGACGCCGCCGGACCGGACGCTTATGGGCCCCGGACCGAGTGACGTTCATCCGCGGGTGCTCAAGGCGATGAGCACGCCGCTCGTCGGCCACCTCGACCCCTCGTTCATCGAGATCATGAACGAGGTTCAGGAGCTGCTCCGGTACACCTTCCGGACGGACAACAAGTGGACCATCCCCGTCTCCGGGACCGGCTCCGCCTCGATGGAGGCGGCGATCGGCAACGTCGTCGAACCGGGCGACACGATGCTCGTCCCGACGAACGGTTACTTCGGCGGACGGATGGCGTCGATGGCCCGACGCGCCGGCGGCGACGTCGTCGAGGTCGACGCGCCATGGGGCGAGCCGCTCGACCCCGTGGACGTCGAACGCGCCTTCGAGCAGCACCAGCCCGACGTGTTCGGCTTCGTTCACGCCGAGACGTCGACGGGAGTCCTCCAGCCGGAGGTCCCGACGCTCACGTCCATCGCACACGACCACGACGCGTACGTGATCGCCGACTGCGTCACGTCGCTCGGGGGCGTCGAGATGCGCGTCGACGAGTGGGACGTCGACGTCGCCTACTCGGGACCACAGAAGTGTCTCTCCTGTCCGCCCGGCGCGAGCCCGCTCACCCTGAACGACCGCACGATGGAAAAGGTCCTCTCCCGCGAGGAGCAGCCCCGGTCCTGGTATCTCGACCTCTCGCTGCTCGAGGGCTACTGGGGCGAGGACCGTGCGTATCACCACACCGCCCCGATCACGAACGTCTACGCGATCCGCGAGGCGCTTCGACTCGTCGCCGAGGAGGGGATCGAGGAGCGGTGGGCCCGCCACCGTGCCGTCGCCGGCGACCTCAAGTCCGGGCTGCAGGATCTCGGCTTGGAGATGAACGCTCCCGACGAGTACTGGCTGCCGAGCCTCAACGCCGTCCGCGTGCCCGACGACGTCGACGACGCGGCCGTGATCGACCACCTCCTCTCGGAGTGCGACCTCGAGATCGCCTCGGGGCTTGGCGACTTGGCGGGCGACGTCTGGCGGATCGGCTGTATGGGCTACTCCGCACGGTCGAAGAACGTCGAGTTCCTCCTCGCCGCGCTGGAGGAATCGCTCGCGGCGCAGGGCCACGAGATCTGAGGCGGTCGCGACGCTCGCGGGTCGGCAGGAAGCGAGGATCGAAAGAGAAACGAAGCTTCAGTGTGCCGGCTCCTCGGCCGGCGCGCGCATGTCGTCGATCCGGAGGATGAGCACGTTCGCCGTGTCGTCCTTCCCGTCGACGGTACCTTTGATGATGAGCTTCGAGAGCGGGGTCGGCCCCACGGTGACCGAGTCACCCTCGTGGAAGTCCTTGACGGATCCCTGTACGTGGATCTCGGCACGGCAGAGTTCGGGGTGGTGAACGCTGGAGAGGTCGATCCCGTCGACGTTGACCCCTTCGACGGGCTCACCGTCGTGGGCGATCGGCACGTGCGCGGGCTCGTCCATTCGCTGGACGTCGAGCGCCTCGTACGCGTTCGAGGTCGGCTTATACCCGCCCTTCGGTCCCGGAACCCCCTCGACGAGCTGGAGGGCCTTGAGCGACTGCATCTGGTTTCGGATCGTGCCGGGGTTGCGGTCGACTTCCTCGGCTATCGCCTCGCCTTTGACGGCGTCCTCCTCCTCTCCGTAGAGGTTGATGAGCGCCGTGAGGATGGTTTTCTGGCTTGATGTGAGTTCGATGGACGACATACGCACGATTACATGGCGCCTCCGCTTAAATGCGATGGAAGCCGTTTATAAACGGACGTTCACGCTCGATCCGACCGCAGTTCGCGAAACCGGAGATACGCCACGGGGCTCGCGAGCACGACGACGAGCCCCACCAGCACGAAGACGAGCGCGGCATCGCCGACGAGAAACGACAGTCCGAACCCGAACAGCGCGAGGACTGCGCCCGTGAACGCCACCGCGATCATGGCGCCGGCCGGCTCGATGTCGCCCGTATCGACGTCGCTCGGCTCGATGTCGCCCGGATCGACTTCGTCCGGACCGAAGCCGGTGGAATCGGCATCGTCGGTTCCGGCCTTGCCACGGTCCATGTCGATGGATGGGAACGCGGCGAGGAAACGGTGACGGATCGAAGCGAGGGAGCCGATCGGCGTGAACCGTCCCGAACCCATGGCTTCAAGCCGTCCCCGGGAGGGGCCTTTCCCATGACGACCGTCGAGATAATCGGCGCCCCCACGGACTACGGCGCCAACCGACGCGGAGTGGACATGGGACCGTCAGCGATCCGCTACGGCGGACTTTCGACCGAGCTGGAGGGGGCGGGCGTGACCTGCGTCGACGGCGGTGACCTCGCCGTACCACGCGCCGAGGAACGGGATCCGGACGCCGAACAGCCGACCGCGGGGAGCGCGAAGTTTCTCCGCGAAACGGCAGACGTGAGCCGCCGGCTCGCGGACCGGGTGGCCCGCACGCTAGCCGACGGGAACGTCCCGCTGGCGCTCGGCGGTGACCACTCCATCGCCATCGGCTCGCTCGTCGGCGCGGCCCGGGAGGCGGAGATCGGCGCGGTCTGGTTCGACGCCCACGCCGACCTCAACACGCCGGAAACGACCCCCTCGGGCAACGTCCACGGGATGCCGCTGGCGGCCGCGCTCGGGATCGGTGCCTTCGAGGGCGTCGACTGGGCGAACGCCCCCGGGCTCTCGCCGGAGAACGTCGTGCTCGTCGGGCTTCGCTCCGTCGACGAGGCCGAGATCGAGCTGATCCGCGAGCGTGGATTCACGGCCTACACGATGTCCGACGTCGACGAGCGGGGCATCACCGACGTGACCGAGGAGGCGATGGCGACCGCGAGCGAGGGCGTCTCCGGCGTCCACGTCAGCCTCGACCTCGACTGGCTCGACCCACACGAGGCGCCCGGCGTCGGGACGCCGGTTCGCGGCGGCGTCACCTATCGCGAGGCGCACACCGCGATGGAGATCGTTCACGACGCGGATTGTCTCCGAACCATGGAGCTCGTCGAGGTGAACCCAACGCTCGACCAGCACAACGAAACCGCGGAGCTGGCGACGGAGCTTGCCGCGAGCGCCTTCGGCAAGCGGGTGTTGTAGCGACGATACGGACCACGACGGGGACCGCCGCCGCCGAAACCGACAGGACCCTTCGTCCCCTACGGGAGGACGTGTACGCCGGACTCAAGAACACGCCGTGTTGTCTCTGTGGACGCGAGGAGACCCACACCCGCATCGCGGTCCCGCCGCGGGCGCTGAATCTCATGCAAAACGGGGATCCGATCGCGTGGCGCGACGTCGTCGGGACGGTCACGCTCCGGTTCTGTGAGAACGATTGGGAGCTGGTCCGTGACCTCGCCGTCGAGATGGACACTCATCCGCTGTCGCGGTGTAACGCTGCCCACGTCTCGCTCGACCTTCGGGAGGACCACGAGGCGCTGCTGACCGCGACGAAGGAGGCGACCGATCAGACGGAACTGGAGGAACGACTCGAGTGCCGTGCGGAGGAAACGCTCGCCGACCGCGACGATCCCCACACCGAGGAACGCGACGTCGTCGAGGCGATCGTCATCCTGTGCGCGCTGGAGGAACTGGGCGTCCGGAGCGACGGGTCCCGTCATTCGACGGCCGGGCGTGCCCCGTAACCGTTCCACGTGGTCGGGCGTGCCCCGTAACCGTTCCACGTGGTCGGGCGTGCCCCGTAACCGTTCCACGTGGTCCGGCCGTCACCGGCGAACCTCGAACCCGTCGAGCCCCTCGGGCTCGCCGAATTCGGCGTCGACGTTGGTGACGTCCGCGGCCGGACTCCCGGTCTCACACCAGTCGACCATGTCGCGGACGGCGCCCTCCGCCCCCTCGAAGACGGCCTCGACGCGACCGTCCTCGAGGTTTCGAACCCAGCCGTCGACGCCCTTCTCGCATGCCACGTCCCGCGTCGTGGCCCGGTAGAACACGCCCTGCACCGTCCCGGAAACGAACACGTGCGCTCGAATTCGGTCGGCCATCGACCGTCGATCCGCCCGCCGAACGGTTACATTCGACGACGGCGGGCGCGTCCGAAGCCGCCCCACCGGCACCCTCACGACACCCTCACGGATCCACGACCACGCGTCCCGCCGTCGCCACGGACCGACGGCTACTAACTCCCGGCGGCCGATCCGCCGATATGGACCTGTTCGGAACGGCCGGCATTCGCGGCGGCGTCGAGGAACGGGTGACGCCCGAGCTCGCGCTGACGGTCGGCCGCGCGGTGGCGGCGGAGATCCGGGACCGAGCGGACGACTCCTCCGGCGAGGGTGTGACGTCGACGGCGGACGAGGTCGTCATCGCGCGTGACGGCCGCACGTCGGGCGGTGCCCTCGTGGCGGCCATGGAGGCGGGGCTCGCCGCCGGCGGCGTCGATGTCCGTCGAGCGGGATGGCTTCCGACGCCCGGACTCGCGTACGCCTCCCGCGGCCGGTACGGCGTGATGCTCACCGCCTCGCACAACCCGCCGACCGACAACGGGATCAAGTGTTTCCGTGACGGCGTGGAGTTCTCCGACGAGTGGGAGGCGGCCATCGAGTCGCGGGTCGCGGCCGGGCCAACGCGCGCCCCCTGGGACGAATGGACCGAGACGGACCACGTCGAGCCGCTTGCCGGCTACCTTCGTGCGGTTCGTGAGTACGCCGAGAGGTTCGGCGCCGACCTCGACGGGCTGCGGATCGCCGTCGACTGCGGGAACGGCATGGCGGGACCGGCGACCCCGGCGGTGCTCAGAGAACTCGGCGCCACGGTCGTCACCCTCAACGGCAACGTCGACGGACACTTCCCGGGTCGGGGCAGCAAGCCGACCCCGGAAACGCTGCGGGACCTTCGCGGCTTCATCGCCGACGCCAACGAGGGAGTTTCGGACCCGGGCCGGCCGGGAACGGACGACGACGCCGAGGGGTTCGCGTTCGGTATCGGCCACGACGGCGACGCCGACCGGATCGTGATCATCGACGCAGCGGGCGAGGTCGTCCACGAGGACACCATCCTCGCGGTGCTCGCGGAGGCGTACGTGCGCCGGAGCGACGCTGACGATACCGTCGTCGTCACGACGCCGAACGCCTCGGGACGGATCGACGAGTGCGTCCGGGCCGCCGGCGGTCGCGTCGAGCGCGTTCGTCTCGGCGCGCTTCACGAGGGGATCGCGCGCGTCGAGCGGGAGGCCGGCGGCGAGGGTGACGCGGGCGGTGGCGACGAGACGACCGTCGCGTTCGCGGCCGAGCCCTGGAAGCACGTCCACGTCCCGTTCGGCGGGTGGATCGACGGCGTCTGCTCGGCCGCAGTGATCGCCCGCCTCGTCGCGGATGAGGGGCTCGGTGCGCTCCGCGAGCCGGTCACCGAACGACCGTACCGAAAGGTGAGCGTGGAATGTCCCGACGGCCGCAAGAAGCCCGCCATGACGCGGCTCGAAACCGTCCTGCCGGAGGCGTTCCCCGACGCGGACGTCGACACGGATCACGGCGTCAGACTGGAGTTCCCCGACGCCTCGTGGACGCTCGTCAGACCGTCCGGAACCGAGGCGTACGTCAGGATCTACGCCGAGAGCGATGCGGTCGACGACCTCGTCGCTGACGTCCGTGACGTCGTCGAGGACGCGATCGGAAACGTCTGACCGGTTCAGCGCTCACGGACTTTGCGGTCGAGTTTCCGTCGACTAGATCCGTCGTACGGCCGAGTCAGATGACCCCGCCTATCAGAAGCACGATGTACGCTCCCGCTATCAGGGACACGAGGATGCTTACGATCCTGAGCTGTCGTTCTCGTTCCTCGCTCATATGGGTCGATTGAACCCTCGTATACTTAGTCTTCGTTTCTGACGGTGCTGCCGATGACGAGCGCAGCGCCGATGATCACGAGGTTCTTCACGATGTACTGGCCCTCGACGGTGAGCCCGTACGGGAACGCGACGTAGACGACGTCCGGAAGGAGGACGAGCGGCAGGAACGTGCCGGGCAGCTGGAGCGCCAAAAGCAGGATCCCGACGCGGATCAGCGGCCGGTAGAGTAGACAGAGCCCGATGACCACCTCCCAGACGCCGAGCACCGGAACGAACAGCTCCGGCGGGACCACGTAGACGGTCGAGGCCACGAGGTCGGCGGCCGGCGAGACGCCAAGCACCTTCAGGGCGCCGAACCAGATGAAGACGACGCCGACGGCGGCCCGCAACACGGGAACGCTCCACCGATCCATCAGCTCCGCGATCGTCGCGTCGATCGCGTCGAACCGCTCACGGTACGTCTCGAACCGACCCCGTTCACCCGCCGATTTCGTGGCCATTGATACGAACGAACGTAGGTTCCGGAGCCTCAAAAGGGCTTTTTCGAGCGATCAACCGTTACGGTTCTGTCAGAACGACGGGGCCGTTCGCTCGGCTTCGAGCACCCGGCTTCGAATCCCCGGCTTCAAAGGCTCGACCTCGGGCGCCCGGATTCGAATCCCCGGCTTCGAAGGCTCAGCTTCGAGCGCTCAGTCGTCGCTCGTCTTGATGTCCGCCGAGAGGCCCTGGGCCATCTCGATGTCCTTCGAGTTGTTGAGCGTCCACGCGGTGCGGTCGGTGACGGCTTCGATCGCCTCACGGGCGCTCGGGTAGCCGTTGCCGGACTTCTTCACCCCGCCGAAGGGGAGCTGGACCTCCGCGCCGATGCACGGAAGGTTGCCGTAGGCCAGCCCGATCTCGGCGTGGTCGCGGTAGTAGTTTATTTGCCGGTAGTCTTCCGAGATGATCGCGCCGGCGAGTCCGTAGTCGGTGTCGTTGTGGATCCCGACGGCCTCCTCGATGTCGCCGTCGTACTCGAGCAGCGCGACGTGGGGGCCGAAGACCTCCTCATGGGTACACCGGAGGTCGGCGTGAGCGTCGGCCTCGTAGACGAACGGACCGATCCAGTGGCCGTCCTCGTGGCCGTCGGGGATCTCGTCGTCGTCGAGCTCCGTCCGATCGACGAGCACGTTCACGTCCTCGTCCTTCGCGAGTTGGTTGTACTTCGCGACCTTCTCGTAGTGGTCCCGCTCGATGAGCGGCCCCATGAACGTCCCCTCGTCGAGGGGGTCACCGACGGCGACGTCCGCGGCGATCTCGACGAAGCGCTCCTTGAACTCCTCGTAGACGTCCGTGTGGACGATCAGTCGCTCGGAGGAGACGCAGCGCTGGCCGGTCGTTTTAAACGAGGACATCACCGCGGAGTGGACCGCAACGTCGAGGTCCGCCTCCTCGGTGACCACGATGGCGTTCTTTCCGCCCATCTCGCAGGCGACGCGCTTGCCGGGGACGCCACCGAGCTTGTCCTGGATGTGGTGGCCGACCTCCGCGGAGCCCGTAAAGAGAACGGTCGACACGTCGTCGTTCTCGACGATCGCGTTGCCGGCGTCGCCGAAGCCCTGCACCATGTTGAAGACGCCGTCCGGGAGGCCGGCGTCAGCGAACATCTCCGCGACGATCTGTGCACACCACGGCGTCTGCTCCGCGGGTTTGAACACGACGGTGTTGCCCTCAACCAGCGCGATGGCCATGTGCCAGTACGGGATGGCGACCGGGAAGTTCCACGGCGTGATGCAGCCGGTGACGCCCCGGGGCTTCCGCCGCATGTAGGCGTCCTTCGAGGGGATCTCGGAGGGGACGATGTCACCTTTCGGGTGACGGGCGTCGCCCGCGGCCCACTCGACCATGTGTGCGGCCTCGACGACGTCGGCTTTCCCCTCGCTTATCTCCTTGCCACACTCCTTCGTGACGACCTCGCCGAGCTCGTCGGTTCGGTCACGCAGCTCGTGATAGACGTCCCAGAGGTACTCGGCGCGCTGGATCCGGGAGAGCTCGCGCCACTCCTCGAACGCCTCGTCGGCGGCCGCGACCGCGCGATCAACGTCCGAGGGCGTTCCCCGTCGGAACTCGCCCAGCGTCTCCCCGGTCGCGGGATTCTCGCTTTCGAACGTCTCAGTTCCGTCTCCGTCGACCCATTCGCCGTCGATGTAGTGTCTGTAGGCGTCTGCCATGGATCATACATGCCATCCCCATCGCCAAATATCCCACCCGACCATGGTCGACAGAGTCATTGTGATGAGATGCCATAGGACGGCCGTAATGGCGACTTCCGACGCGAACGCGATCGACGACTGGACGGGGACCCGTCTCACGCTCGATCTGTGGCACCCGAACTGCTGGGCCATCGAGGCGACGAAACGGACCGGCGGCGGCGTGCTTGCCCACGCGATATACAACACGCCGAAGGCGGAGGGAAACGCGCCGAACTCCGTCAACGGGCTGTTCACCGCCTTTGCGGACACGAACGACGAGGTCGAAGCGTTGCTTGACGCGATACGGGAGTCCGACCGCGCGGGCAACCTCCACGAGCTACAGGAGCGGTTTGGCCGCGCCCGCGACGCGCCGGGAAACGTCGTCCGGGAGTTCTTCCTTCAGTACGACCCCTGCGACATGATGTGCCCGACGCTGTTGGAGCACGGGTTCGTTCACAGCGCCCCGGTGCGGATCGAGGGCGGCTGTGAGGAGTGGCAGGTGTGTTTCGTCGGCGAACGAACGGAGATCCGCGAGGCGCTCGACGCCGTGGAGGACGATTCCGGCGCCGAGGTGAGCGTCAAGTCCATGTCGTCGTCCGGATACGCGGGACGAAGCGCTCGCAACCAGCGGCTCGATACGCTGACGAGGACCCAGCGGGAGGTGTACGAGCACGCACGCGAGCAGGGCTACTACGAGTGGCCCCGCGAGACGTCCACCCGCGAGCTCGCAGCCGACCTCGACGTCTCGAAGACGACGCTGCTCGAACATCTCCGGAAGGCCGAATCGAAGCTGCTCGATCCCGACGATCAGTAGCCGCATTCACGACGGAGCGAGCGTACGTATCGGCCGTCCAGCGGGGTACGTGCGTTGGTCGAATCGCCGAAAACCGACCATGGAAGGGTGAGGGTTAAATATTCGTATGCCGGACCGTACGAGTGGTATGTCACCCAATCGCAATCGCGTACCGACGCGGAGAGACCTGTTGAAGGCAACCGGCGCCGCCGGCGTGGTGGGTCTGGCCGGTTGTCTCGGTGAGAACGATGACGACGAGTACGTCATCGGAATGATCGACTCGATCACCGGATCGCTCGCCCCGTACGGTGAGCGGAACGAGCGGGGACGACAGCTGGCCCTTGAGGACATCAACGAGGCGGGGATCGGCGACGGCGCCGAACTCGACGTCATCGTCGAGGACGACGAGTCCTCGAATCAGGGCGCGGTCAACGCCGCCCAGAAGCTCGTCAACCAGGACGAGGTGCCGATCGTCATCGGGTCGGTCGGCTCCGGCGCCTCGATGGCGATCCACAACTCCGTGATCGCGGACACCGACGTCGTCCACATCTCACAGAACTCTACGGGTGCGGTGCTCTCGACGGAACCGAACCTCCTTCGGATGAGCCCCTCGGGCGCGGCGAAGGGCGCGGCGCTCGCCGAGATGATCTTCGAGGACGGCCACGACTCCGTCGCGGTCACGTGGATCAACAACGACTACGGCCAGTCGCTCGCGGAGGTCTTCGAGGAGACCTTCGAGGGCGACATCGCGTACATCGAGCCCCACGAGCCGGAGGGCTCCTCGTATCGGGGAGAGATCGCCGAGATGGGTGACACGGACGCGACGGCGTGGCTGTTCATCACGTACGCGGACGAGGTCACCGTCTTCATCAACGAGGCGTTCGATCAGGGCTACCACGAGGAGATCGCCTACTACGGCGCGGAGTCGACGATCGCCGACGAGATCCTCGCGAACACCGAGCCGGGAAGTCAGGAGGGCCTCACGGGTATCACGGAGTCCGCTCCCGAGGGGCAGGAGAACTACGAGAGCTACGCTTCCCGCTTCGAGGAGGAGTTCGGGCAGGCACCCACCGTCTGGTCGGCATACGCGTACGACGCGTTCACGGTCTCCGCGATCGCGATCGAGGCGGCCGACGAGTTCACCGGCGCCTCCATCTCCGAGGTGGTCCGTGACGTGACCCGCCCCTCGGGCGATGAGGTGTTCACGTTCGAGGCGGCAAAGGAGATCCTCGAGGACGGCGGGACGCCGGATGACATCGACTATCAGGGCGTCTCCGGCCCGATCGATCTCGACGAGAACGGCGACCCGCCGGGATACTACCAGGTATACTCCGTCCAGGACCACGAATACGTCTGGGGCGATTACATCACGAGCTAGATGGTAGTCGAGGGCACCCCGGCGGCGGTCCTGCGTGACCGTCGCGGACGGCTAACGGAGGTGACGACGTGGTCGCACAGCTGATCGTCAACGGGATCGTCTACTCCAGCATCATCGTGCTTGCATCGATCGGACTCTCGTTGGTCTACAGCATCGGTAACTTCGCCAACTTCGCACACGGCGACACGATGGCGGTCGGCGCGTTCGTTGCGCTCGCGTCGGCGCCGCTCGTGCAGGCGATCGTTCCCGGCGTAACGATCGCGGGCTTCCCGCTGTGGTTCTTCGGCGCGCTCCTCGTGGGGATGGCGGCCGCGGCCGTCGTCGCCGTCGTCACGGAGTACGTCGTCTACCGACCGCTCGATTCGTCCGCGATCGGCCTCCTCATCACGAGCATCGGCGTTGCGCTCGCCTATCGGGCGCTGTTGTTGATGCAGTTCGGTCCCGGCCAGCAGTCGTATCCCGTCAGTCGGGGCGGACGGATTCCGTGGGTCGAGTCGGCACTCGGGGTGTCGGTGACGGCCCGCGACGTCGTCATCGTCTTCAGCTCGATCGTCCTCGTCGCCTCGCTCCACGCGATGTTGCAGTACACGACGCTCGGGCGCAAGATGCGGGCGATGGCGGACAACGCCGAACTCGCCCGCGTCTCCGGGATCCGAACCGGCGAAGTGATCATCGCGATGTGGGTCATCGGCGCGGCGCTCGCGGGCGCCGGCGGCGTCTTCTTGGGGCTCGACACGATCATTCGCCCCCGGATGGGCTTCGAGCTGCTGTTGTTGATCTTCGCCGCGGTCATTCTCGGCGGGATCGGCTCCGTCTACGGGGCGATGCTCGGCGGGTTCGCGATCGGCATGGCTCACGAGCTCACGCCGGCGATTCCCTTCATCGGGACCGAGTACAACGCCGCGGTCGCGTTCCTCGTGATGATCGCGATCCTGCTCGTCAGACCGAACGGCATCCTCGGAGGTGACGCGACGTGAGCGACGACTCGAGCGGATTCCGTCAGGATCCGGTCGGTGCCCTTCGAGCGTGGTGGACGGACGCCGAGCGGGCCGACCGACTCGTGTACACGGCCATCGCGGCCGTCGTGGTTCTGCTGACGGTCGGAGTCGCCATCGGATCGATCGGGATCCGATACGTCGCCGGCCTCCTCGTGTTGGTCGCGATGTATTCGCTTCTCACCACCGGCCTCAACGTCCAATGGGGATACGCCGGGCTCATCAACTTCAGCGTGATCGCGTTCTGGGGGATCGGAGCCTACACCGCGATGCTCGTCTCCTCGGCCAACTCCCCGCTCGAGTTGGGCTGGCATCCCGCAGCGGCCATCCCGCTGGCCATCGTGGCCGGAACGGTCGTCGCGGTCTTCATCGGCATCCCGACGCTTCGACTGCGCGAGGACTACCTCGCTATCGCCAGCCTCGGGTTGGCGGAGGTCGTCCGGTTGATCCTGTTGAACGAACGGCAGTGGACGGCCGGCAGCCAAGGGATCAGCGGCATTCCGGTGCCGCTGTCGTGGCTTCCGTTCGGGACGCGAACCGCCGTGCTCCTGATCGGCGCCGTGCTCCTGCTGGCCGTCTATCTGTTCGTGCGGCGGATCCACCGGTCGCCGTGGGGGCGCGTCCAGCGGACCGTCCGTGCCGACGAGGACCTCGCCGAGGCGCTCGGCAAGGACTCCTATCGGCTGAAGATGCAGGCGTTCGTCATCGGGAGCGTCGTGATGACGCTTTCCGGCGTCCTGTACGTCTTCTACGCGCAGTTTCTGGGTCCGGCTGACCTGTTGCCGTTGGAGACGTTCTACGTCTGGGTCGCGCTGATACTCGGCGGGACCGGAAGCGACAAGGGTGCGCTGCTCGGCGGCGCAGTCATCGTGTTGATCCGGGAAGGGACGCGATTCCTCTCCGGAACGGCGGCCTTCGACCTGTTACAGACCGGGTTGGAGGTCGTCGGGATATTGACACACATAAACACGGCGTCGTTGCGGCTGTTCGCCGTCGGCGTCCTGATCGTGTTGGTGATCAGATACCGTCCGGAGGGACTGTTACCTCCGCGTGAGGAACTCATCTGGCCGGACGCGAAACGACGAGCCGAGGTTTCCGGGGATCGTTCCGCACACGGGGACGCCCCCGGTGCGGTCGCCGAACCCGTCCCCGAGACGGGATCCGACGACGAAGGTGAGGAAAAATGAGCGGTGAGAACGCATGAGCACGGGTCACGCATACGACGGTGCCGACGTTGAGAAGCCGAATCCGGTCCTGCGTGTCGATGGGCTCCGGAAGTCCTTCGGCGGACTCGTCGCCACGGACGATGTCACGCTGGAGGTCGAGCGGGGGTCAATCACCGGCATGATCGGCCCGAACGGCGCCGGCAAATCGACGCTTTTCAACCTCATCTCCGGATTTTACGAGCCGGACGCCGGAACCGTCTCCGTCCGGGAGTCGGGTCCCGATGACGATCGAGCCGGCGACGGCGACGATCCGGAGGCCGGCTGGCACGACGTGACGGGGATGAAGCCCCATCGCGTCGCTCGAAACGGGCTCGTCCGGACGTTCCAGACGCCTCGACGGCTGGAGGGAATGACGGTTCGCGAGGCGATGATGGTCGGGCAGACCGATCAGATCGGCGAGTCGATCCTCCCGTTGTTCACCGACCGGTCGGCGGTCACTGCGAACGAAACGGAGACGCTGGAGCGGGCCCACGACCTGCTGGAGCGGTTCGAGATCGACCACCTCGCGAGCGCCCCGGCGACGGAACTCTCCGGCGGCCAGCTCAAGCTGGTCGAGATGGCCCGTGCGCTGATGGTCGACCCCGAGATCATCCTCCTCGACGAACCGGTCGCAGGGGTCAATCCGACCCTCGCACGCAAGCTCTCGCGGTTCATCCGTGAGTTGAACGCCGACGGACAGACCTTCCTCATCATCGAACACGACATGAGCTTCATCATGGACCTTGCCGACCCGATCATCGTTCTCGACCAGGGCCGCGTCCTGCTTGAGAGCGATCCCGAGACCGTTCGCACCGACGAACGCGTCATCGAAGCGTATCTCGGAGGCAACGCATGACGGGGGACGCGACGGAAGAGCCTCGAAGTGACTCCGTGCTTGCTCCACCCGAGGATGCCCCGGAGAACGCGATCCTTCGGCTCGACGGCGTCGATTCCGGGTACGGCGAGATGCAGGTGCTCGACGATCTCACGCTCCACGTCGAGGAGGGCGAGATCGTCTGTCTCATCGGCCCGAACGGGGCCGGCAAGTCGACGGTGCTTCGGACTGCGTTCGGACTGAACGCGCCGTGGACCGGCGAGGTCTACTTCCGTGACCGTGCGATCGGCGGGCGTAAGCCGGCCGATCTCGTCCGTGACGGGCTCGGATTCGTCCCACAGACCGACAACGTCTTCGGCTCGCTCACCGTCGAGGAGAACCTCCGGATGGGAGGCGTCGCCCGCGACTCCGGACTGGACGAGGTCATCAAGGGGCTCTACGAGCGATTTCCGCTGCTCGACGACAAGCGCGAGGCGAAAGCCCGGACGCTTTCGGGCGGTCAACGACAGGTACTCGCCTTCTCGCGGGCGCTGGTGATGGAGCCCGAGGTGCTCTTCATCGACGAGCCGTCCGCCGGATTGGCGCCCTCGATCGTCGCCGACGTCTTCGAGAACGTGCAGGCCGTAAACGAGTTCGGCACGTCGATCCTCATGGTCGAACAGAACGCCCGTGAGGGCCTTGGGATCTCGGATCGGGGCTACGTCCTCGACCAGGGCACGGTGCGGTTCGAGGGACCGGCGGACGAACTCCTCGATAGCGACGAGGTCTCCCGGCTCTACATGGGCGGCTAGCGCAGTCGGCCCCCCGTTCCGCTCCGAACCGATCTCTCACGTCGCCCGCTTTTCGAGCTCGCCCTTCAGGCCGGCTCCGTCGAAGTCGTGGTCCGGTCGGATGGCGACGAAATCGAGAAACCGCTCGGCCGCGAGCAGCTCCGCCGGCTCGTAGCTCGTCACGGCGGCATCGACCGTCGCCACGGTTCCGATCAGCGGCTCGAGAGCGGCGAGCGCGCTCGCAAGGTCGTAGGCCCGGGCGCCGTCACGTTCGTCCTCGTCCACGTTCGTCGCGTCGATGAAGTAGAGGTCGCCGTTCCGGATCAACACGTTCTCCGCACGGAGGTCGCCGTGGGCGAGCCCGGCGTCGTGAAGCCGTTTGAGAGCCGAAAAGAGGTCCGGCGCGACCGCGGCCGTCGCGTCACGGTCCAGTTCGTCGAGCGTCCGGAACTCGGGCAGGTACTCCAACACGACGACGCCGAGTCCGCCGATCTCGAGCGCCTCGACTGGCTCCGGCGCGTTGACGCCGATCTCTCGCATGCGCCCGGTCGCCTCCAGCTCGTGGCGTGCCATCTCGTAGGGGGTCTCGTAGCGCTCGAAGAAGCCCTCGGTCCCGGCCGAGAAGGCTCCGAGGTTCCGTCCGGTGGTGAATAGCGTGTGGACGAGGGTGTTCTGTTTCGTGATCACCTTCACGAAGAGGTCGTCGTCGACGACCATGGGGGTCGACAGCCAGTTGTCCGCCTCGAGGAAGCGAATCGACATGCCGTCGCGGTCGTACCGATCCGCCAACTCGCGAGCGACTCGCTCGAGGTCGGGCCAATCCACGCGACCACGGACGAGTCGGCGAAGCTCCATGTCCGTGTCGGACGGGCCGCCTGCTCATAAAGGGTCGGCGAGCCGTCGCGGTCCCACGGGGACCACGCTCGGTGTAAGCCGATCGTTTATGAGCGTTCCTCGCAAGTATTGCCCATGGACTTCGAGTTGCCCCCGGAACACCGGATGATCCGAGACACCGTACGGGAGTTCTGCGAGGAGGAGATCCGTCCGATCGCCCAGGAGATCGAGGACGAACATCGCTTCCCGGACGAGGTGTTCGCGGCCCTCTCGGATCTCGACATGATGGGGGTCCCCGTCTCCGAGGAGTACGGCGGACTCGGCGGCGACCAGCTCATGTACGCGCTCGTCACCGAGGAGATCGGTCGCGTGTCGGGCGGCATCGGGCTCTCCTATGCGGCCCACACGTCCCTCGGCGCCAAGCCGATCGACCTGTTCGGGACGCCGGAACAGAAGGAGGAGTGGCTTCGGCCGCTGACGGCGGGCGGCGAGATCGGTGCGTGGGCGCTCACGGAGCCGGGAAGCGGCTCGGATGCCTCCAACATGGACACGACCGCGGCGTACGACCCCGACGCCGACGAGTACGTCCTGAACGGCACGAAGCAGTTCATCACGAACGCGAACGTCGCCAACAGCGTCCTCGTGAAGGCCGTCACCGATCGGGACGCCGGCTATGGCGGCATCTCCACGTTCATCGTCGATCCCGACCGCGACGACGGCTTCGAGGTGACGACCGTCTGGGACAAGATGGGGCTCAACTGCTCGCCGACCTGTGAGATCGTGTTGGACGACGTCCGGCTGCCCGCGGATCGGCTGCTCGGCGAGGAAGGCGACGGATGGAAACAGACGATGAAGACGCTCGACGGCGGCCGGATCTCGATCGCCGCGCTGTCGGTCGGGCTCGCACGGGGCGCCTACGAAGCCGCCAAGGAATACGCCGGCGAGCGCGAACAGTTCGGCAGGCCCATCTCGAAGTTCGACGCGATCCGCGACAAGATCGTCCACATGCACCGCCAGACCGAGCGAGCGCGGCTGCTCACGCACAAGGCGGCGGTGAAATACGACGACGGCGAGCGCGTCACGGAGGAGTCGGCGCTCGCGAAGCTCGACGCAAGCGAGGCGGCTCGCGAGGTCGCCGAGGAGGCGGTCCAGACGCTCGGCGGCTACGGCTATACGACCGACTTCGCACCACAGCGGTTCTACCGCGACGCGAAGCTGATGGAGATCGGCGAGGGAACCAGCGAGATCCAACACGTCGTCCTCGGACGAGAGCTCGGGCTCTGATCCAAGTCAAGGACGGCACGGCCCGCACACGGGATGGTCTCGGGCGGAGGTCAGTGAAACGACAGTTTCGAGGTGCGACCGCTCTCACCCCGATCGAACCCCGTCTGCCTTCCGGGACGCGGCGCCGTCGAGGAGATACCCGTGCCGCACGAGCGTCGGCGAGACGGCCAGAATCAGCACGTACGCGGTCAGCATCGCCATTCCCATCGCGAGGACGATCGCGACGCCGACGCAACCCTTCCGACGGCGTCGGTCCGAAGCCACCGTTTACCGGGACGGCGTCGGTCCGAAGCCACCGTTTACCGGGACGGCGTCGGTCCGAAGCCACCGTCTACCGGATTCGAACGCCGAGCGGGTGAGGACGTGGTCGGCCACGGTCGTGGATGACCACGCTCAAGTCCTCGCGGCCGGACCCGTCGAACATGACCGTGCGCTACGACGGCCTCACGATCGAGTGGCTCGGCTACGCGACCGCCCGCATCGCGACCGACGACGGCTTCGTCGCCTACACCGATCCGGGTCGATACGGGGTGCTCGACGACTACTGGATGCGCGACGGCGACCTCGTTCTCGTCACCCACGATCACCACTACGATTCCGACGGGATCCGGTCGGTCGCCGACGAGGAGGCGACGGTCGTCATCCACGAGGCGGTCGACCCGGCCGGGATCGACCGCGACGTGGAACCCGTCGAGGACCTCGCGGCCGACTACGACGTCGTCCGCGTCGATGACGAGGCGCGCGTGGACGTCGGGACGCGAGCCGACTCGGCACCCCCGGAAGCGACCGTCTGGTCGGTCGCTGCCCATAACCGCCCGGACGGTCCGTGTACCCGGCCGGACGGGTCGGTCCCGCATCCGGAAGGGTCGGGGTGTGGCTACCTCCTGTCGGTCGCGGGACGTCGCGTCTTCTGGCCGGGCGACGGGGACGCGCTGGAGGGCTACGCCGAACTCGACGTCGACGTCCTCCTTGGCAACATCGGCGGCGGCGGGATCGTCTCCGACCGTCACGAGACCGCCGACCTTGCCGAGCGGATGGGGCCCGAGCTCGTCGTTCCGATCCACTACGATACCTTCGAGCAGCTGGAGACGGATGCAGAGGCGTTTGCCGCCGACGTCGCCGCCCGATCGATCGCCGTCGCCCTCGACGAGCGATCGACGAGCCGATAGTCGTCGGTTTCCTCGTGGCGACCCGCCCGCCGGGACGACCTCGGGGAACGGTTTTCCGGATGCGGCTCCTACGGACCTTCATGTACGTCCGCGACGCCAAGAACCGTGACGAGGCGTGGTTGCTGGACGAGATCGAGCGCATTGGGCTCGACGACGCCGCCTTTCGGTCACGAGACTACGTGATCGCGGTCGACGAGGAGTCCGGCGACAGGGCCGGATTCGGCCGGCTGCGGATACACAAGACCGACGGCGGTGAGCGCATCGAGCTCACCGGAATCGGCGTTCTTCCGGAGTGGCGGGGGCGCGGTGTCGGCGCTCACGTCATCGAACGGCTCGTCGACACCGCCGCCGCGAGCGGCTTCGAAACGGTTCACGTCCTGACCGACGAGCCCGACTATCTGACCCAGTTCGGGTTCGAGCGGGTCGCCGACGACGAGCTACCGCCCGTGTTCCGGGACCGACTCGCGACGAAGCGCGAACGACTCGGCGACGACGTCGCCAGCCTCCGGATCGACGTCGACGGGTTCGAGATGCCGAATCGACTTCGTGACGCGTTCAAGCGGGCCGCCGAGGCCGACCATCCGGACGACGAGGGTGGATCGACTGAATCCCCCGAGGACTTCGGCATCGACCCCGAGAACGCGACGTACAAGTACGACACCGGCCGGTGAGCATCGCGACGGACGCGATCGCCGCCGGCCGTTCCGGAGGCCCGAACGTGCCGATCACCGAATCTGCCGCTCTCCCAGGTCCCACAGCCGGTCGGCGAGGTCCTCCGAGAGGGCGTCTTCCCGTACGCGCCAGTCCCAGTTCCCGTCCATCGTGCCGGGCTCGTTGAAGCGGGCGCCGGCGTCCAGTCCGAGGAGGTCCTGCATCGTCGTCATCGCGATGATCGCCTCCGATCCCCAGACGGCGTCGATGATCTCCCACTCGATCGACCGATCGCCGTCGACGCCGAGGTTGTAGTGGAGACAGTCGCGCTGCTCATGCTCGAGGGACTCGTAGTAGCCGACCCAGGTGTTCGTGTCGTGCGTCGAGGTGTAGCCGACGACGCGTTCCGGGTAGTGCATCGGCTGGTAGGGGTTCCCCTCCGCACACCAGTCGGCGTACTGCGGGACGCGCATCCCGGGGAATCCGAACTCGAAGGCGATCTCGTCCATGCGCCGGTCCTCGAAGCCGAGGTCCTCGACGATGAACGGGGCGTCGCCCAGCTCGTGCTCCACGGTCTCGAACAGGTCGCGTCCTGGCCCGTCGCGCCACTCGCCGGTCGCGGCCGAGTCGGACTCCGCCGGGATCGCCCAGTAGCGGACGAAGCCGAGGAAGTGGTCGAGCCGGGCGACGTCGGCGAGATCGAAGAGCCGGCGGAACCGGTCGATCCACCAGTCGTACTCCTGCTCGGCGAGACGCTCCCAGTCGTAGACCGGGTTCCCCCAGCGTTGCCCGTCGTCGCCCGGATTCGGAGGCACGCCGGCGACCGCGGTCGGCCGGTTGTCGTCGTCCAGCGCGAAGGTTTCCGGGTTCGCCCAGACGTCCGCGGAGTCAAGGGAGACGTAGATGGGCACGTCGCCGACGATGGAGACGCCGTTCTCGGCGGCGGTCTCGCGAAGCTCACGCCACTGTCGGTCGAACGTCCACTGGAGGAACTCGTGATAGCGGATCTCCTCGGCGTGTTCCTCGCGGGCGGCCGCGAGCGCCTCGGGATCACGCGTCCGGAGCGGCTCGGGCCAGTCGACCCACGTGTCCTCAGGGCGGGCCTTCGAGAGCGCACGGAAGAGCGCGTAGTCGGCCAGCCACGGCTCCCGCTCCCTGAAGTCGTCGAGGTCGGCCTCGGCCTCCGCGCTCGGTCGCTCGTCGAACCGCTCGAAGGCGGTACGAAGTCTGGAGTGCTTGTACTCCCGGACGGCCTCGTAGTCGACGCGGTCGGGCGAGAACTCCGGAACCGGCTCGAGGTCGGCCTCCGAGAGCGCGTTCTCGTCGACGAGCCTATCAAGGCTGATGAGCAGTGGATTTCCGGCGAATGCGGACGGGGATTGGTACGGTGAGTCGCCGGCCGCGCCGGTCGTCGGGCCGAGCGGGCAGATCTGCCAGAGATCCACCTCGGCCCGCCCGAGGAACGCGAGGAACTCGTGTGCCCCGTCGCCGAGGTCGCCGATCCCGTGTGGGCCCGGCAGCGAGGTGACGTGACAGAAGACGCCGTCGGAACGGTCGAATCGCATGGCCGTTCGTTCACCGGGCCGCTACTTGAAACCCGTAACTCCCGTATCCGTGCTGAAACGGGCAAATGGGTCCGGGCAGACGGAGCCTTAAGAGCTTACCGCCCCCACGAACGACCATGACGCCTCCCGACGAGTCGCCCCCAGAGCAGTCCGCCGACCCCGGCGAATCCGCCGACCCCGACGAGTCGCCCCCCGAGCAGTCCACCGACCCCGGCGAATCCGCCGACCCCGAGAACCCCGTCGGCGCCGACGGCTCGTTTGACGAGGTCGACGCGTTCATCGACGCCCGCTTCGACCGCTTCCTCGCGGACCTGCGCGACCACGTGGCGCAGCCGTCGATCAGCGCGACCGGAGAGGGGATCCGCGAGTGTGCGACGCTGCTTCGCGATCTGAGCCTCGAGTACGGCTTCGACGAAGCCGAGATCGTCGAGACGAGCGGCCATCCGGCCGTGGTCGCCCACGCCTTCGTCGACGGTGACCCGGAAAACGACGCGCCGACCGTCCTCGTTTACGGCCACTACGACGTCCAGCCGGTGACGCCCGCGGACTGGGACACGCCGCCGTTCGAGCCGACCCTGAAGGAGGTCGACGGCCGCGAGTACCTCCACGGTCGCGGCACGGTCGACAACAAGGGCCAGCACTTCGCGTATCTCGCCGCCGTTCGGACGCTGCGCGAGACGGTCGGCCTCCCGGTGAACGTGACGCTGCTGCTCGACGGCGAGGAGGAGAGCGGGAGTCCGAACCTCATGGACGCGGTCGAAACACGGCGGGCGGCGCTCGACGCGGACGTCTCGATCAACTCCGACGGCCCGGTCGACGAGTCCGGCCGACCGACGGTCGTGTTCGGGAATCGCGGGATCCTGATCGTCGAGGTGACCGTTCGCGGCCCCGATTGGGACCTTCACTCCGGCCACTACGGCGGCGCGATCCCGAACCCGGCCCGGGAGCTAGCGCGGCTGGTCGACACGATGTACGCCGAGGACGGTCGCGTCGCCATCGAGGGGTTCTACGACGACGTCGCGCCGATCACCGAGACCGACCGGGAGCTGCTGGCGGCCATCGAGCCCGATCCCGACGAGCTAACCGCGAAGCTTGGGGTCGGCGGCCTCGAGGACGGCCCCGGCGAGACGGTCCTCGAAAAGACCCTGTACCATCCGATACTCAACGTCAACGGGCTAGCCGGGGGCCACGTCGAGGAGGGGTACAAGACTATCGTCCCCTCGGAGGCGAGCGCGACGCTCGATGCCCGGCTGGTCGTCGACCAGGACCCCGACGACGTCTTCGACCGGATCGCCACGCACGTCGAGCGGCACGCGGACGACCGGCTCGAGACGACGCTGACCCGCCACGGCGAGATGGACCCGACGCGAACGCCGGTCGATTCGCCGTACCGGAAGGCCGTCGTCGACGCGGTCGCCGCGGGATGGGGCGAGGAGCCGGTCGTCAAACCGCTCTCGGGCGGGTCGGCCCCGTACGCGCTGTTCACGGACGTTCTCGGGGTTCCACACATCAGCGTCCCGCACGGACAACGGGACAACAATCAGCACTCGCCGAACGAACACTACGCGGTCGACCACCTCGAGAAGGGGATCCGCACGAGCGCTCGGGTCCTCGCCGCCGTCGCGAGCGCCTCCGACGACGATCGACGGAGCGACTGAGGGGACCGGGACGGCCTCCGGCGTCCCCAGGCAGCTACGCGTTCCGTGCGGCCGGCGGCGTTCCGACGTCGCCGGCTATCTCGTCGTCGAGCGACAGCGTCATCCGCAACTCGACGTTCCGCTCGGCGACCTCGAAGCCGAGTCGTCGGTAGACGTCGATCGCGACGCGGTTGCCGGCCTCCACGTGCAACTCGAGCATCTCACACCCGGCCTCAACTGCCCCCGCGATCACCTGCCGGCAGAGCTCGGTGCCGATCCCGCATCCCTGGTAGGCGGGGTGGACGAACACCGCCAACTCGGGCGCGTCGTCGTCGACCGGCGTGTAGACGGCGTGACCCACGAGCCGGCCGTCGTGACCCTCGGCGACGACGTTGTATCCCTCCTCCAGCAACATCTCGATCCACGCGATCCGCCGATGCTCGACGACCGGCGGAATCCCCTGTGCCCGGTCGGCGGACCCGAACGCGTCGTACGTCTCGGCGAGCCGGTCCACGTCGCCGTCGCGCGGCCCTCGAAGCGTCCACGCGTCGCCGCGTTTGTCGACGAATCGCGGACATCGGGGCGGACATGCGTGTGTTCCCGTACAGTCACCGCTGTCCCACCCGTCACAGGCAGCGTCGCGTTCCGTGTCGGACGCCCGGTCACGGTCCGCATCCGCCGATCTCTCCGGACCGGCCGAGACGTTCGGGTTGCACATGAACAGTATTCGGATCGCCAGCGACATAACGGGGGTCCCCCGCTCCCATCCGCTGGGAACGTGGGTGGCCACCACCCGGCGTCGACGTGAGGTCGGCGGCCGGTCGCGCCGACCGTGGCTTGAGGTCACCGGGCGGTGAGCCCTTCCGACGGTTCACGCTCGAGGGTCTACGGCCCGTCGCCGGACGGCACCGACGCGGTCGGCGATCGCCGCCGCGATCGAACCGTCCGTCAGGACGGTGGCGCCTCCCGCTTGGAACCCGGCCGGACGGACGATTCCCCGCCATCCGGCCGCACTGGCGGATCCTTCCGGTTCGGGCTGATCCGACGCATCCTCGAGCTCCAGAGTCCCGACTGACGTGACGCCGTGCTCGCGAAACGCGTCGTGGGAGGCTTGCACGACCGACGTGGTCGAGGTCGCCGTCGCGGTCACCAGCCCCGGCGCGCCCGCGAGCCGATCGAGTGCCTCCGGACGCGACGAGCGGCTCGCGGGCGTCACGTCGACGAGTAGGTAATCGATCTCGCGCCACGTGATCGACTCCGACGCACGGCGGAGGTCGTCACCACGACCGACCTGTACCCCTCGCACCGTGGGCGGATCGATCGGTTCGTCGAACCGACGCGCTCCGTCGGCACGTCCGGGGGCGGCCGCGACGCTGCAGTCGGCCTCATCGTCGAGAACGAACGCGCCGACCTCGGCGCCGAGCCGCGAGAGTTCGACCGCGGTCTCCAGCGTCGCCTCCGGATGTCGCTCGCACGCCGCGGCTCCGTCGACGGCGACGACGTTTCGTACGCCGTCGATCGTCGCACAGTCCCCCGGAGCGACATCCTCCGTCGGGGTGGTTCTTCCCGCGTCATCGGCGATGACGGTGATCACTTCGCGGTCGTGCCCGGCGAACGCCTCGTGAATCCGGTCGACGATGAGGCGCTCGCTCGGCGCGTACGGCGCAAAGAGCGCGAGTTCGACCATGATCATCCGTTCGGTGACGTCGATGCTGCCGACGAGCCCCAGCGACACGACGTCCTCCCCGAGCACGGGGTCGATGATCGACATGAGCCGGTCGCGCACCTCGTCCGGAGCGGGTGGCCCCGGTCCGTTCCCCGTCGATTCCATCCCGTGAGTCGGGGGCGGTGAAGCGTTTCCGGACATGGCTTATCTACGACGATCACCCGCCGACCACCTCGCCGTTCGGCTGGAATATCAAGCCAGTTAAGAGCCACGTCCGTCCACCGCGTTCGCGAGGTCGTCCCTTCGGCGAACCCGACGAGGATCGCAGGCGGAGACGACGGCCTTGACTTCATTTTACAGGGACGATCGTATTCACCGCGAACCGCTCCGATCGGCCATGTCCCATCAGACGGATCGATTCACGACGGATCCCGGGGACGACGAGGTCTACACGATCCGCGTCTCGCTGGATTCGTCCTGCTCGATCGAAGAGGTGCTTGAGGCGATCGCGTCCGTCGGGAACGACGGCGTCGACGTTCGGACCCTCAGACCGAATGCCGACCGCACGGTGGACGTCGACGTCGACGCCCTCACGCCCACCCAGCGGGAAACGCTCTCCTATGCGGTCCACGCCGGCTACTATCGGCTGCCGAGGGATGCATCCCTCGCGACGATCGCCGACCGGTTCGAGGTCTCGAAGTCCGCAGCCTCCCAGCGGCTCCGAAAGGCCGAAGCGTCGCTCGCCGAGCAAGTCATCGACGGCCTCGCGATCGATGAGCGTCCCGACGAAGCCGGTGGCCGGTCAGAACGGAACCCAATGTAGCGTGATCCCCTCCGGGTCGCCACGCCGTTTCGGACCGCTAGAAAGCGTGAAGCGACGTCCGGATGTGTGAGCCGCACTATCGCCGCTCGACGCGTCTCTCGTGTTCGTACAGGGCCTCCACGAGCGTCGACTCGACGCCGGTGAGTCGCTGTGAGACGGCGGAGCGTGAGACGCCGAGCCGCTCCGCGAGGTCGCCGAGATCGGCCCGTCGAGGCGTCTCGTAGTACCCCTCCTCGAAGGCGGCACGGATCGCCTCCCGTTGCTTTTCCGTTATCGAGTCGGCCTTGACGGCGAGCTGCCGACGGTCGGTTCCCTCGTCGGTCCGTGCGATGCTTCGGAGGTCGACCGTCGCGCCACGGTCCCTGAGCGACTCGACGATCGCCGGCAACTCCTCCCGGTCCGGGAGCGTGAGCGAGACGATGATGTCGTCGTGCTCGACGGCGTCCACGGAGGCCACGCAGTCGTACTCCTGAAAGACCGGACAGACGCAGCCCTCGTCGACGACCCGTCCGATCATCCGATGACCCTGATCCGTCTCCACCGTGGCGCGACACTCGTATGCACCCTCACAGTCGTCGACACACGAGAGGCCGTGGGCGTCTACCGTGTTCGTTCCGCCGCGTCCGGCGAGGGGGCAGGCGGACGGATTTCGCCGCCGGACGCGGATCGTCGCGCGTAACGGCCCCGGCTCGTCCAACCGCCCACCCGTGTGCTCCCCCGATCGAGATCCATCGCCTCCCGCCGTATCGGCGTTGCGAGCCGCCCCCTCGTCCTCTCGAGCCGTCAACTCCTCGGCGGGTGGCTCCGCCGTGGACCCCCCGGCCGTCGGGTGCGTCGACGTCATGTGTGATACTCGATGTTCCCCGTCTTAGTAGACGACGGACGTTTTCATCCGATAGGAAAGCCATCGTCGAGGCGGCTCGCCGCGACTGAACCGACGAGGCCGCCCCCCGGTCGTATCCCGAGCGCCTAGAGGTGTCGTTCGTCGTCCGGGATCTGGAGCGAGACGGCTGGAGCGGCGCCGCGAAACTGGCCTACCGCTACCGCGAGGTGATTCGATGAGCACCACGACGCCCAACTTCCGCACGTCACGGCGGACGCATCGTCCGCCGGGAACGACTCCCTCGAGGACCGGCTCTACCCGACGCGGGGCGTGGGCGTCTCGTATAAAAAGGGGTGACGGCCCGCCGTCTCAGCGGAACCCGTCGCGACGCCTCACTTCACGAGGGTCGTCGGTACCTCGGTTCTGCGGACGACCGCCTCCGCGACGCTGCCGATCAGCAGCCTGGAGATTCCGTCGCGGCCGTGCGTGCCCATCACGACGCCGTCGAACTCCCCTTCCTCGACGTACTCGACGAGCCGTTCGTCGGGTTCGCCGGTGAGAAACGACGCGCGGATGTCGCGCCCGTCCGCGACCTCACGGATCGTCGCGAAGACGTTCTGAGCCGTTTCGTCGCCGACCCCGTCGAGTTCGTCCAGCGCCGCCTCGCGTACCTCCGGCGTGTCCGTCGGGAGCATGTCGAGATCCAAATGCGCGACGTGTGCCGCCACGATCCGTGCGTCCGGGAAGGTCTCCAACGCATACGTCAACGCGTCGCGGCCGAGCGGGGAATCGTCCACCGCAACGAGCATCGATCGTGCCATGTGCACGCTCGATTCTCCTCCGACATAACCTCTCGGGCCCCCGAACGTGGTCGTCCCCGTCACGCGGGTGCTGATCGGCGTCGCGCTCATCGCGGGCGCGTTCATCCGGCTCGCCGCCTTCGGCGGCGCGCTCCAGATGCTCATGTTCTACCTGGGCGGCTGGGAGGGTGAACTGCTCGCGCTGTTCGACTCCACGCTCATCTACGCGAGAACGTGTAGTCGATACAACGATCCACCGGTAATACCACCGCGATCGGGCGTGGTGGTGACCGGATCAATATATCGATCGACGATATATTGGAACGATCCCGATGCTGGAGTGAATAGCCGAGAACCGACGTCAGGCGGTTTGTCGACGAACATGCGCTCAGTGACGACACGGTCGGACGATCACTGTTGGATGAGACACACGCAATTCGATCCATGAACGACCCAGGGGGTCCTTACGGCAGTTCGGCGGGAGTGATCCACAATGGATGTTCCACGGCCGATGACGATCCATGAGTGCACTTCACCCGGAAAACGTGAGAAAACGTCTCATTCGAATCACCGTGCACCTCGTTACGCTCACCGCGTGATTCCACTGCCGCGCCGCGACTCGATCCAAACGTTCACGAGACGATTCCGGCGCTTACCGTACGACTCGTCGGTGAGGGCTCCACATCGCTAACCGGCCGTACGCCCGGCGGGTGAGCAACGCTGCCGAGTCGATCACCACCGGTTCGACGAGCCGTGATGGATACACCTCCATTTTGATATAGCGACTTATGATTTATAAGACGGATTTCGGACAGAGACCGTCCCTTCCTGAACGACGAAATTAGCCACACAACCGGTAAACGTTCGCCTCATACGTCCTTCGGACCTGATCGCCCCAGTTGTGGGTGTAGGTGTCGATGACGTCGTCGGCGACGTCACCGCGGAGGTATTTGACGACGCCACGGTCCCCGGTGCGGTCCCGAAGATGCGTCGTGAAGAAGTGTCGAAAGTAGTGTGGCGTCACGTTCTCGCTCGCGCCGCCGCCGGATCGATACCACCCAACGCCCCGGGCGTACCGCTCGACGACGTGGCGAACGGCCTCCGGATCGAGCCGCTCACCCCACCCCTCGGAGGTACCGACGAAGAGCGGATCCGCCGGCGACGGCGAGTCCGGGCGGATCGCCAGCCACGCCTTCAATACCCGCGCGAGCTCGTCATCGACGGGGATCACGGTCTCACGCTTGCGCTTGTTCGAGGCCGTCCGAACCTCGCCGTTCAACTCCTCCCCGACGGTCGCGTTCGGCGTGACGTAGAGGGAATTCGGGCGGTTTGAAAGCGCCGGACGGGTACCGAGGTCGTATGCGTCCCGCAGTTCCGGGTCATCGACGGATAGGTCGCGCAGGTCGAGGTTGCACAGCTCGCCGACACGCACGCCCGATTTCAACAGCGTCACGACCAGCGCCCGGTGTAACGGATGGCGGATCTCGGCGACGAACGACCGCATCTCCGGAATCGAGACGTCCCTCCGTGCGGGGTCTTTATCAACCGTTTCGTCCATCTCCTCCATGACGAGCGTCATCGGGTTCCCCTCGAAGATACCAACCTGCGTCATGTAGGCGTAAAACCGGTGGAGATACGCCGCATAGGTCGCGACGGTGCTGTCGGCGACGTCTCCCCGAAGCGAGTGGACGAACGCCATGCAGTCCCTGTGAGACGCCTCTGCGGGCGGCGTGCCGTCGAGAAACGTCTCGAACCGTCGGAGGACGCGTTCGTAGGAGGTTCGCGTTCGTTCGCTTTTTCCGTGATACGTGAGGTCCTCGACGAAGTAGCCGATCGGATCGTCCGGGTCCTCGACCGTGGTGCGACTACTCATCGATCAGCGTGTACCCTCCGTCGCGTCCGCTGTAGCGAACGCGGTTTCGATCCTGGAGCGTATCGAGCGTCTCCTCCAGTCGCTCCTCGAGGTCGCCCCGAACCGCGTCGATCAGCTCGTCCCACGATCGGGGGCCGTCGGCGAGGATCGTTTCGACCCGGGTTTCAAGTGCGTCACCCCCGGGGTTAGACCCGTCGGGATCGGGATCCTCGGGGTTACTCGATCCATCGACCGAAAATCCACGTCTACCGGCCTGTACCATCGTTTTGACGAATTCGCTTTGTGACATGCCGAGCTCGTCGGCGTGCCGCTCCCACTCTCGTTTCTGCGACTCGGGAAGGTAGGCCTTCACCGATCGTCGGTCGCCGGACATCGTTATCGGACCCACACGGGCCGCCGACTTCAATCTAACCCATGTCTCCGGATAAGGTCACTTATCCAA
>LFFM01000410.1_pt1 | contig 29627 bp, 29 predicted proteins | sample 643131 | NCBI WGS metagenome assembly LFFM01 (sample SAMN03777445, study PRJNA286221) | soda lake metagenome | biome: soda lake; feature: Kulunda steppe; material: water; isolation source: sample Tc-Br brine of Tanatar trona crystallizer | place: Russia: Kulunda steppe | collected 2011-07
CCATGCACGAGCGCAGGTGTTCCTCGCGTTGTGTCTGCGCCTCGTCGTCGCAATCACCAACTACGAACGAGGAGACAATCCGGGAAGTACCGTGATCACGGTGTGAGAACTCTTCTATGACACCCTCTACACACTATGAACTAGTGGGAATATGATCACGGAACGTGCTTTTATAAATTAAAACGCCGAAGTATCGATTTTAAATCCATTATCGGATCGCTGAAACGGCCACTGCCCAAAAAACGGCTGGGTCATTCGCTTTCAGATAGTTTGAACGGTATCGATTCCCGTTAACTGAAAGTACTGATACACCCAAAATAACGCCCGGCAGTTAGTTATTGAGTAACGGAATGTTCGAGCGTTCCGATACCCTCAATCTCGATCTCGACTGTATCACCGTCGGTCAGCGGACCGACGCCTTCCGGCGTACCAGTCGCGATCACGTCTCCCTCTTCGAGAGTAAGATACGTTGTGATCTCCTCGATCAGTTCGGGAACCGAAAATATCATATGACTAAGCGAGCCATCCTGGCGCAGTTCCCCGTTTACTCTGGACTGAACCGCAGCGTCCTCTGGAACTTCATCCGGAGTCGCGAGGACCGGGCCGAGCGGAGCGGAGCCATCGAACGCTTTGCCACGAACCCAGTTTTTCTCCTGTCGCTGGTCGTCTCGGTTCGAGATATCGTCCATGCAAGTATAACCTTCGATAACGTCCATAGCGTCGGCGGCATCGACGTTCCGACACTGTTCACCGATGACGACACAGAGTTCGGCCTCATGATCGATCTTCTCCTTTCCCGCAGGCAGCGGGATAGTATCACCGTGGCCAGCGAGCGCGTTCGGTGGCTTGAGGAATAAAAGCGGCCGGTCCGGAACTTCGTTACCTAACTCTTCGGCGTGCTTTGCGTAGTTCCGTCCGATACAAACGATCTTCGACGGGTCAGTCGGTGGAAGGACATCGACCTCATCGATACGGTACGTCCTCCCTGCGGCTTCGATCGTCCCGTCGTTGACTGTCCCGATTCGAGTGCTCCCAGCGTTATCTTTAAACCGAATACGCTTCATGTAATCTATCCCTCTCCGGTAAGTTATAGAGGTTATGATATTGGCCGTTTCAAGTATATGGAGTGCCTCACAAAGCATTCTCGGTTGAGTCGGGCTGAGTAGGGGTTTCTGTCATAGCTCGTACTGGTCAGCGACACTGTTATCCGATAAGTGCCGACGACAGCGACGGTGCACCACTCACACGAACGTGTAGATCATAGACGGAACACGATATACGGATGACCGATAGCATGAAGGGGACCGCTACAGTCTTCTCTGTAATGTCATCCGGACAGTTAGCTGGAAAGGCAGCTGTAATTAGTGGGGGAAGCCGTGGAATCGGATATGCGATCGCCGAGACGTTTGCGGACGCTGGCGCTGACTTACATCTCATCGCTCGCGAAAAACCCGGGCTCGAAAAAGCACGGGAGCGTCTACTCGAACGGGAGATCCCCGTAGAATTGATTGTTGCTGACCTGGGAACGTCGGACGGTATCGATCACGTAGTAGAAACAGTAACCGACCGTACATCGACAGTGGACGTTCTGGTAAATGTGGCTGGAACCACACATTTTGCTCCGATAGCGGAGACACCGATGACAGCGTTTGATGAGCTAGTTGACCTCAATCTTAGAGCGCCATTTCGATTGATCAAGGGCTTGCTCCCGCTTGTTGAAAACGGTGGGGGGAGCATAATAAACATCTCCTCATACTGGGCCGAAAAGACCGTTCCAAACCGCCCGTCGTCGGTCTATTCGATGACTCAAGGAGGGTTAAATACGTTTACCGAAGCGCTTGCGGGCGAGTTTGGGGATAAAGACATCCGTGTAAACGCGATCGCTCCAGGTGCAGTCCGAACGGACGGGTTTAAGAACGTACTGGAGGATATGGATGCCGAAGAACGGAGAGAATACGAAGCTTATATCCAACGTGAGTATCCAGTTGGGCGAATAGGAGATCCGAAGGAAGTCGCTAACGCCGCGCTCTTTTTCGCGTCCGACGAATCGGAGTGGATAACTGGCGAGATCATGAACGTTGACGGTGGGTTAACAGTTCGCTAGGATGACTCCGACCGTTTCTCGGCCGCATCTTTCACCGCATCGATCACCTTGACGTAGCCAGTACAGCGGCAGAGATTGCCACTGATGCCTTCTCGAATCTCTTCTGTCTTCGGGTCGGGGTTCTCTTCAAGCAGTGCGGTCGCACTGACAACGAGACCGGGGATACAGTAACCACACTGGGACGCAAAACGATCGACGAAAGACTGCTGAACCGGCGAAAGCGACCCGTCCGATCCAGCGAGCCCCTCGACAGTCATGATCGCTTTGTTCTCTACTTTCCCGACCGGCACTAAGCATGACTTCGTTGCCTTCCCATCGATCAGCACCGAACAGACACCGCAGACACCGGAATCACAGCTTTCCTTAGTCCCGGTGAGTCCGATATCATCGCGTAGGACGTCCCGGAGTGGCCTGAAAGGGTCCGTCTCCACGCGGTACTCCTGTTCATTTATTGTAAGCGTCAGTTCAGTCATCCGTTGCCTCCGTCAGAGTGCCGTAAACGTCCTCTACCGTCTTTTTTGCCAAGCGTTTGAAAACGGTTTCTTTGTACGACCGTGGGGTTTGTTCATCACCAAGGAGGTCGAGATCCTCGTCGAGCAACGAAACTGTCTCGTCGATGGTTTCCCGTGTCGCCGCTTGGCCTTCCAGAACATCTTCCGACGCTCTTGCCCGCTTGGGCACGTCTCCGCCATTGGTTAATGCAATACGGACAGCTTCACAGACACCCGTTTCGTTCACGGTTAATCTGACTGCCACACCCGCTATGGCATAATCTCCCTGTCGAGGTGTCATCGTCTTGTACATCCCAGCGGACCGATCAGGGAGTTTCGGCACGGAGATCCGCGTCAGGATTTCATCCGAGTCGAGATCGGTCGCATAGTAGCCAGTATAGAAATCGGAGAGAGCCATCTTTCGTTCGCCGTTGGGACCAGAAATCCGGACTTCGGCATCAAGCGTCAACAGCACGGGTGGTGTATCAAGCGCTGGATCCGCATAGCAGATCCCCCCTCCGATCGTGCCCTGGTTTCTGACCTGCGGCCCGGAGATTTCCGAGACCGCTTCCGCAAAATACGGGAATTCATCCCGAACGATCGTATTCTCAGCGAGCTCCGAGTAGGTGGTCCCGCTGCCGATTACAACGACGTTGTCCTCATCGGTGACCCCTTTGAGTTCCTCGATCTCACTTATATCGATAAGCAGATCCGGGTCTTTAAAGCCCTGACGGAGATGGAGCATTAGAGTCTGTCCACCAGAAATCACTTCGCTTTCCACATCCGACTGTCGAAGGCGCAAACACGCATCCTCGACAGAATCCGCTGTATAATACTCACCCATCTTACCGAGTATTTATGAGAGACATAAGCAAATAGATTGGGTTTCCGTTAGAGCGGGACACCCGACATATCGCTCACAGCTCGTAGAGACCCTCTTCGATGAGTCTTGGGAGCACGTTTTGCGGAGTCAGCGGGAGATCATAGAACCGGCTATCGGTCGCGTCCGCGACCGCATTTGCTACGGCTGCGGCTACGGGAACCGTAGAACACTCGCCAACACCCCGCTGTCCGTGTGACGTTGAAGGATCCGGGTTTTCGATTTCTTCGATGTTGTTGAGCATCGGTACATCGGCGGACGTTGGGAGATGATAATCGATGAGCGTACCGTTCAACAGGTTTCCTTTCTCGTCGTAATCGAGGTGTTCCAGAAGTACTTCACCGAGGCCGTGTACGATACCACCTTGGATCTGGCCCTCGGCTAACTTCGGATTGATGAGGTTACCTACGTCTTCACAGATAGCGATATCGACGACCTCGATCTCACCAGTCCCTGGATCGATCTCGACGAGCGCTGCGAGTGCGCCAAACGTGTATCCATGTGAAATATTTCCGGTGCCGTCGTCCGGATCGAGGAACTCGGCTTCTCTCGTCTCGAACCGCGCATCACCGATCAGCGAGACGCCATCACGGAACGCCTCCGGACGTTCCTCCGGATCACCAAAAGTGGCAAGCTGAGCGAACTCCACGATACTCATCGCTTCATCGGGTGACTCACGTGGGTGGATACTGTCGTCCGATAGGACGATGTCGTCCTCGTCGACACCGAAGTGGTTCGCCGAGAGAGCGACGATCGTTTCACGGAGATCCTCCGCTGCACGGGCAGCCGCTGTTCCGCCGATTATCGTCCCGCGGTCAGCCCATACACCCATATCATCAGGAGTGATATCCGAGTCGCCGACAACCGGTGTTACTCGGTCAAGCGAGACACCGAGGGTATCGGCAACAATCTGTGAGACCCCCGTTTCAGTCCCCTGTCCGATACTCGATATACCCGAAAATAACGTTATATTTCCGTGTTTATCGAGTTTTACGATCGCCGACGAAAAGTCGGCACCCTTTGCGCTTTTATTTCCCCCCCGTTTCATAATCGTACCGAGACCCACCCCGCGAAGCTTTCCGTCTTCAGTCACTGTACTGCCCCGGTTGTCATCCCATGCGATCTGCTCTCGAACGCGGCGGAGACATTCCGGCATATCCGCCGTTTTCCATTTCAGCCCGGTGGCAGTTCGTAGCGGAAGGTCCTCTTGGTCTGCGACATTTTTCAGCCGCAGGTCGATCGCATCGATGCCAAGTTTCTCCGCCGCCAATTCGACGAGCTGTTCACGGACAAACGTAAACTGTGGATCACCATATCCGCGAACTGCTGTACCCGGCATAACGTTCGTGTACACGACTTTTCCCCGGCTTCGCTGGTTGTCTATCAGGTAGGGTCCAGCCATGGTAGCGGATGCGGAAAACGCGATAGTCTTTCCGAAGCTACCGTACGCGCCGGTGTTCTGTACCATATCGACGTCGAACCCGACGAACTCCCCATCGTCATTTACCGCGAGTTTAGCATCGAAGAACTCCTGGTGTCTTCCACGACCTGCCTGCAGTTCCTCTATTCGGTCGAGAACGAACTTGACCGGTTGTTCGGTCACCATCGCGAGAACGGCGGCACAGATCTCATGCGAAAACAGCTCAAGTTTGGCTCCGAATCCCCCACCGATCTCCGGCATCTTGCAGATGATGTCCTCTTGATCCAATTCGACGACTGCATCCGCAAGATACTCCGTGAGCAGATGCGGGACCTGATTCGAAGACCACATCGTCAGTTCATCCTCCCCGGGATTGTAGTCCGCGACACAGCCATGTGGTTCCAGTGGCGATGGGTTCGTTTTGTTCGTCGAAAAGGACTTCTCAATTACGTGATCAGCCCGGTCGAACGCTTCGGTAACGTCACCAGCGTTCACATACGTCTCATGTAGAAGGTTTCCGGATACCTCGCAATCGGGGTCGTTACTCAGATCGGGATGAAGAATCGGGGAACCGTCTTCGAGCGCCTCGAAGGGGTCAGTCACTGAGTCGAGTTGCTCATACGTTATCTGAACTGCATCAGCTGCTTCAATTGCAGTCCGGCGGTCACTTGCGAGGACGAGAGCGATCTCGTCACCGACGTACCGTGCTCGGTCCGTTACGAGCGGAAATTCGTCAGGGCGATCGAGGCTTGGGTGACCGAACGGCTCGGCGTATGGCTTGATATCGTCCGCAGTCCAGACGAGTCTAACGCCTTCAATCTCTTCTGCCTCCTTCGTGTCGATCTCCGTAATTGAGGCGTGAGGGAACTGACTTCGGACGAACCGAGCATGAAGCGTTCCGGGAAGCTGTATGTCATCAACGTATTCACCATGACCCGTAACGAGCTTTCGGCCGACTTTACTGTTGGCTCGATCCCCGATTGCACCGCTCTTGGTATCCGGACTCTCTTTTGTCTCCGAGACCTCCTCGGTTTCGCGTTCGATCGCTTGGCTACTCATCGGTCCCCTCCTGCATTCTCTTTCCCGCTTCCTGGACACTCTCAACTATTTTTGTATACCCTGTACATCGACAGATATTGCCTGCGAGTGCCGACCGAACCTCATCATCCGAAGGATCCGGGTTTTCGTTTAAAAGTGCAACGGCAGCCATAACGAAACCAGGGGTACAGTATCCACACTGCATTCCGTGACAGTCCCAGAAGGCATCCTGAACTGGATGGAGAGATTTTCCGTCTCCCAACCCTTCAACCGTGAGTATTTCGGACCCATCGATCTGTGCTGCCAATATGTTACACGATTTGACCGGCTCCCCATCGAGCAACACGGTACAGGCACCACACTTTGCGGTTTCACAGCCACGGTGAGTTCCGGTCAAGTGGAGATGTTCCCGGAGGTACTCCGAAAGAAGTGTCGGCGGGCTAACTGTTGATTCGTGTTCGGTTCCGTTTACTGTTACTGATACCGTTTTTTTCAATTTTCCTTTCATAATGAACCACCAGCGCGGGAAACCGCAGTCTCGAGTGCACGCCGAGTAAGAGTCTTGGTAAGTTCGCTTTTGAACTCCGCTGATCCATCGGAGTCACCCATGGGATCCGAATCTTCACCGGCGATGATCGATGCCTCTTCGACCCGATCTCGCGTGAGCGTTCCGTCTTGAAGACGGGCTTCAGCGTTTTTCATTCGAGTTGGCCCGGGTTCGATCGCGCCTGTAACGACTCTGGCATCTGTGATCTCGTCCCCATCGAGTACGACAACCGCCGCAACGGTCGCAACCGGATACGCTCCTGCACTCGGTTCGTATTTTTCGTATGCAGCGCCGGTCGGTTGTTCGATCTTTCGGAACCGAACCTCGGTAACGATCTCGTTTGCTTCAAGTTCGGTCTCGTAGAACCCACGGTAAAACTCGGCCGCATTGTACGTCGTCGATCCGTCAACGGACTCGGCCAGGATCTCGGCGTTGAGCGCGGTCGCGATCACGGGTGGATCACCGGACGGATCCGCGTGTGCAATAGAGCCACAAAGAGTTCCTCGCGATTTGACCTGCATATCTCCGATCTCAGTAGCAGCTTCCTGCAGTATTCGGCAGTGATTTTGTGTTTCCGAGGAGGTTGCAACCTGTTTGTGTCGGGTCAAACAGCCGATCTGAACTTGTTCCTCCGTTACAGTGATATAATCCCGATCGTTGAGCTCGTTGATATCGATAATCACTTCATAATCTCCGACTCGCTGGCGCAACACTGGTATTAAACTCTGTCCGCCGGAAAGGATAGCTGCGTCTTTATCATATTCGTCTAGCACTACACATGCGTCTTCAATGGAGTTAACGGTTGTAAATCTGAGAGCACTCATAACGGTTTTTGATATTCGCTGAATCTACGGGAGGAGTAAGTAGTACACATACATATACTTTTTCAGATTCACCAAGTCTGTAGCGGTTAGTCAATAGTGGAGAGTAGTTCACGAGAGCGTGAGACTTCTTAGAGACAGATGATGAACTGCCGGTTGCATACCTCGAAATTGAACTATCCAGCGGGCGTATCAAGCATGATCGTTCGGTTGGGTCCGGGCAGGCTGACAAAGATCGTTGTAGAATATCGTCGGCAATCACTGAATGCCATCCCCTAATGGAAATTATTGCCTCATATATCATCTTCAGCGGCCTTCCTTCCGAATACAGTCACTTTTATCGCCGGCCATTCCCGTAGAAAGTGACAAATAAGGATAAATAAGATATATTTCCCTTGCAATTGATTGGGGTATATGACAATCGTTGCTGCCATCGACTCTTCGGAGAGCGCACCAAATATCGTTCAAGAAGCAAACGAGCTCGCACTCCAGTTTGATGAGGAATTACACATCTTGCACACCATGTCACAATCGGAGTTCATAGAGCTCGAAACCCAAAGTGTCAGTGATACTGGTCAGCCGATAGAGATGGACCAAATCAGGGAAATGGCTGGAAGCATCGCGGATGATGCGGCGAAAGACGCCGGGGTGGATTCGTACGAAGCTGTTGGAACGGTCGGGGAAGCCAGTGACGAGATAGTTGATTACGCGAACGATGTCAACGCGAAATACATCATTATAGGAGGCAAAAAGCGGTCACCGGCTGGGAAAGCGATCTTTGGGAGTGTAACCCAATCAACACTTCTCAAAGCTGGTCGGCCAGTGCTTGTGGTCATGACGTCGTAACCTTCCGATCAACCTCATGAGATGATACGAGTTCTGTTAAATCCCAGCGCCGGTCTAACCTTTTGACCATAGCTGTGATGGATGCAGAAAGCTTGTTCCGGCCGCCGCTGCGGTGTATGCATCCCGATCACTATCCCCGATAAAAACTGCATTCCCGACAGCTACGTCTAAACGGTCCAAACACTCGGTGAGGGGTCGCGCATGTGGTTTCTGTTCTTTTATCGTGTCTCGTCCGACGATAGTATCAACCGAACCAAGCACACCGAACTGTGTCAGTGCTTTCCTTGCCGAGGCGACGGCGTTCGCAGTACAGACCCCCACCTTACAATCAAGTGTTTGCAGACTATCCAGTGGTGGGTGAGGCGTTGCGGATGTGGCTCCTTCTAGCTCGGCTGTTCGAAGACGGGTTTCGAGTTCCGCAAACCGGTTATGTTTGCGTGCGAGATCCATCAACTCATCCGGATCGTACTCGGATATCGGCTTTGACCCTAGCGGCTCAAGTATCGATGCGACGTCCTCGAAGACCTCTTTCCAATCAACATCGAGTGTAAGCAATGTTTGATCGAGATCGAACACAACAGCATCAAATGAATGAAGCACTGATGGATCAGCGTTGATCCCCGCCGCCGGCCACACCTGATCCGGGACGTCTATCGCTACAGTGTCACCGGTTTCGATGCGAAACATCGTACGGAGCCGAACTGGTGCGATAAGTTCTACTTTATCGGAAGGATAGTTCGGGACTAGCGGACGGAGTATGGCGGTTCGAACCCCTCCGAGACGACAGGGGTATAGCTTCATTCCCTGACAGTGATCATCCTTGATATCATCGCACAGTATGTGTGCTAAATCCCCTACTGATGAATCAGTACGGATATTCAGCGTTCCGTGAAACGGAGTAAACCTGAGTTCGTCCGCAATGGTGTCCGAAACTTCAGCGACAAATGTACCGCCGTTTCCCTCGCCCGTCGTAATTTGTCCTCTCATAGCCACCTATTAGGAAGACGTAGTTGTCAATGTTTACCTATCTAAGCGATACCGTATTAACCGAGTAAAGCGCTGTCAACTCGGCAAATGCGATCAGTTCGAACGTGGAGAGTTGTCTCGGCGTGGCGAATCCCCCTACTACCGTTCCGGCCTAAACTCGAGAAGTAACACCCCGTTCTATTTTGCAGGATGGCACATGTACAACCACAAAAGCTTCTCTGAACGCCACTATGCGATAAGAGCAAACAACTAAATCCGTCCCTGTCGTAAGAATCGACGATGAATGCAGCTCACTCACGACTTGTAGTTGCGATCCCAGGTGGGGACAACTCTCTCTACACTCGACTTATATTAGAGGAACTGGATGAATTACCGGTGTCAGTGCATGTAGTTCTTCCCGATAAACCGGCTGAAACGTTTACAGAAAGCCGCCATCTTTCGATCGAGCGGGTCGAAGAGCTCTCAGCGGATACGTATGCGTTCGGTAATATCGGGGCGCCAATGGCCAGCGGATCGTGGTCTTCAAAAGGAATGTTAATACTTCCGGCGGATGCGACCCTCATTCGTCAAACCGCGTTAGGCCTCACTGGAAGTCTCATTACTAGGACTGCTGATGTTATGCTCAAGGAGCGAGAGGAACTTGTTATCATCCCGTTTGAGGAACGGTGGGATGGAGAAATGATAACGAATATGGTAACGATTACTGAGGCAGGCGGTACGATACTGCCACCATTCCCCTCTTTTTATACAGGTATTGACCGAATCGAACCGATGGTTCGTCGAACAGCCAGACGTGCTTTGATGCAGTTTGACGGCCTCGGTGAAATCGAAGAGTGGGCCGGGATTGACAGATGAGTTCATAGCCCATCGGGGACCGAAAACGTCAACGACGGCAGCATCTGTCTTCTCAAGAGTTCTGTTCCCGTGCGGTTGGTTGTCGGTCTACAGATAGAGCAGGCCGAGTGTTTCGGGGTCGTACGGAAGAGTTCGTCTTCCGTGATCGGGCGAACGCCTCGCGTTCGCAGACATCGCGAATCTCCGATTCGCTCAGTGACGAGACGCTTTGCGTCTCGAACCACGTGACCCCGAGGTACTTCACCCGATCCGTTGGTCCAAATAATTATTATCTGACATAACCTCACACTTATTTCCCTACTGAACGAACCGTATCGGACAGATGGAGCTCAATCAAGTGTTCCTCATGGTCAGCGACTACAAAACGTCGTATGAGTTTTACGCAGAGAAGCTCGACCTGCCGGTTAAAGATAAGAGTGATGGACACACGGAGTTTGATACTGGTGGGTGTGCTCTTGTCATCGAAGACGAGTTCGATGAAGAGACGCTTTCGTCCTTTGGTTTAGAACCGCCCGGGAAATCAAAAGGGGATGGGACAATCATAGTGATCGAGGTTGAGGATCTCACCGAAGTCTACGAGCGGGTCGTCTCTCACGGCGTGTCACCGTTAATTGAGCCCCGTGAGGTACCGTGGGGGCGGAAGATGTTTCTCGTTGAGGATCCTGATGGGTACGTGCTAGAGATATCCCGCCCGATTTGAGCTACTACCTCGTATACCGGTCGCTGAAATAGAGGTATCGGTTATCTCACCGTGGTTGGGTACCGAAGACAACTAAGCGAGTCCGATGGAGCTAGTACTTCGAAGCCCCTAACGTGGATTCTACCGAATCGCTTGTATGAATTCACGCCACGGGACAGTATTGCAGAGACGCCAAACCGACATTCTGCTGGTGGTTTTTCCGGCTAGAGTAGCCATACGTGAAGCGGGTGGTCGTGTTTAGTTAAGCTTGAAAAGCGAGACAAGAGTGATTTTCAGCATGTCCATGGAGAAAATCGCCCGCCTCAGTAGCTGTAGCGATTGGATCGAATTAGAGTTTATCGAGCAAGAGCGGACACCGAGTGAGCTGATGAAGCTCGGTATTCGGCTCCATCTGTCCGGGCTATCACTTTCGAATACCATTCGAGGGCTTGAAAAGTTTGGTGTCAAACGGTCAGGAAAGCCGTCCACGATTGGGTGCAGAAGGCCGATCTACAGCCGGCAGACGACGCCCGTCCGGGTTAGCTTGCACTCGACAAAACAGTGATCCGAATCAATGGACCGCGTGGTTTTGGCTGTATGCTGCTGTCGAGCCAGACACGAACGAATTTTCGCATATCAGGCTATTTGTAACCACTACAACCGCATCAACGCAGCAATTTCTATGAATACTTCAAGAGAAACACGGTATCTCCGCCGCCGTGTTTCTCGTCAATTACGGTCAGCATCTCCGGCAGTACTCCGCCGATCAGAGCTCCGATTTCAGACGCTTTCCCATCGAAATCGGAATGCTGTCGAACGTATCTTTTGAGAAATAAAGCGACGTACATGTTCGTTTAGCAATAGCTTCACTCTGTCGATCCGGAAAACTGCCGAAACGTGGTTACGAAGCTTCGCGGTCTGGTGGAATTCGCGTAACTAAACCACGATGAAGCGGGTGATCCATACATTTATTTTATTGGCGATAATATTATGAACATGGCAGTGAGTCAAACACCGGCAGAGTTCACCGAGGAAATAACGAGCCGATATCGGAATCAGATGAACGAGGTTGTAGACGAGTACTACAACGAAGAATACTTCGACAGACTTGGTGGGCCGGAAGCAGCTATCAAGACCGAGTTCCCACACACGGCGTGGCGCGAACTATTTATCGGATGTCTTCCAGCGAACCGGCAGGTTAACCTCGTCTATGAAAAGGGTGATCCCTACTACGATGACCGGGATCTCATCGTTGGATTGGTCAAACAGATCCGTGATGAAGTAAAGCACGCACGGGTGTTCTCAAACTACTCAAATCAGTTCGGCGTGGAAGCCGACCTCGTAAACTGGACTCCGGACCACTACGATGCGTTGATAAAACAGTGTAAAGCAGCGGTCGAGTGGGACGAACCGCATTATATCGCTGCGGGATTTCAATGTTCAACCGAGATTATGGCGGCGTTCATGATCACTAACCTCGCGAACTATATCGAGGACGACTATCCGAGTGTCGCTCGGTCGCTTCGTGACATCGCTACTGACGAAGGCGACCACGTCCATGCAGGCAGCAAAATAATGGCGCGGTTTTCGAGCCCTGATGATTACGATAAAATGGAAGAGATAGCACAGATGAAATATGACGCCGCTGTCGGCGTGTTAAAGGAGTTATAACGATGGATGAGTATCGATTCACAGCCGATACCGACATCAGTATCGCGGAGGACCCGATACAGGAAGTTCACCTGGAGGATCTTTCGTTCATACTTGATTTCGAGGCGGAGGACGGCGAGATAACGTCATGCACGATCGATCTCAGGAACCTCATCCAGGCGATGACGGTCTTTTCGTCGATGGAACGATTCGAGTATGATTGGCGTACGTTCGGTGATCTGGAGGGCAAACCAATCGATAAGATCCAGGACTCGATCCAGTGAGTACTCCGTTAAGTATCTCTTTTAACTATCGCTTTTAAGTACCACTTGATAGTAGTAATGTGAAGCCGTAAAAAATGAGACTGTTAGAATAATTCCGACCCCGTTTGATCGGGGTCGATCGTAGATCCCGTTCAAATAGATTACCGGTGTTCAGTACGTACGGTCGTGTTAATAGCTCTCCGTCAGGTACCAATCCAGCGACTTTTCGAGCCCGGCCTCAGTGTACATGAACTCCTCCGTTGCTTCGAGCTGTTCCTGTGGGAGGTACCACGGCTCGCCAAGCACCGCCTGTCGGTACAGCATCCGGCAGTTGTACTCGAGCTTCATACTAGCCATAACTGCTTCCGTGATCGTCTCACCGACCAGGATTGACCCATGACCGCGAAGTACAAGCGCGCGGTTGTCACCGAGTGCATCCGCGATGTCTTGTCCTTCCTCGTCTTTCGTGATCAACATACCACCCTCAACGTCGTAATCCTCGTAAACATCGACGGGGTCAACTTGGACCGCCCCGACGTGATGTACCGGGCGAATATCAAGCCCTGCGCTCGCAACCGTTACGGCGTACGGCGAGTGGTTGTGACAGATCGCATTGACATCGTCGCGGTTGCGGAAGATCTGAGCATGGATTGTCGTCTCAGCCGGAGCGTCTTCGGGATACTCCTCATCATCGAGGTCAAATTTGACGAACTCCTGGAGACCAGCCGTGCCCGGGCTCGTAAATTCATTGATAAACACCGAGTTTGATCCCGGCTCGCTTCGAGCACTAAGATGGCCTTGCTCGTCGTAGATCCCAAACTCGTTGAGAACTTTACACCCGTGGAACAGCTGCTGTTTTCGTTCGAGGTCTTTCATGACGGTATGTTATATCACTAACCAAGGGGTATTATAATCTCCGAATCTAACTTCCCGGTACGCAACTATTGGAACGAAGCGATAGCGGGATGTCGTTCGACAGAGAGTTCAGGTTATCATCAATAGAGTCGGCAAGAAACCGATCGGGATAGTTTAACCGGATTAGCTATGATAGAGGTTATTGTAACCATCCATGGGATTCTTCAAACGTATTTCGATATATATGAAATGTGTAGCACATAAATAACATCTCCGTGTTATAGTTGATACACCAGTTCGCTTCTCCAGTTCCCACAAATAAGTACCATACGAGATCCAACAAACAGTGCGGTATCACCGGCAGCTATCGTACAGTACATCGTATGAATAATCAAGGGTTTAACATCCTGGTAAGTAGCTCTTTGTTTAGTATAAACACTATATCAACGGATTGCACAGTTTTCAAACCGATTTAGTTAGATAGTCTCTTCCACAGACCCCAATAATCACCAAATATCCTAATGGTGTTCTTATTGTTATCGTAGTTCTAATTCAATAAATAAACATTGGAGAGAATTCTATATATCCGAAAATAGGTTGGCCGAAAGACTGCTTTGAAACTGCCGGTAGCCTCCACAATCCCGTAGGTTCACCCCGTTAGCGCCAAGTATTACCACCCGATTGACGTACGGTACCACATACATAAAACGGCGGCTACAGCGTTTATAGACAGTATATGACTGCCGGAGAGCCGGGTCGAGTTCAACCGAAAACAGTGTCTGGGCCGATAGCCAGTAGATACAAAGAATCGATAGCAGTGGTTCGCCGTAATCGAAATGGTTTTGTTCGCAGTTGCGTAGTATACGATGAATGGTTCGTCAGTATGAGTAAACAAGCACCACAAAACGGCACAATCAAGACGGCCCACCGAGTGTTTGACACACTTGAGCTGGTACGGGACCGCGAAAGTGTTACACTTTCAGAGGTGGCTGAAGAGCTTGACATTGCGACAAGCACTGCGCACGGCTATCTAACTACACTTGAGGATATCGGATACCTTGTCCGCGATGATGGTCGGTTTCACCTCAGTCTAACGTTTATTCAATACGGGAAAGTGGCGAAAAGTCACCTCAAGTATCTCAAATTTGTCGAACCCGTCGTTGAAAAGATAGCTGATGAAACTGGAGAAGTCGCATCATTCGTCGCTGAAGAAAACGGGGAAGCGGTTTTTCTTTTGCGAAAGGAGGGGTCGGACGCTGCGTACACGAGTGCCGAGCGTGGTAAGCAAGCACCGCTACACGCCACAGCAGCTGGGAAGGTTATTTTGGCTAATCAATCGGAGACACGGATCGAAGAGCTCACCCTTTCGGAGCATACGAACAGAACGATCACTGACGTAGAGGTACTTCATACGGAGATAGATGAGGTTCGAGAGGAGGGACTTGCGTACAACGATAGAGAGTATCTGCCGGGGCTTCGAGCAGTTTCTTGCCCAGTGTACAACGATGATGAGCTGATCGGTACAGTCACCGTAGGTGGGCCAGCGAAGCGACTCCATGGCGAGATATTCCACCAAGAGATTCCAGCACTGCTTCGAGGGAAAACAAATGAGATAGAGCTCAACCTCAACGGTACATATGACATCTAACGGTTAGATACCGAAGCTTCGGGACGATAGTTCCGGTGACGGTTATCGATACCCCGGCATCCGATAATTACACCTCGACGACAATTTTTCCCTGTTTGACTGAGACCGGATATTCGGGGAGTTGTCGCCCTGCCCGAGACGGACACTCACCGGTTTCGAGATCGTACTGCCATCCGTGCCACGGGCAGACGAGGATCTTTCCGTCTCGGACCCATTCCAGCTCCGTTTCCAATGTTTCTCGGTCGAACGATATCCGCTGTTCGCCGGTCAATGCCCCCTCACAGACGGGTCCGCCCTGGTGTGCACACCAGTTCGCGTAGGCCCGGTATTCGCCGTCAATATTGAACACACCGACCGGCCGTCCCTTGATTTCGGTTAAAAGCCGTTCACCCTCGGAGAGATCGTCGGTGTCCGCGATCACATGTTCTGCCATCGATCAACTCACCGAGATATCGAATGCTTCAGCCGCGTTACGGTAGAGTATTGCCTCCTGTTGGTCTCGATCGAGGTGACCGAAGTACTTATTTATAACCGCACTCGGTGGATCGAAATCACCGTGGGGATGATCGGATGCGTAGAGGATACGTTCGGGTCCGACGATATCGATTACTCGTCGTGCGTCTTCGATGTCGTTCGGCTCAGGGATCGGTTGCGTCGCAAAATAACACTGATCGCGTATGTACTCTTCGGGCGTTTTTTCCAACAGTGGCACTTCATAAGGATGCTGTGCCGCCTCACGGTTGAGACGTGGCAACAGGAGCGGGACGATCCCGAGATCCTGTTCGAGGAAGATCGCAGTCAACTCCGGGAACTTCTCGAAGACACCGTTCATCGTGAGACTTGTTAGTGTCGTCATATTTGCAAACGGATGTGAGAGTGCGTGCAGCGACGCGTATCGCTCAAGATCTTGATAGAGGAATGGGAATTTACGGTTGAGGCTATATCCAACAGCGGAGGCATGAAACACGATCGGCATATCGTTGTCCTCCGCCGCGCGGTATATCGTGTCGTATCGTGGGTCCCCGAGCGGCTTCTCCGAGGGACCGTTAAGGATCATCGCGCCAACGAAGCTCTCTTCGGATCCCCACTTGTCTATTTCCTCGGCTGCCGCTTCGGGGCGGCGGGTCGACAGCATACAGTAGCCGTAGAACTCATCGTGCCCCTCGAGGAACATCTCCAAGAAAGTCTCATTGACCGCCTTCATTTCGTTAACTGCTCGTTCCGTTTGCGGAACGAGGTCGAACTTCTGCAGCGAATTTAAAAGGGCGATATCTATCCCCAGCCCCTCACAGAGGTCCGACTTGATTTCTTCAGGGTCACTGACGACGGCATCCTCGGTCATACTGCTTCCGGACGTCTTGGTCTGGCCCTTCGGAAACGAATCACGCGGATAGGGACCGTAATTCAACGTTTCGGTCGTGAGATAACTCCGATAGGGTTCATCCAGACGAGACGCGATAGCATCTCGAATTTCTTCCGTCCGGTATGCCGTGTGGACGTCAGTATCGATGATCGTAGCGTCGGATACTGAACTCGAGTGAGGCGTCGAATTGCTGCCCATGCCCTCTAATGTTACTGCCATAATAATAACCTTTCTCGGGATCCGGCGGGGATAGTTGCAAAATAGGCTATCTAACTCGATGGCTTCAAAAGGTTCGGCCATAACCGGAGATTCCCCGCATCCATATCAACCAAGGTCGCCCCGGCTTACTCGGGTCATTGCTTTTCGAGATAAGTTTCGACAAGTTCGATCACACGATCGCTACCGATATCGTATACGGAGTATCCGTCGAGTAATCGATCATGTTCGAACTCAGCAACAGTCGTTCCGTTGATCACGAGCGCCCAATGGTCGCCGTATTCGACATCGCTACCGATGAGAACGATAGACAGCTCATGAGTTGCTCGTAATCGCGACAACAGCGGTTCAACGAGGACGCCATCCCGAAACCGTGACGGCCTAAAGGTCCGAAGATCTGCGCGCTCAAACTCTTCGACGGCGTTCCGCCACCACTCGGGGAGTGTCTCGGTATCGATCCCTTCGTAGGGTTCGTTGGGGTTTTCTCCAGGCGGATAATCCTGGAGCTCGTCGAATGGATCTCCGGATGGATCGTCCATAGAAGTATTATCCGAGGCGACCAGTATAAGAGCTTTTACCGAGCCAAATAGAGCGTTTCTCGACGCTAGCGGATTAGAAGGACCTACACCGGCATCGAATGGCGAAAGAAGAACTACAGCATCAGTGTCCGATCAGTCGCCCGAAGCGACGTCTTCGACCGCGTCCAGGATCTTCTCATAGCCGGTACATCGGCAGACGTTCCCCTTTAATGCGGAACGGATCTCATCCCGGTCGGCGCTGGGATTATCCTCGACGTAATCGATAGCGGACATGACGAACCCGGGAGTGCAGTACCCACATTGGGAGGCGAAATGTTCGACAAACGCTTCCTGGATCTCATGGAGCTCGTCGCCTTCTCCAGCGATTCCTTCGATAGTGGTGACTGACTTTCCATCGACTTTTGGTGCCATGACCAGACAGGACTTGACCGCCTGATCATCCAAGTGAACTGTACAGACACCACACCGCCCGGAAAGACACCCGACTTTGACGCCGGTCAGATCGAACTCTTCGCGCAACATTTCTCGAAGTGGCGTCTCGGGATCGACATCCGCTTCGACCTGTTCTCCGTTTAATTCGAACTGAATCTGTATCATAGCGATCCTCCTGTACGTTCGGTAGCGGTACGTAAGCTCCGTTTGGTCAGGGTAACAGCGAGATCGTCTTTGTACGCTGCACTGCCGGAAAGATCATCAAGCGGAGCAGTATCCTCTATGACTGCTTCCGCAGCTGAGGAAAGCTGCTCCTCATCAATCACTTCGCCGGTCAAGGCGTCCTCAACGGCTGACGATCGAATAGCAGTCTCGGCGACAGCTGTCAGCCCGACGCGGACATTCTCACAACGACCACTGTCGGAGAGCCGTATCCGGGACGCAGCACCGACAGTCGCCCAGCCACCTTTTATATTGGAATGTTTCGTGTAGTCGCTTCCCCACTCGTCGGCGTCGTCCGAAAAGGAAATCGCCTCGACCAGTTCGTTCCGGTTGAGATCGGTCTCCATGTAGCCATGGCAGAACTCGGAAAGCGGGATCGTCCGTTTCCCATCAACGCTTCCGACGTGTACACTCGCATCGAGGCAGAGTAGATTCGGGATGAGATCCAATGAGGGGTCCGCATGACCGACCGCACCGCCGATCGTCCCCATATTTCGGACCTGCGGATCCGCAATGACCTTGACAGCATCTTTCAGTGCAGAAAACCGGGAGCTGAGTTGATGCTCACCGAGCGTCTCATAGGTCGTTGCAGCGCCGATTCGAACCCGACCATCATCGATCTCAATGCCGTTTAGTGGTGGTATCTCGCTTATATCAACGATGATATCAGGGTCGAGAAGCCCCTGGCGAAGCAGAAGCATCAACGACTGACCGCCAGCCGTCAACTTCGCGTCGTTGCCATACTGGTCAAGTAAGTCTCGTGCGTTATCAACCGTCTCAGGTCGCTCGTATCGGATATCCGATGATTGTGAATTTGTCGACATTGTTATAATTCTTCGTAGATACGCTCACTCTCGACCGGCGGGGCACGGAATCGGACTCCGATCGCGTCTTTTATCGCGTTCAGGATTGCCGGAGCGACTGGGGGCATCGATGGTGTTCCGATCCCTTTGGCGCCGTACGGTCCAGTCTTTTCGTTCGATTCAATGATCTCACACTCGGTCCGGTTCGGCATCTCAAACGGCGAGATGACCGGATAATCAGCGAGGTTTGCGTTCTGGGGACTACCGTTTTCCAGTTTGACCTCCGAATAGAGCGCGAACTCCGTACTATGCTGGATTGCACCTTCTAGCTGTCCTTCGATCATCGTTGGATTGACGGCGAACCCGACGTCTTGGGCTGCCACGAACGACAGGAGGTCGACCTTACCCGTTTCCGTATCGATCTCTACTTCCGCGAAATGAGCACCGTATGATGGGGGCGTTAGATCCGACACCGCATCACCGTAAACAGTCAGTTCGGAATCACCGGACATAGAGAGGAGGTCACCGATCGGTGTCTCTTCACCGGACGCAAATATCGTACTCCCGTCGATCGTAATTTCGTCTCGAGACGCATCGAATATCGAGACTGCCCTATCGAGGAGCTTCTCTTCGAGCTTTTCGGCTGCGTCGCGAACCGCGGCGCCAATAATATACGTCGAGCGCGACGCGACTGATCCGAGAACGTCCTCGAGTTCATCAGTCGTTGAGAACCGTTCGATTTCGATATCAGTCACCGAAATCCCGGTTTCCTCGCTTATGATCTGTGCCATGACCGTATCGGATCCCTGTCCGTTATCGACGGCGGCAGTACTGGCTTTTATTGTTCCATCCTCCCTGAAGACGATCCGGGCCTCGGATGAGTCTTCACCGGTCGCTCCGGACGCAGTTGTGTGGGTTGCGGTTGCGAGTCCCCATCCTCGGACTTTTTCGGGATCATCGATATCCCCTTTTTTGATGTTCTCAAACCGGGAGAGACCGCGGTCTACACATTCAGAGATGCCACAGCTCCCGATCTCGATCCCCGTATGGGGCCGAACGTACCCCTCCTCGACGAAGTTTTTCCGCCTGACGTCGATCGGACTGAGACCGGCCTGATTCGCGAGTTCGTCGAGATGGGATTCGAGAGCGAACGCTAGTTGAGTCGATCCGATTCCCCGGTATTCGCCTCCGGGGATGTTGTTCGTGAAGACCGAAACACCCTCGTACTCGTAGTTCGGGATCTTGTACATATCCAACGGACGGTCCCGGCTGTTGGTGAGAACAATGTGGCCAACACCGTTTGGATATCCACCGGTATCGGCTATCGCATCGAGCTTCATCGCAACGATTTCACCGTCGTCCGTGATCCCTGTCTTGATCGAGTAGTGGGTTCGGTGCCGGGTAGCAGTCCCGGTGAACTCCTCCTCCCGATCGAACCAGAGTTTTACCGGACGCTCAGCCTCTTTGGCGAGCGTTGCGGCGACCGGTTCAAGCGAGAGTTTTCTAAGCGAACGACCGCCGAAACTCGAGCTCACTGTTTCAGGTAGGGTGATCCTGATATTGTCGGCGTCCATGCCGAAGAAGTCAGCTATCTCTTCTTGGGTTCGGCCGGGACTGGCCAGCGTCTCCGTCAACACGAGTGTCTCGTCTTCCCACTCGGCGAGACAACAATGCGTATCGAGATTACAGTGATTAACCCGCGGGGACTGATACTCATCCTCGTAGACAAAGTCGGCTTCCTCGAAACCATCCTCAACGTCGCCGACAGAGAGGGAGTGATAGTCGTCAAGATTGTTGACGAACTCGTCGTTCTCGACGGTGAAGTCGTGTCGCCCGTGCTGTTTCAGGTCCGGGTTATTCTCGTGGACGGATGGGGACCCCTCCCGAACGGCCTCACGCGCGTCAAAAACCGTCTCGAGCGGCTCTAGATCGTACTGAACAGCTGCAGCGGCTTCGCGAGCAGTCTTTTCATCTTCGGCGGCAACAGCCGCGATCACATCGCCGAAATGGCGAACCCGATCATCAAACAGCCCCATGAGGTCCGTACGGGATACAACCGCCTTGACGCCCTCGATCGATTCCGCAGGAGCGGTCTCGATCGATTCGATCTCGGCGTGGGGCAAGTTCGAGCGGACGACCGCAGCGTGTAGCATACCTTCACGCGTGATGTCCGTTCCATACTTCGCACGACCGGTAATCTTCTCTTCGGCGTCTATCCGCTTGATGTTTTCTCCGACAGATCTAGATCGCTGCCGTACTACTGTTTTCGTCTGTTGTTTCGCTGGCCTCGCCATATCGCCCAATAGCGTGCTACATAGTAATAGTTCTGGCTACTGAGCCGCAGTGAAGTACCACGGGCGCGGTGGCCCGTGGCTTCGCCGTGGTCTCTGGTGTGGAGCCAGCGAAACGACCGGTGGCGAATTTAATTCCGCCCGCGCTCGTCCCTGCGGGGACTCGCGGGGAACCAGTAACACCCGAACACACCGGGAGTGCCACCGCAACAGAGGTCGTCTGTCGCAGCCGTGGCGGGTGTGTCCGTGTGCGTCCGCCCCTTCACGAGGGGGCGACACAGGCCCGGCACACCGCGTCTTATCCCGAAGTGGGTGCGCGGGTTTTGCGAGGCCGATAACGTGAGTTCCAAACTGTAGTAGGGCGTCCCAATATTTAAAAACGGGGACGCAGCCGAGCGGACGCGCTTTCTCCCACCGCTTCAGCGGTGGGTTTCCGCGCTGTTACCGCTATGAACCGCCCACCATCGAAACGGATCTCTCGCGGTTGCCTTTTCAGGATAAGTCGGCGTTGACCGTCTTTAGTTGGGTGTAGTGATCGATCACTTGCATTCCTTTTTCCCGGCCGAGACCGCTTTTTTTGTACCCACCGAACGGCGTCTGTGGAACCGACCCGAGATACCGGTTAATCATCACCGAGCCCGATTCGATATCGTTTGCAACCCGGTGGGCCCGGTCCAGCGTATTGGTCCAAACCGTCGCATAGAGGCCGAATTCGGTGTCGTTCGCCCGCCGAACCGCCTCTTTTTCATCCGCGAACTCATAGAGGTTTATCACCGGACCGAACACCTCCTCACAAGAGATCCGATCATCGTCAGCAGCCCCCTCGATTATCGTCGGCTCATAAAAGTGCCCCGGCCCATCTCGGGATCGCCCACCCGTGAGAGCCGTTGCACCGTTCTCGATCGCTTCGTCGACGTACTCCTCGATCGTCTCGAGCGCGTCGGCCGAGATGACGGGGCCCATATCGGGATCCTCGATCGCCGGCCCCATCGAGACGGCCCCAACCCGCTCGACGAAGCGCTCCTTGAACTCGTCGTAGACATCTTCGTGAACGAACACTCGGGTGGTCGCGAAACAGACCTGCCCGCTCGTCGCCGTCATCGCCTGGTAGGCGCCGTCGACGGCGTCCTCAAGATCCGCGTCATCGAAGACGACAGCTGGGCTCTTACCGCCCAGTTCCAGCGCCATCGGAATGACGTTCTCGACTGCCGCCTTGCCGACCATCTTCCCCGTTCCCGAGGACCCGGTAAAGGTAACCTCATCGATTCGGTCGGCGTCTGTCAGTGCCGCACCGACTGTGGAGCCGCTGCCCGGCACCATGTTGAACAGCCCGTCGGGCAGCCCAGCTTCGGTGGCTATCTCGGCGATTTCGAGCAACGCGAGTGGGGCCTCGGAGGACGGTTTGGCGACGACCGCGTTCCCCGCCGCGAGCGCGGGCGCGACGCCCCGAAAGCACAGCAACAGCGGGGCGTTCCACGGGATGATCTGTGCGCTCACACCGAGAGGTTCTTTTTTTGTATAGGCGTGAGAATCGCCGGGGATGGGGATCGTCTCGCCCTGAATCTTGTCGGTCATCCCCGCGTAGTAATCGAGATAGCCGACCGTACTCGAGACCAGCGCCTCCGAGAGACCCAGCGGCCGCCCCATCTCCCGCGTACTGATCTCCGCCAGGGTATCCACATGCGATTCTACCGCGCGAGCCACCTGACGCAGTATTTTTCCCCGCTCGGAGGGATCTATCGCCATCCACTCCTCTTGGGCGTGGATCGCGGCGTCCAATGCGTCCTTGACACCCTGTGCACCGGCGTCGGCTACCTCCGCGATCGACTCGCCCGTGGATGGGTTCTCAACGGTAAACGTATCGATTCCGTCACGATACTCCCCGTCGATGAATGCGCCTCGAAATTCCAGTCCTTCTCGTGTCATATGTACGCTTATTTGTTGTTATAAAAATATACCTTTGCATTGGAATAGCGGTAGTGGTCATCTACGGACATTCTGCCGTCTCGACAAGCCATCATCGAATTAAACAACTCATTAGAGAATATCCCGGTAGTGTTGTTGAGTAAACGTCTTTCAACTACTACACGATGGGTCGGTGACGATAACGTGGCTTGCTTTCGCCTGCGGCACATTATTCGGACCCTGCCACGCTCTACAGCAACAGTTAACAGTCTTTTTGCCTTAGAGACTGTAGAATGGCACAAAATTCGATCTCGGCAACGGTCTTTCGCGGGGGGACGAGCAAAGGAGTCTACTTCGAGCGCAGCGGGATGCCGGATAACGAAGACTGGGACGAAGTATTGCTGAAAACGTTCGGTAGCCCCGATCCGATGCAGTTAGACGGGATCGGTGGATCGCATTCGACAACGAGTAAGGCAATGATCGTCTCACCTAGCGAACGTGAGGGGGTCGACGCTACCTATCAGTTCGCACAGGTCGCCGTCGAGAAACCTGTCGTCGACTGGGGAGGGAATTGCGGAAACCTCACGTTCGCAATCGGCCCGTTCGCAATCGAGCAAGAAATTATCGATCCAGAGATTCATGACGGAAAAGCCGAAATCGTGCTTGAAAACACCAACACCGGAACTGCCGTTGAGCAGTCGATACCGATCGATGCGGAAGGTAACGTCCAGTACGCCGGTGATTTCAAGGTGAACGGCGTTCCAGGGACCGGTGGCCGTATCCGGTCGAGTTTTCTCGACCCATCGGGCTCAGTAACCGATACGCTGTTCCCGACGGGCGATCGAACCGAGCTGATATCTGTCCCCGGAATCGGGGACATCGAAGCGACCTTTATCGATGTCACCAATCCGTGTGTGTTCGTGCGGGCCGAAGCGGTCGGTATAACTGGGGCGGAGTTACCGAGCGAAATCAACGAAGACGAGGAACTACTGGATCGCCTCGAACGGATCAGAAGTGAGGCCTGTGCCCGATTGGGTTTCGTCGACGACGCCAAAGATGCGACAGCCGAGAGCCCGGGGATCCCGAAAATAGCAGTCGTTGGGAAGCGTCAGGATTATCGAACGGTCAACGGTGACCGCGTCGCGGCTGATGAATACACATTATTGGCCCGTATTATGTCGATGCAGAAAGCTCACCACGCCTATGCCGTTACCGGATCGATGGCGACTGCGGCGGCGGCACTCATCGATGGAACGATCCCCAACGAGTACGTCGCCGAGCCCGACTCTGAGGAAGTGATACTCGGACATCCGAAAGGGACGATGACGATCGGCGTCGGGCTCGATGACGATGACGTCACGTATACCACCGTCGACCGGACAGCGAGATCGATCATGAGCGGCGATCTCTACTATCTCCCCGAAAAGTGAACCGAGGAGAGATTCCGCGCCCGTTCTATACTCTGAAGGTTGGAACAACCGCCTGAGTCGGCACTTTACCGTAATGTAGGTACGAAATGAATATTATGTAGAGCCCGTTCAAAAGGGGCTTCTAACTCCGGGGTGGCTATCAGTCGTCGCCCGGTCCGGGTTCGGCGCCTACGTTTGATTCACCGATTTCGGGATCGTTTCTCGGGTAGAGGCCGTATTCGTCGACGATTTCCTCGTCCGCCTCGTAGTTGTCAACCAGCGAAACCCCGACCACGATGGCTAGGGCGATAACCGTGGCCCAGAAACCGTTGTAGAGACCGTACGGCGTTGGGAGCAGTCCGGCCCAGGTCACCAGGGTGTACGTCACACCGACGATAACGCTGAGGATCACACCCCACTTGCTCGTTTTCTTCCAGTACATGCTGAGGAGCACAGCCGGGAACAGCGTAGCCATCGCCGGATAGCCGAACTCGATGAGCAGTTCCGCGATCGTTCCCTGCGGGCCGAACCAGACGAGCAACGCACCGATGAACATCAGGAGGAACGCAAATCCGCGGCTGAGCCACTCCCGACCGGATTCGGTGAGTTCCTCTACGACTGTCCCTTCGATGAGGTCGTGGGAGACGAGACTACCCAACACCAACGCGGTCGAATCGAGCGAGGAGAGGGCGGCCGCCGCACCACCGGTCAAGATGACCGCGGCCAGCCAGCCCGGTAGGTGATCGAGAGTGAACTCGATCGCGATGAGATCCGCGTTTGCGGGGATCTCCGCGAGCGTCGTCGGTGCCGACCACGCGATGAAGTACGCGAAGACGAAGAACAACAGGAACATAAAGAAGGCCCAGAGGAACGCCATCCATCCCAGGCTACGGCGGCTATCGGGTACGTAGTAACGAACCCAAAGCTGCGGCCAAAGGAAGAACCCAAGCGCGAACACTAACCCCTGTGTGACCCAAAAGAGCCAGCTATCCGTGAAAATCCCGGCTTCAAACCCGATAACAGCCGGGTTTTCGGCGATAGCGTTCTGGGACATCGTGGCCGGGTCATAGAAGAAAAAGATCGCGCCGAAAATGACCAACATTCCGCCGGCGAGCAACACACCCTGAATGGTGTCAGTGATCGCAACCGAGCGCATTCCACCGATCGCGATGTAGATTCCACCGACGAGGAACATCAGTCCGACGACGACATCGAACGAGAGGAACCCGTCGGTCATCAGATCGAGGACGAGCGCGATACCGACGTACTGAATCGTGAGATATATTATCATCGACAGTATCATCGCGATCGCGAACACGGCCCGAACGCCGGAACTGCCGTCGAATCGCTTCGCCATCAGGTCACCCGGCGTGACGAACTGATAGCGCTGTGAGAGGCGCCAGAACTTGTAGGCGATCGTCGGGATAAGTATGAGCACGACGACAGCTTCGAACAGCGGGAGATTCACGAACCCAGCGCCTAACGCGTAGTATCCGCCGACCGCACCGAGAAACGTAAACATACTGAAAATCGTGGCGAGATACGTAAAGCCGGACGTTATCGGACCGAGTTCGCCGGCGGCGACGAAGTATCCGTATTCGCCTTCCCATCCAGCCAGGAGATAATGATAGACACCGATCGCTAGCATGAGAGCGAAGAAGAACGAAATGATCATGAGGATAACCCACGGGATGTGTTCAGACATGTGTTTACCCCCCCGCCCCCGGCTCAGCAAGCTCCTCTTCGGCTGAATCTCCCTCTTGGAATGTCGCGGCCGTCTCGCCTTCGACCGGTCTGAGATTCTCCTCATCTACCGGATTGACATTGTACATGAAATCGTACATGTAGGGAATATAAAACAGGTACGCGATCGCCGCGACGATCATAACCTGGGTTATCGGTGCTGGGAGCCATCCGAAATAAACCTCCTGGCCCGCCGGATATGCGATGGTCATCGTTGCAATCATTATGATCGTCCATACGACAGTCCACCACAGTATTTTTCCCTTCTTGCTGGTAGGGGATAACATACAACGGACCCTCAAAACGAGTACTAATAAATGTTTCTCACCACGGAGAGAGAAGACAGTCGGAGAACGTCCGTTACTAGGACCTACTCGAGCCACAGTGAGTTGTTAGCGACGCACCTCGGCTCCATACGAGTCATCACACCCATACAGTCATCATGAACGCTCCCGGAGCCACGCCGTCTTGGATCAATCATTTGAGCCGCCGCCGACCCGGACGTCGAACGGAGTGAACCTGCCCCGAGGTCAAGTCTCGGGGCTTCCTGCTTCAACGACGTTGTCAGACTGCGTCTGACAGCCTGTCGAGGTTCCCTCGACAAACGCGCTTTGCAGTCAGGAACCGCGACCACGCCGCATCCTGCTTGTTCTTTGCAGACTGCGACGTCTCCATCATCGGCTTCACGTCCAAATCCTCAACGGCTACCAAGTCGTACTCCGTAACAAGCCGCGTCGATAACTTGTGCTGAAAGTCTTCGACTTTCCGCTTGATACGTCGCTTCGCTTTAGCGACTTTCTGGCATTGGGATTCCCAATTGTTCGAGCGGTGTTCCTTCCGGTCGAGTTTCCGTTGTTCACGAGCGTATCGCTCGTACTCGTCATCCAAGTCAAACATATCCACGAAAAGATTGTCCGACGTGTGGATGTACGAGAGAATACCAAGGTCAACACCAACACAATCACATTAAAAGTGAGGGCTATTCGTATTCGGTGGGCCTGTGGGCCGGTTGTCCTAAGAGACAAACGTAGGAAGTGTCGGTATTCACCCTCGGGGTCACGTGGTTCGAGACGCGAAGCGTCTCGTCACTGGGCGAATCGGAGATTCGCGATGTCTGCGAACGCGAGGCGTTCGCCCGATCACGGAAGACGAACTCTTCCGTACGACCCCGAAACACTCGGCCTCGCTTATATGTAGAACACGATTTCGTATAAAGGTAATTAGAGTAACACAAGTATTATTACGCATTGTGAGTATGAACTATCTGTGATAGATAAATGGTAACAAATGAAAGTGATCGGATGACCCAGATACGCAAAGCAGCAGCAGTGCGCCCGCTCGTGTTCATCGGCGTCGTAACCGTCGTTCTCACGGTTCTGTTCGTGGTACTACTGGTTCTTGCGTTCGGATAATATCCTCACTCACCTCCCCATAGCCATCATAGCGAATTCCAGAGCCGTCTCTCGCCGCGGTACTCGTGAGTCGTCGACTCTCAACGATAGATTACAAGAGGGATAACATCGAATACGATCCAAATCACGTAAGCGGAACGGACAAGTTCCAACACAATCAATAGCACACACGGTAAAGCGAGTAATCGAGATGGATACTAATCGAGGCGAAAACGAGGACATAGCGGTCGTCACAGGCGGCGCAAGCGGTATCGGAAAATCGATTTCTCGAAAGCTCATCCAACGTGGTTTCACCGTCGTTATCGCCGATCCCGCTGACGAGGTACATGATACTGCGGATGAGCTTTCACGGACGGGGACGGCGCTGGCCGTTCCGACCGACGTTAGCAGTGTCGCTGCTGTCGAGGATTTATTTACGGTGGTCTCGGAGGAGTTCGGACAACTCGATGTGCTCGTCAACAACGCGGGCATCTTCCAGTCGGCCGATCCGACTGTCTCACAGTCAGTCGAGGAGTGGCAACGAGTGATCGACGTCCACCTGCGTGGATCATATCTCTGTTCGAAGTTTGCGGCACCACTCCTGCTCGAACGGAACGGCGCAGCCGTGGTGAATATCTCGTCTGTCGCCGGGTTTGGTGCGTTCCCGTTCCGTACGGCCTACGGGCCAGCAAAGAGCGCTATCAACAATCTCACGCAGGTACTCGCAGTCGAGTGGGCTCAAGAAAGCGTTCGAGTGAACGCCGTCGCTCCGGGCTACGTTCAAACCGACCGCCCGGAAGAACAAAACGAGGAACTCGATTTCGATCCGGAATCCATACGTAACCGAACACCCATGGGGAAGCTCGGCGATCCCGGCGATATCGCTGAGGCCGTTTGTTTCCTTGTGAGCGACCAAGCCGAGTACATCACCGGTGTTGTACTTCCGGTTGATGGGGGTTGGTCGGCGTACGGCTACACCTGAGCTATCGATCAACTAGTTACGATCACGCCACTCTGAGAGAGACATCTGTTCGGCATCCAGGTCCGGCTCGTCGGGGAGTTTTGCATGGAGTTCGACCAGGTTTCCTTCCGGATCGTCAAAATAGACGTTAGCGGCCGGTAACCATGGTTGAACGATGGGTTCCTCCGCTGAACAACCGTACATCTCTTTCGGCTCGATGCCACGCTCTTCGACGAAAGGGATCATGGACGGGATGTCGTCTTCGGAGACGCGCACTGCGAAGTGACCGGCGGCGAAGTGGGGACAATCGGAGGGTTCGTTCTCCCACAACCCAAGCATCGATTCGTTCTCGCCGGGGATGAAATAAAACGCGATCCCGCGATCTTCGTCGTATTTGCCGAGTTCAAACCCGAGCGTGTCTTCATAAAACTCCATCTGTGTCTCCACGTCGTCGACGACCAGATGCGTTTCGTACAGTCCATCAATCATGAACAGTAGCTATCATTACGAAGGAACATAAAAACCTTGTGCTTCCGTGGGTACAATATGAATGGTGATCGCTTCGATTGGGTGCCGCTATATGAACATGGTGATCGCTTCGATTGGGTGCCGCTCAACCATATGCCGCACCCCCGCGTACGCAGTATCGGTAGCGAAAAGCTTTCCAGCCAGGTGACTCAGAGTGCACTATGGTCAAGCAATTACGCGGGAAGACAGCCCTAATTACTGGCGCAAGCTCCGGGATCGGTCGGGCAACAGCGGAGGCGTTCGCCCGAGAAGGGGCCGCTGTGACGCTAACTGGACGTCGTCGTCAGCCCCTCGAAGAAGTGGCTACGTTACTCGAAGAAACCCACGACACAAAAGCGCATGTTGTCACAGCCGACGTACAGGATGAGACGGACATCGAACGCATGGTCAAATCGGCGGTCTCCAAGCATTCAGGCTTAGATATCGTTGTGAACAACGCGGGAGTTATTCGCGGGGTCGATAGCGATCTGGTTGAGTTAGGCACCGAGGAGTATCGGACGATGGTCGGGACGAACATCGACGGGACGTTCTTTACAACGCGGGAAGTACTCCCACATCTTATCAACTCAAACGGCAACCTGCTATTCGTCGGTAGCTTCGCCGGTCGGTATCCGCGATCGTTCAGCCCAGTTTATGCGGCGACAAAGTGGTGGGTGAGGGGGTTCGCACACAGCGTCGAAGCGAGCTACGGGCCGGAGGGGGTCGCCGTCTCAGTAATCAATCCAGGAGCCGTACGAACC
>LFFM01000411.1_pt1 | contig 29591 bp, 29 predicted proteins | sample 643131 | NCBI WGS metagenome assembly LFFM01 (sample SAMN03777445, study PRJNA286221) | soda lake metagenome | biome: soda lake; feature: Kulunda steppe; material: water; isolation source: sample Tc-Br brine of Tanatar trona crystallizer | place: Russia: Kulunda steppe | collected 2011-07
AACGGCCCGCGAGGAGCTCGAACAGCGACGCGAGGAGATCCTCGAGACGGGACGCGAGGAGCGCGAGGCCCTCGAATCGGCGGCACGAGACCGTACGGACGATGCCGTCGAGTACGCGGTTGAACGCTTCGAGGATGCGGTCAGAGCCCACGCGACGGAGGAATGAATGGCTCTTAGACCGGAGCAAATGAGCAAGGTGTCGGTGACGGGGTCAAAACGCGTCATCGACGATGTCATCGAGGCCGCCTACGACCACCACTCGCTCCACGTCACCGATTACGACGACCGATACGAGGGGTTCGCTCCCGGCGATTCGCTTGAAGGTGCCGAGGAGGTCAACGAGCGACTCGTTACGGTTCGGTCACTGGAGAGCATCCTCGATGTCGACGACTCGGACGCCGATGGGATCGGCTCGCTTGACGACGAGGCGCTCACTGCCGAGCTCGAAACGATCCGCGACCAGGTCAACGAACTCAACGACCGGCGCGACGAGCTTCGAGGGTCGATCCGCGACCGTCAAGAGGAGATCGAGCGGATGGAGCCGTTCGCCGACTTGGGTATCGCGCTCGACCTGCTCGGCGGCTACGACTCGCTCGAAGTTATCGTCGGCGAGGCGAAAGTGGACGCGGTCGAGGACGCCCTCGCCGCGGCCGACGATGTCGCGGCGTTCGAAGTGTTCGCCGGCGGCAACGTCGTTGCCGCGTTCGCCGCGCCGGTCGAGGGTGCCGAGGCCGGGTTCCTCCAGGACTCGCTCGTTGGCGTCGACATCGCGTTGCTTGAGGTTCCGGACGCGGATACGAGCCCGAGTGAGTACGTGGCGGAGCTCGAACGCGAGCGCTCGGAGCTCGAATCGGAGCTCGCTGACGTTGAATCCGAACTCGCCGCGGTCAAGGAGGACGCGGCGGGCTTCCTCTTGCGTGCCGAGGAGCAGCTTACCATCGAGGCACAAAAGAAGGAGGCACCGCTCTCGTTTGCGACCACCGAGAACGCGTTCATCGCGGAAGGGTGGATCCCGACAGCGACGTTCCCTGACTTCGAGTCGACGATCGCCGACGCGGTTGGCGACCACGCCGATGTCGAGGAGCTGAAGCGGGCGTCGTTCACGCCTGATGGCGATCATCATACCGAGGCGGTCGAAAGCGACCACGACGATGCGGACACATCCTCGCCGGATGCGACCGACAGGTCCACAGAGCGGGAGGCAGCCACCGATGGCGGACACGCGGCGCAGGCTAGCGACGACCCGCCGGTCGTCCAGAACAACGGGAAGGCAGCCGGTCCGTTCGAACTACTCGTACAGGGGTTCGGCCGGCCGAAGTACTCGGAGTTCGACCCGACGCTGCTCGTCTTCCTCACGTTCCCGCTCATGTTCGGGTTCATGATCGGGGATATCGGCTACGGGGTGTTGTACGCCGCAGTCGGCTGGTACCTGTACTCCAACTACGACGGCGCGTTCCGTGAGATGGGTGCGGTTGCCATGTGGGCCGGCGGGTTCACGATCCTGTTTGGTATCTACTACGGGATTGACGTGTTCGGCTACCACGCGTATCCGTGGTTCGGGATTGAGTCATGGGAGATTTCGAAGGGGCTCTCGCCCGGTGCGGGTGAGTGGGCACTCGCGTGGCTCGTTGTGAGTGCGCTGTTCGGCCTCCTTCACCTGAACGCAGGCTACATCCTCTCGTTCGTGAGCAATTACCAGCAGCACGACCTCAAACACGCGATGTACGAGAGCGCGTCGTGGCTACTCCTGCTTAACGGCGCATGGCTCTGGATCTTCAGCAGTCAGGCTGGCGGGGTTCGCCCCGAGTTCCTCAGGCCCGACGTGACGCTTCCGGTCGTTGGGAACCTCGCGGAGCTGGATCTCGCGGCATCGGGAGAGAAGCCGGAGTTCCTGTTCACCTCCATCGATGTGGTGACGCTCGGCGCGGTCCAGTTCCAGGGCCTCCCCGAGATTGTCGGTATTGTCGCCCTGATCGGTGCGTTCGTCGGGTTCCTGCTTCTCGCAATCGGAGAGCCGACCGAGATTGCTGAAGTACTCTCGCCGATCGTCAACGTCATTTCGTACGCTCGGATCATGGCGGTGCTGCTCGCGAAGGGCGGTATGGCGCTTGCGGTCAACCTGCTCGCGTTCGGCGCGTACATCGACGAGGGTGGTGAGGGGAGCTATCACTTCATCTTTACCCCAAGTCGACTCGCAGAGGTACAGGCGCAGCCGGAGACGTACGAACTCGTCTTCGCCGGTATCTCGACTGCCTTCGAGCCGAGCGTTATCGGCGTCGTCGCGCTCGTCGGAGCGATCCTCGTCGCCATCGTCGGCCACATCGTCGTGCTCCTGCTCGGGATCACGGCCGCTGGTATTCAGGCTGTCCGTCTCGAGTACGTCGAGTTCTTCGGCCAGTTCTACGAGGGCGGCGGCGACCCCTACTCGCCGCTGGGCTACACCCGCCAATACACGTCCGAAGAGTAATTAAATTTATACAATTTAACTAATTTGTTTGGTATTCGATCTAAATTATTGAGTTACCCCACATTACCAGTTTGTCAATAGTCTTTGGTTCTATCTGACTCTCCTAATCGTAGTATACTTGGTAATCATACGTTTCACGCACTCAAACCAGAGATCATCATATTATCCAGAGAATCAGTCAGTTCAATCGTATATCGTTGGTCCGTAACAAAATAAGGAGTCTTACATGTATATCTCACTTGGAGATATAGTGTATCACCGACAGAATAAATACTCTTGATGTATATCTTCCTGTGAACGATGAACATACCAGTTTCAAAAGACCTTGCGACGAGGAGAGGCCTCATTGAGGTCTGGATCGAGGAAACAATGAACCTCGATTTCAACTTGAGCGGAGATAATGAGTATGTTAACACTGGCGCAATAAATGGGGAAATACAGGTGGATTTCGAGGTGAATCGATCGGAGCTGATCGAGCGGCTTGACAGAGCGAAGGAGCCGTCGATCAACGATCAAATAAATATGTTCTTAGAGGACTGGTCGGTGGACGCGATGGACTCCGACATGGTGTATCTTAATTACGGACGACTGCTGCTCCGTGGAGCAGAGCCGACAGAGCTTGACGCTGGTGTCGAACTCGGTGAGACGTTCGATCCCGAAGAGCTCCGAACGACATCGCCCGACGAACTTAAACGGAAGTTACGGAAGGAGCGGACGTATGAGACCACATACGACGAACTTGCTGATGATGTCTCTGTATATCTCGAGCGAGAGGGGATCGCCGCGAACCCTTCATTCAGCTCGCCGATTCATATACAGGCATCTGCTCTCCCGATGGAACGCGGCACAGACTTCATGATCACTGTCGAGAACAACGAGCCGACGTCGATCCGAGAGTCGATCACGGTAGAGGTGGAGATGCCACCAGAAGTTGGGCGAGAAGTCACTCTAGGCCACGAGAGGGATCACGACCATCTTGAGGAGTGGGTCGGGAATGATGCGGTATCAGGAAGCTATGATCCGGAAAAGCAGGCATTCGTTTTTACTATGAGATCGCTCTCAGCTGTTGGAGAGCCCGGTTCGGAACGCGAGATCCGATTCAATGTTCCTGCTCGAGCAAAAGGGACGCTTGAAAATCTATCTGGAACAGCGCGATTCGTTCGGGACAAACCGTTTTCCAACATCATTCCCGAGGCTGTCTTTGATGCTGGGGGGCATCGGCTCGACGGTGATCTCGCGGAGGTCAGCGCCACGGGCCGAGTCGAGGCTACGTTCGAAACGCCTGCCGAAGCCATCACCATTGGCGGGACTTCAGCCGCACAAAAGCGGTTCCAGATCGAGGGACTGACTCCGAACGATGCCTTTGGCGAGATTGAAAACATTATCAGAGACCGAGGCATCGACGGTGCCGAGTTCAACACACCAAAGCCGACTCGGGATATCCGCGAAGGAAAGACGAAATTTGAGGGATCCATCCGTGATGGGTCAGTTCTAGTTGGTGAGACCCGAGTCGGAATTGACATTCAGATCGATGGTGAGGTCCGATCATCAGACAGGCAGACCTCACGCGAAAACGATGAAGATCTCCCCGCTGAGCGACGATCGGTAACTGTGGAGTATGGTAACACTGGGGTCGATATAAAAGGTCGCGGTACCGACCAAGCGGTTGTTGACGACTACGTGACCGACCTCCGTGATGAGCTACGAGTGTCCCTACAGTCCATGTCGGAGGCGATGTAAATGCATATAGACGCATCCAAACTCGACGGCGAATACCCACCCGAACCGGAGTGTCAAGTGAACAGCAAGGACTGTTCGTTCAAGCCAATCCACGCGTTGTGTCACGAGTGTGGACGAAAAACCTGTGAAGATTGTGTTGTTGGTGTCCGACACCAACCACGGATGTTCAAATACACACACACCGAGGGTGCTAGTGAGGACAGAGTTGAACTCCACTGTCCTGACTGCGCAGCGTCGCACACGTACGATACTAGGAAGCTCGCGGCAGGCGGAGGTGGGGTATTTGTCGGCCTTCTCTTGCTTTTGATCGTTGGCGTGTCGCCGTGGCCCGTGTTCCTCATTTCACTCGCTGTACTGGGGGTTGGCGGGTACCTATTATACAATGAATACCAATTGAAAACAGAGCTGGACGCGACTGACCTCGGTAGCGGGGGCTGACTCGCTACCGTTGGTTAGGCCGCCCGCTTATACACATCGTACATTGCCCATCCCCAGACTACAATTAGTAGCGGCGCAGCTAGCCCGACAGTAAGAACGGTAACCAATGAGACTCCAATAGCGCTGAAGAACACTCCGACACCACGTTTTATTTCTCCGATATACACGTGCCCCGCACCGATGAAAAGAAACGAAAGTGCGACCGCGATGAGTGGGCTTTTGTTTTTATTACCGCTGTCGGTGGAATCCGACTCGACTCGCTTGTGGTTGGATGATACTGCTTCTTGCTTGCTCGTGACATCCTCGTGTCCACTACCTGTGGCGCGTGTCTCTGTTGTTTCCGAGGACTGGTCTTGGGCCGGCTGGCTCTCCTCCTCAACGACATTTCCAGCGTCGACCGCTCTGGACCCATTGTCACCGGTTGACTCAGGATCTTGGCCGGCCGTCGTCTCATTGGTGGTGGGACGATGACCACAAACTGGGCATCTATTGGATGTCATCTCGTATGCTTCGCCACAGGCGACACAAAGCACCTCGCCGCCATCACTTCGCAGCTTTTGTTGCCACCGATTGGAATCTGCCTCGTCTTTCGTTTGTGCTGTCATCTCATGAGACAATAGTAGCATGTGTTGTAAACGTGTTCTTGGTCGTCAAGGGCACGTGTGGTTCATGGTCTCGTGGTATTCGCTTCTCGCGCCGGTTTTTAGTAACCCCTAAGCAAACACATGTTAAATCCATCATGACAGGACACACAGCACCAAACGTGCGTGCTGACGGTGGAAAGACCCGTGAGGAAGGTGAACTCTGTGTCGCCTGCGGCGAGCCGACGGTACGCGGCGGCCCGTGTCCAAGCTGTGGGTATCAACTAGAGGATGTCGGTACTGATGGGGCGTCGATGGATCAACCCCGCCTATCTGGGGGAGAGACGGCGTCTCAGGGGTCGAGGTCTGACCCGGAACCGGGCTCTTCCGATAATAAAATGGATGGACAGGACCCTTTGATAACGGCCAGTGGCGACCATACCCAGTCGCCCGGTGCGAATTCGCATCCGTTCGGGAAGCCGGCAGTACAGTACTCGTTCACAGCTATCACCTCAGCTTTGTACGCGATCACTGGTCTCGTGTTTCTCGATGGTGGGTTACAGTGGCTGCTCATCGGGGTTGCTAGTGTGAACCTCATATACTTTCCAATGCTACTGGACGCGGCGGTTCGCTTGGATAAAGCGGAGTAAAATTGGGTTGAGAAAATATTTTGTAAAATGAATGGCATCCAGAACTATGTCGCTACACTGGGGGGGTAAACATGGACTATTTGGGGCGGTATCCGTCATCCTCACTATTAAACTCGTAGTAAAGAAAGGGTTGTTTCTAATCGATGACTTGATCACCCACCAATTGATACACCTTCCAATTGAGATCCTTCTAATTGAGCTTCCAGGGTCGCTTTTCGGCTCGGTCGGTGGAGTTGTGGTCCGACTGACCGGAAGTGATCTCCCGGCGGAAGGCATCGGACTCGTTCTTGTATATCCTGCGATCGTGGCACTCATCACTCTCGTGTGGGAGGGCCCGGAGCCTCGCCTCATCGCTGCTTACTGGACGAGCGCAACGGTCGTTACCGCCTTTGCCGTTGGTGCCGGTGTCGGGCTCGTCGTGGACCCTGCTGGCGTCGGGTCGGGACTCGCATACCACCTCCAAAATCACACGCTCGCTCGCCTTGTCCGAAACGGTATCGTCCTGTTTGGACTGGTTATTGCCGAAACCACGGCAGCACTAACCGGGATCGAGATGGACGAATCCGTCGGGTTGGCTGCGTTCGCAGGGGTTGCCTTCGCGTTTGGCGTCGTTTGGGAGGAGACCATCGGACACCGCTGACTATCAGTCTTGGAACGTCCGCTGGACAGTACTATATGACGAATATCATGATGATACCGATCCATCCCATGAGAATTCCAAGCGTTCCAGCGGTTTTTGAGGTGGAATGACTGATACCCGAAATTTGGAGTGTGGCGGCGAATAGGCAGAGTACACCGCTCACCATTGTTAGTGCTGTCGCAATGAACGGCCCAAATCCATAGCTAGGTAGCATCATGTTCGGTCCGGTTTTCCCTGAGAACAGAAAGAGCGGTGTCATTAACACCTCCAAATCAATTAAAAACGCTGGTGCCAACAGGAAGACGACACCAGTCACTCCGAACACGAGTGTGAATCCGGACCGGGAGGCTGTTCGGTGTCTGTCGTCATCGGCTGTGCCGCCGTCACTCGTTCCTCCCTCTGGATCTGCTTGCTCGTTCTGAACGGCTTTGGAGGACCCGCTCGTTTGGGCCTCGTTGCTCCCTTGGTGCTGTTGTGTCGACTCAACTGAACTCCCCCTTGTTAGGTCCATTTCCGCGCCACATTTCGGACAAAGTTCCACGTTCTCCTTGATACTGACATTACATTTCGGACAGTTGGTCGGTGGACTCTCATACATGATTACAGATCAGGCGCTGTCGAGAGGATTAAAATTTTATGTATCAATGACAATTTTGTTATATCAGACATACATATTCTGAACATAACTGATCAACCACAGTTAATCCGATGGCATCGGTCCGGGTAGTAACACCATGATCCTCGCGGTTTTTTGAGGAGTGCCCGGTCCCGGAGAGGACCGAACAACTAGTACTGATACGTATGAGCGACCGCCTCGCGGCGGTTCCAGTCGCCTGTTTTGGGAAGCTTTATGACTCTCGTAGCGGGAACTACCTACTGTTCGGAGACGAGCAACTGCAACTACTACCAATGCTTGAAGCTACCAACGAACTCGGGACTGTTGTACTGGAGGCCGGTGGAACGCTGACGAACCCCGACGCTGCGATCGCGATCGCTGTCGGGCTCGCTGCGCTCGGTGCGGGGTACGCCGAGCGAGGGATCGGTTCCGCCGCCGTCGGCGCGATGGCCGAGGACGACGACCTGTTCATCAACGGGCTCATCCTGACGGTCCTTCCCGAGACGATCGTCATTCTCGCGCTCGTCCTCGTCTTCGTCCTCTAAACGGTCCCTTCCACCAATGAGTTTGGAAACCGTCGTTGAGGACGTTCGAGACGAAGCCCGCGCGCGTGCGGAGGAGATACGCGAGGCGGCCGACGCCGAGGCGGAAGAGATCATCGCTGAGGCCGAGGATGACGCCGAACGTATCCGTGAGGAGCGGCTCGCAGAGGTCGAAACACAGATCGACCAAGAGCGCGAGCAGACGCTCTCGTCCGCGAAACTCGAGGCCAAACAGGAGCGCCTTGCCGCGCGTCGTGACGTCCTTCAGGACGTGTACGACGACGTCGAGGAGACGATCGAGGAGCTCGACGGCGACCGGCGCCGCGAGCTAACCGAGGTCTTGCTCGATGCTACTCTCGCGGAGTTCGACGACGACGAGACCGTCGCCGTCTACACCCGCGCTGAGGACATCGAGCTTCTCGAGGAACTCGTTGCGGGCAGTACAGCTCAGGTCGACGGCGAGGTCGAGTGTCTCGGCGGCGTCGTCGCCGAGAGCGACACCTCCCGCGTCCGCGTGAACAACACGTTCGACTCGATCCTGGAAACGGTCTGGGATGACGAGTTGAAACACATCTCGGAGCGACTGTTCGACCAATGAGCGCCGTCGGCAGCTCGAACCCGGAGTACGTCGTCGCGCGGGTTCGCGCCCGCCGTGGCTCGCTCTACGGGGACGAGGAGTACCGCAAGCTCGTTCGGATGAGTCCCGCCGAGATAGCGCGTTTCATGGAGGAGTCGAGCTACGAGGCGGAGATCAACTCGATGGGAAGTCGCCACGGCGGCGTCGACCTCATCGAGTACGCGTTGAATCGGAACCTCGCGAAGCAGTTCGAGGGAATCCTCGACTGGAGTGAGGGGGGTCTGTACGACCTCATCGCGCGGTATCTCCGGAAATTCGACGCGTGGAACGTAAAAACGATCATCCGCGGCATCTATACCGACGCGGGTCAGGAAGCGGTTGAGGTCGACCTCATTCGTGCCGGCGAGTTCGACGACCGGCGGATCCGTCGGTTGCTTGAGGCCGACTCCATCGACGCGGTCATCGAAGTACTTGAGGACACAATATACGGCGAACCGCTGCGCGCTGCGTACGCGGAGTACGAGGAGACTGACACTCTCGTTCCGCTCGAAAACGCGATCGATCGCGTCTTCTATGAACGCCTCCTCGCAGATCTGCCCGGTAACGAGCCGACTCGGCAGTACGAGGCATTCCTCAAGGCGGAGGTCGACTTCCGGAACGCGGACAACGCGCTTCGTCTCGCCCGGTCGGGGGCTGATATTGACCCCGCGGCGTACTTCATCGAGGGCGGCGATCTGTTCACTCGGGACACGCTCGGCCGCCTCGCCCGCGACCTCGACGAGCTTGTCGAGTACATCGCGGACAGCCAGTACGCCGACGAGCTCGGGCCGGCGCTTCGCGAACTCGAGGAGGCGAACAGCCTCATCGCGTTCGAGCACGCGACCGACGCCGCGCTGTTGGCGTACGGCGACCGGCTGGGGACGATCCACCCGGTATCGGTGACGCCGGTGATATCGTACATCCTCGCGAAGGAGCGTGAGGTGGACAATATTCGTGCTATCGCCCGCGGAAAGGAGGCCGGCCTGCCGGCCGACGAAATCGAATCGGAGCTGGTGATAACATGAGCCAGGAGATAGCCGTGGTCGGAAGCCCGGAGTTCACAACCGGCTTTCGGCTCGCCGGCGTCCGCAAGTTCGAGAACGTGCCGGACGACGAGAAGGACGACCGGCTTGACGACGCAGTCGAGCGTACGCTCGACGACGAGGAGACCGGCATCATCGTGATGCACGACGCGGACCTCGATCATCTCTCGCGGGGGACCCGCGAGCGGGTCGAGGGGAGCATCGAGCCCGTTCTTGTGACGCTCGGTGCCGGCGGTGCCGGCAGCGGCGGGCTTCGCGACCAGATCAAACGAGCCATCGGGATCGACCTGATGGACGAAGAGGAGAACTAACATGAGCAAGGCAGAATCCACGGAGACAACCGGCGACGGTGTCATCCAGAGCGTGAGCGGTCCGGTCGTGAGCGCCCGCGATCTCGACGCCCGCATGAACGATGTCGTCTACGTCGGCGACGAGGGACTCATGGGGGAGGTCATCGAGATCGAGGGCAACGTCACGACGGTTCAGGTGTATGAGGAGACCTCCGGGGTCGGCCCCGGTGAGCCCGTCGAGAACACGGGCGAACCGCTGTCGGTCGACCTTGGTCCGGGGATGCTGGACGCAATTTATGACGGCGTTCAGCGTCCCTTGGACGTACTGGAGGGTAAGATGGGCAGTCCGTACCTCGATCGAGGGGTCGACGCGCCCGGCATCGACCTCGAAAAGGAGTGGGAGTTTGACCCCACCGTCGAGGAAGGCGACGAGGTCGGCCGCGGTGACGTGGTCGGTATCGTCGAGGAGACGGTTACCATCGACCACAAGGTCATGGTGCCGCCGGACGCGCTTGACGAGGGGGAGACCACCGAGGTCACCGCCGTCGAGTCGGGCTCGTTCGATGTCACCGAGACGGTGGTCGAACTCGCCAACGGAACGGACGTCTCGATGCACCAGCAGTGGCCGGTGCGTGAGGCTCGTCCGACCGTCGAGAAGCGCACACCCCGACAGCCGCTTGTGTCCGGCCAACGCATCCTCGACGGCCTGTTCCCCATCGCAAAGGGCGGAACGGCCGCAATTCCGGGGCCGTTCGGTTCCGGGAAGACGGTCACACAGCACCAGCTCGCGAAGTACGCCGACGCGGACATCATCGTCTACGTCGGCTGCGGCGAGCGTGGCAACGAGATGACCGAAGTGATCGAGGACTTCCCAGAGCTGGAGGACCCGGCCAACGGCAACCCGCTGATGGCCCGTACCTCGCTTATTGCGAACACCTCGAATATGCCCGTTGCGGCGCGTGAGTCCTGTATCTACACGGGGATCACGATCGCGGAGTACTACCGCGACATGGGGTACGACGTGGCGCTGATGGCCGACTCCACCTCGCGGTGGGCGGAGGCCATGCGCGAGATCTCCTCCCGACTGGAGGAGATGCCCGGCGAGGAGGGGTACCCTGCGTACCTCGCCGCCCGCTTGGCGCAGTTCTACGAGCGAGCCGGCTACTTCGAGAACGTCAACGGGACGGAGGGCTCCGTTTCGGCGATCGGCGCGGTGAGTCCGCCCGGTGGCGACTTCTCCGAGCCAGTCACGCAGAACACGCTTCGTATCGTGAAGACGTTCTGGGCGCTCGACGCGGACTTAGCGGAGCGCCGCCACTTCCCGTCGATCAACTGGAACGAGTCGTACTCGCTGTACAAAGACCAGCTCGACCCGTGGTTCGAAGAGAACGTCGAGGAAGACTGGGCGGAGAAGCGCCAGTGGGCTGTCGACATTCTCGATGAGGAAACAGAGCTGCAGGAGATTGTCCAGCTCGTCGGGAAGGACGCGCTGCCGGACGACCAGCAGCTCACCCTTGAGGTCGCTCGCTACCTGCGTGAGGCGTACCTCCAGCAGAACGCGTTCCATCCGGTAGACACGTTCTGTCCGCCGGAGAAGACGTACCTCATGCTGACGACGATCGAGACGTTCCACGACGAGGCGTTCGACGCGCTGGAGGCAGGTGTTCCTGTTGAGGATATCGTCTCCACCGATGCCGCCCCGCGGATTAACCGTATCGGCGTCCAAGAGGACTACGAGGAGTACGTCGCGGATCTCAAATCGGAGATCGCCGACGAGCTCCGGAGCCTCTACTGATCATGAAAGAGTATCAAACCATCACCGAGATCAGCGGCCCGCTCGTGTACGCCGAGGTCGACGAGGCGATCGGCTACGACGAGATCGTCGAGATTGAGACGGCACAGGGGGAGACGCTGCGCGGACAGGTGCTCGAATCCTCGGACGGCCTCGTGGCCATCCAGGTGTTCGAGGGCACGTCCGGTATCGACCAGAACGCGTCCGTCCGGTTCCTGGGCGAGACGATGAAGATGCCCGTCACCGAGGATCTCCTTGGTCGGGTCCTCGACGGCTCCGGACGACCGATCGATGACGGCCCGGAGATCGTTCCGGAGGAGCGACAGGATATCGTCGGCGCGGCGATCAACCCGTACTCCCGGGAGTATCCCGAGGAGTTCATCCAGACGGGTGTCTCCGCAATCGACGGCATGAACACGCTCGTTCGTGGACAGAAGCTTCCCATCTTCTCTAGTTCCGGCCAGCCGCACAGCGAACTGGCAATGCAGATCGCCCGGCAGGCCAGTGTGCCGGAAGAAGACGAAGGCGACGACGAGGAGGGCTCCGAGTTCGCCGTCATCTTCGGCGCAATGGGGATCACTCAGGAGGAGGCCAACGAGTTCATGGAGGACTTCGAGCGCACCGGTGCGCTGGAACGCTCTGTCGTCTTCATGAACCTCGCGGACGACCCCGCGGTCGAGCGGACGGTCACGCCGCGAATGGTCCTGACGACGGCAGAGTACCTTGCCTTCGAGAAGGACTACCACGTGCTCGTCATCCTGACGGATATGACGAACTACTGTGAGGCGCTCCGCGAAATCGGCGCGGCTCGCGAGGAGGTGCCCGGCCGGCGTGGCTACCCCGGCTACATGTACACTGACCTCGCACAGTTGTACGAGCGTGCGGGCCGGATCGAGGGTCGTGAGGGGTCGGTGACGCAGATCCCGATTCTCACGATGCCGGGTGACGACGACACTCACCCGATCCCGGACCTGACTGGCTACATCACGGAAGGGCAGATCTACGTCGACCCCGACCTGAACAGTCAGGGCCTCCAGCCGCCGATCAACGTGCTCCCCAGCCTGTCACGGCTGATGGATGACGGGATCGGCGAAGGACTCACTCGCGCTGACCACGCCGATCTGAAAGACCAGATGTTCGCGGCGTACGCGGAGGGCGAGGATCTCCGTGACCTCGTGAACATTGTCGGTCGCGAGGCACTGTCGGATCTGGACAACAAGTACCTCGACTTCGCGGATCGGTTCGAGTCCGAGTTCATCGACCAGGGCTTCGACGCGAATCGAGATATCGAGGAAACGCTGGAGATCGGTTGGGAGCTCGTCTCGATGCTGCCGAAAGACGCCCTCAACCGGATCGACGAGGAGTTCATCGAGGAGTACTACCACGAGGATCCAGAGACGGAAGCCGTTGAGGCTGCGGACTAACGGACAATGGCCAAAGACGTCAAACCAACGCGCAAGAACCTGATGGCGATCGAGGACCGCATCGAACTCTCCGAGCGCGGTCACGACACGCTCGAACAGAAGCGTGACGGTCTCATTATGGAGTTCATGGACATCCTCGATCAGGCACAGGACGTTCGATCGGACATGGCCGACGATTACGAGACGGCCCAGCGGAAGATCGACATGGCGCGCGCGATGGAGGGTGATGTCGCCGTTCGCGGCGCGGCCGCGGCCCTAAAAGAACACCCGGAGATCACCACGCGGTCGAAGAACATCATGGGCGTCGTTGTTCCGCAGATTGAGTCCTCAAAAGTAAAAAAGAACCTCGATGAGCGTGGCTACGGCCTGCTCGGATCCTCGGCACGGATCGACGAGGCCGCGGACGCCTACGAGGAGCTGCTCGAATCGATCATCCTCGCTGCCGAGGTTGAGACGGCGATGAAAAAGATGCTAGAGGAGATCGAGACGACGAAGCGCCGCGTCAATGCCTTGGAGTTCACGCTCCTGCCGCGCCTGTACGAGAATCAGGAGTACATTGAGCAGAAGCTCGAAGAGCAGGAGCGCGAGGAGACCTTCCGGCTGAAGAAAATAAAAGACAAGAAGGAAGAAGAAGAGAAAGAAGCTCGGGAGGAAGCCGAAGCGGAGGCTGAGACAGCCGCAGACACCGCCGACGCCTGAGCCGGTTGCTTCGACGCTTGGCTTCGCCCGTTTCTGCCGTACCTCGTTACGAATCGCTTTATAAATCGGAGTTTCCACTAGCCGCAATGACCTGTCCACACTGCGCGTCATCCGTTGTCGTGTTCGCAGTTCCGTCCACGCTCCACGAGCATGCGCCCGCACCCGAAACCGCGATCTGTACGGGTTGTCTCCGAACGTTCGCGGCGATCGAAGCCGGGGAAGCGGAGACGAGGGCTGTCGATGCCAGTGGTGAATCATCAACTCCTGATTTCTCGGCGGTTGACCCCGCGTTTCCGAGCGGAGAGGCCGGTGTCGCGTTGGCGCTGCTCTGTGGCTGTCTGGAGTCGTTCGCGCTCAATCGACAGTCCATCGAGGCGTTGGTCGAACACGCCGAGCGCTCGGGGGCAGACGTCTTCGCGTTTCTTGAGCGGCTGGACGCAGCTGACGCCGCGTTCGATCTTGACCGGAGACGGACCGCGCTACTGGATCTTCTCTAGGTCGGCGTCACCGGAGGATCGGATTAAATGTCGACGCCCGGCGGATCGTTCCACTCATCCTCGTCGCTATCGCTCGCGTTTCGCTTCTCGTCAGTGGTCTTCTCCTTCTCGTCGCGGTCGTCTCTCCCCGACTCGATGAGCTCTTCTCCCTGCCGTGATTCGTGAACCTCGAACCGCTGGCCCTGTGCGTACGGGTCCTCTTCTGGGTCGTACTCGGTCTCGCTCCGCTCAAAGAGGTACGCAAAAAAGCCAAAAAGCGGGATACAAAACGAAATTGCTGCCCACTTTTTTGCGTTCATCCCGTACTTCGGCGCGTCCACGTAGGCGTACGCCGCAAACCCGACGAGCCACGCGAGTGGAAGCCCGATCAGGATCACGGCGAGTAACGGATCCATACCACCGCTTTGGACGTATCAATATAAGTTGCCGGGTCGAATCCGCTGGATTCGCTGTTGGGTCGTTGGGGTGTGCTACGTGTGTTTGATGCGCGTTTGACGCTTAGTTATAACTCGTCGTCGCGATCGCTCATCGTTCGACGTAGGCTATCCCGTCTGGATGAATTTCGGTGTCGATCCGGTCGAGTTCGGTCCACTCGGGGACTGTCCCGTCGCCGCCGTCCCCACTCACGCTATTTTTATCTGCGTCGGGTGCGGCAAGCACGCTCACGTCGTTGGTCTTGTTGTTGGCAACGAACGCACGGTTGCCGTCCGGCGCAAAAACGGTGCCGCCGGGCCAGATCCCGACGGGGATCCGCGCCACTTCCCACGGGCGGACCTCGCCGTCACGGACGAACTCTGGATCGATCACGCTCACGTCGTCGCCCTCGCGGTTCGGAACGAGGACGTACTCGCCGTCGGGCGAGGGAACGACGCGGATTGGTGTGTCACCGAGCACCGCGATCCCCTCGTCCGCGAACGTCTCGGGGTTGATCACGGAGAGCCGCGAGTTCTCCTGATTGGCAACGAGGAGGCCGCCCGTGGGATGAACCGCTATCCCTTCCGGCCCCTCGCCGACGGGAATGTCGGCCCGAATCTCGCGCGTCTCGGCGTCGATTGCGGTGACGTTGTCGCCGCCGATGTTGGCGATGAAGGCGGTCGACTCGTCGGGCGTTAGCGTCACCATATGGGATTTATTTTGGTGGGTTGGGAAGTGGTCAAGGAGGCTGGGGATCGGATCCTCGATATCGAAGACGAACACCTGTGAGGAATACGTTGAGGCAAGCCAGAGCTCGTCGACCCCTTCTCGTACCGCGAGCCCGTGTGGGAAGTCGAACGCCTCGTGTTCGAACCGGTCGCGTATCGACCAGTCCGTGGTGTCGATGGTGAGCAGCGACCCGCCGAGCGAGCACGTGACGTAGATCACCGCTCCGTCGGGGCTGACGGTCACCTCATGCGGGTTGAAATCGGTCTCGACCACCGACTCGGTTGCTCCTGTGTCCGGGTTGATGACGGAGATCGAGTCGCTGTCCTTGTTGAGCACGACCAGCCTGTCGTCGGTCATACGCGAGCAATCGGGAAGTGGAGAGAAAAGACGGACGGAACCGGAATCGGGGGGACCCAGTCGCCCCGCTCAGTCCCAGAACGACTGAGTGCGGGCGTACTCGCGCTCTTGACGGAGCACGTCGCGGTAGAACTCCTCGTCGTCCTCGCGCAGCTTGTTGATGATCCGGGCGGCGTTGTGTGGCCCGACGCCGCGGGCGGCCATCGCGATCACCGCGCGCTTCCCGTGTGTCTGAACGAGACTCGCCGCGCGGTGTGCGCGCTGTGTGCGCCGCTCCTGCTCGTCGTCCTTTGTTCTCGCACGAACCGCCTCGACCGTCTCGTCGTCCCACGGGTTCAACGAGGCGATTCGAGTCGACCCACACTCGGGACACTCCGGCTGGTCCCGGACGCGCCGTACCTTCGTCGTCCGTTTCCAGTCGTCACAGTGGAGACACAACAGGATCACCCGGTCGTTCTGAATCCGTTCACGAACCGTCTCGATCACGTCGGCATCGGCGTTCTCGGGCACGAGGAACTCCGTCCCACTGGACCGCCCCGCGGTGCCGAGTGGGGTCCGTTCACGGGCAGTTGCGAGTTCGATCTCGCTAGAGCGTATCGCCGTGAGGATCTCGGCGGTTTCCTCGACCGCCAGATCGGCGTGGAACACCTCTCGGAGTGCCTCGTCGTAGACGGGCGTCCCCCCTAACGCCGCGAGCAGGCGGTCGCCGCCGAATCGTCCACGCCCTTCGCGATACCGCTTGACTGAGCCGAATTTCGCGGCGACCTGTGCGAGTGTGAACTTGAGCGCGTCGGAGTTTTTCAAGGCGAGTTCGAGGTACGCCTCCAGTTGGTCCGGGTCGGTCGTCTCTAGCACCTCACAGAAGGTGCCGGGGTCGACGCCGTGGGGAACCTCGAACTCGATCCGGTACGGATCGACATCCATCCCGATCGACGAGCCGGCGCGCTGACCGACGAGCGCTGCGAGCAGGCGCGCGAGCGTCTCGTTTACCTCGTGGCCGAACGCGGCGTTGATCGCGACGGTACGCGCGCTCCCCTCAACCACGATCCGGCGGTCTGTCGGCACGGGGTGGCCGGCCTCAACGTGGTCGGCAACCGGTCCGAGGGCGGCCGCGATTGTCGCCTCGTCGGCGGGGTAGCGCGCCGCAAGCTCCGCGGCGACCGCCTCGGGCGTCGACCCCGCTGTGAGCGCCTTAGCCGCCTCGCCGCGGATCCGGCCGACTTCCTCGGCGATTGGCTTCGGGACGGGGATCTCTTGGCCGATCCACGAGGGTACCTCGCCCGCGGGGTCAGCGATCGGCGTGACGTTCACGCGCTCCTCCTCCTCGTCGACGTCCGTAATACGCCACATCTCGCCACGCTGGATGAACGTCTCGCCCGGACCGGCGAAGTTGACGACGAACCGCTCGTCGAGCGTGCCGATCCCGCGACGCGAGGACATATCGTACACCTCGTAGGTGGATTCGTCGGGAATCATCGAGAGGTTCGCGTAGAAGTACTGCCACGTCCCCCCGGACTTTTCGAGCGTGTCCGACTCCTCGTCGAGCCAGAGCAGCCGGTTACCGTCGAGCTCGCGAACGACCTCCTGAAACCGTGGCTCCGAGAGGTCGTGGAAGGGGTACGCGTTCGTAATCGTTTCGTACGCCTCGCGGGCGTGGACATCGCCTTCGTCCATCACGACTCCGACGATCTGGTTCGCGACCGTGTCGAGGCTTCCGTGGTGGATCGCCGCCGGCTCGACCAGTTCTCTGTCGGCGCGGCGGGCGATCGCCAGCGCTTCGAGGGTGTCGTCGCCGCCCTGCGTCACGACAGTTCCCTCAGAAACCAGATCGCGGCGGTGGCCGGCCCGCCCGACGCGTTGGAGCAGGCGGGCGACCTCACGGGGGCTCCCGTACTGGACCACGTGGTCGACGCGTCCCACGTCGATGCCGAGTTCCATCGAGGAGGTACAGACAAGCCCGTCGAGATCCCCCGATTTGAACCGGTCTTCCACGTCGATCCGGACCTCTTTCGAGAGCGACCCGTGATGGACTTCGATCTCGGTGGGGTCGGCGATATTCCCGTCGCTCTCCTCCCGCTCGGCCAGCGTCTTGAACCGTGAGCCGAGCGCTTCCGCGGTCTGTCGCGTGTTGACGAAGATTAGTGTCGACTCGTTCTCGGCGACGATTTGGCGAATCGTCCGGACGTGACTCGCGGTCGTCTCGTCGACGGCGAGTTCGCCCGCAAGCGTCGTGTCCCGGTCCGTAATCTCCGGGTCGAGAACCCGTACGTCGGTCCGGCTGCCGGCCGCGACCTCGACGATCTCGAACTCGCGGTCGCCGGGTCGATCGGGGTCGCGCCGGCCACTCCCGACGAGGAACTGCCCAACCTCCTCGGGTGTTCCCACAGTCGCCGAGAGACCGACCCGCTGAAACGGTCCCGCCACGCGACGGAGGCGTTCGAGCCCGACCGTGAGCTGTGCGCCGCGCTTCGCCGAGGCGAGTTCGTGTACCTCGTCGATCACGACGTGTGCCACGTCTTCGAGGGCAACCCGCATCTTCGAGCCGGTCAAGATTGCTTGGAGGCTCTCGGGCGTCGTGATGAGCACGTCCGGCGGGTCGTCTGCCTGTTTCGACCGCTCGTACTGGGTGGTGTCGCCGTGACGCACTGCGACCTCGATATCCAGTCGGTCGCCCCACCACTCCAATCGGTCCATCATGTCGCGGTTGAGCGCGCGGAGCGGGGTGATGTAGAGGGCAGAGATCCCCTCTCGGGGCTGGTCGCCGGGAGAATCGCGGGCGTCGACGATGGCGTCAAAGACGGGGAGCATTGCGGTCTCCGTCTTCCCGGTCCCCGTCGGCGCGAGAACGAGCGCGTTTCGGCCGTCGGACAGCGGCGGGATCGCCTTTTGTTGTGGTTCAGTGGGCGTGGAGAAGCCCTGCTCGGAGAGGGCCTCCCGGACCTCACTCCCGAGGTTCGCGAACGCCTCCATGCCCGACGATTCCGCCATTAGCTGATCGTCGGCTGTTGGGGACTGGGGCGATTAAGGCCGTCGCTGTACGAGGTTTATTTATAAGTGATCGGTGGTGGATGAGTGACGAACACCGCCAAAGCCCCAGTCGCGAGGGCGGCGCACGCTCGCCGCGCTCCTCGGTCGTTCGCTTCGCTCACTCCCTGCGGTGCTCGCGTCCCCTGCGCCGCCCTCGCGACTGCCCCTTTGAATCCCACCCCGCACCGCACAGCAACCGCACCTCATACCTCCCCAACCTCGCGGCTCCCTTCGGTCGCCGCGTCCCTCGCGCCGGCGGTTCGCGGCCCGAAGGGCCGCTCACCGGGGCGCGGGGCGAGAGCGGAGCTCTCGCTAGCAACCGGCGGCAAAGCCGCCGGTGACGCCACCGCAGTTCATTTATAAACAGGTGCTATTGAGTCTACGTCACGCCGCCGTCACTCGTCTCGTACGCTTCGTATGCGCCGGAATCGAGGATCGCCTCGATTTCGTCGACCACTTCCAGCACGTCGGCGAACGAGGTGTACGGCGCGGCCGGACAGACGCGGACGACGTTCGGCGGCCGGAAGTCGACGACCACGCCGCGATCCGTTAGGGCCGCGCTCAGCCGCTCGGCATCGGGGTGTTCGAGGGCGACGTGGCCGCCCCGGGCCGCGTGCTCGCGGGGAGTTCCGACCGCGACCTCTGGAAGCCGCTCGTCGACGAGGCCGATGAGGAAGTCCGTGAGCGCGAGCGATTTGGCTCGCAGGCGGTCGATCCCCGCCTCCCGGAGGAGTTCGATAGACCCTTCCAGCGGCGCAGCCGCGAACAGCGGCGGGGTCCCGATCTGCCACGCGCCCGCGGAGTCGGCCGGAGTGTACTCCATGTTCATCTCGAACTGGGTGTCCTTCTCGTGGCCCCACCAGCCGGCCAGCGCGGGCGTGAGCCCGTGGTGGCGCTCGGCGACGTACAACGCGCCGATCGAGCCGGGGCCGGCGTTGAGGTACTTATACGTACACCAGACCGCGAAGTCGACGCCGGCCTCGCCAAACTCGTGTGGGACCGCGCCGACCGAGTGGGCCGCATCGAAGCCGGCGTACGCGCCCGCCTCGTGGGCGGCCTCGGTAATCCGCGCAACGTCGAACAGCTGTCCCGAGCGGTACAGCGCCGTCGGCATCCAGACGATCCCGATGTCGTCGTGGGCGTCGAGCGCCGCCTCGATGTCCCGAGGGTCGATTGTCCGACCGTCGCGACTCGGAACGACCCGGAGCTTCTCGTCGGGATCGATCCCACGCTGGCGGAGCTGTGCCCGAATCGCGTAGTGATCTGAGGGAAAGTCGAGTTCGTTGACGAGGACGGCGGGGTCGGCCTCGGGGTCTCCGTCCGCCGCCCGCGTCCCGTCCCCTACCCACGTTCCGTCCGCCGCCGGGAGTCCCTCACGCTCCGGTCCGTTTTCGGCCAGTAGTTCATCGAGGAACGTCCCGACGAGCGTGTGGATGTTCACCGTGATCGAGTTGCCGACGACGACCTCCTCGGGGTCGGCACCGACCAGCGGCGCGAGCGCGTCACCAAGCCGCTCACCCATCGTGAACCACGGCGGGTCAGCGTCGGTCCACCCGCCGATCAGCAGCTCACGCCACTCCTCGATCACGCGGTCGAGACTCGCCAGCGCGGCGTCGCTTGCGGGACCGAGCGAGTTGCCGTCCATATACAACACGTCTCCTGGCACGTGGTATCGGTCCGCGACCGAAGAGAGTGGGTCGCCGTCGTCGAGGCGGGCGGCGAGGACGGCTGGATCCACGTCGCCGACATCGGTCGCTCCGTCGTACTCGTCCATACCCGATCGGGTGGTGCCGTCGACTAATCGGTTCCGGGGACAGCGCTTGTGTCGGAACGAAAAAGCGTGAAACTGAGGAGTTGATCGCTACTCGACGATGTCGATCGCCGGTCGCCCCGGCTCCGCCTTCCGGGCGACCGCGTCGTCGGCGTCGGCGGCGCGCTCGACAACGACGGGCGCGTCGAACTCCCGCTCGATCAGCCACGTGGCCGCACGCAGCGCATCGTACTCAGCGTCGCCCGAGAGAGTCTCCTGAAGGGCCTCTCGGTTCGCCTGTAGGTCCTGCCCGTACGAGGCCGCATCGTCGCCCTGCTCGCGGATATGGCTCTTGCCCATCAGTTCGCCGATCAGGTTGTCGGCGTCGCTGTCGAGGGCGATCGATAGGGCATCGTACTTCCAGTTAGGGGCGACGACGACCCGGATCTGCCGTGGATCCTCGATGCCAGCAACATCGATGATGTCACGGATGTCTTCACGCGTGTTCTCGACCAACCGGCGTCGGCGCTCGACGGTCTCCCGGTCGACCGTTGCGGTCGGCCACTCGGCGTCGACGGCGAACCCGTCTCGTTCGAGCGTCTCCCACAACTCCTCGGCCAGATGCGGGGCGACCGGCGCGAGCAGTCGGACGGCGATGTCGAGCCCGCGCTCGTACGTCTCCGGGTGTGGCTCGACGTGTTCGCGGTACCCTCGAAGCGTCCGGACGAGATCTTGTGCCTCGCGCAACGCAACGTTGAACGTGAGGTCGTCGTACTCCGCGCCCGCGATGGCGACCGCAGCGTCGATCTCGTCGGCGACGTACTCGTCGACCGTCCGCCGTTCTCCCTCGTCGGCTAACTTGGTCTCGCCCGCAGCGTGCTCCTCGATGAGGTCGGCCAGTCGGGTCAAGAACCGGTACGTCGACTTGACGCCCTCCTCGCTCCAGTCGAAGTCGCGCTCGGGCTGGGCCGCCTGCATCATGAACAGCCGGGCGGTGTCTGCCCCGTACTCCTCGACGATCCGCTGTGGGGAGACGGTGTTCCCCTTTGATTTCGACATCTTCTCGCCGTCCAACTGGACCATCCCTTGTGCCAACAGGTTTGTGAACGGCTCGCGGTGGTCGAGCCCCTCGTGGTCGGCGATCGTCTTCGTGACGAACCGGCTGTACAGCAGGTGCATCACGGCGTGTTCGATACCACCGACGTACTGGTCGACCGGCATCCAGTCGTTCGCACGGCCCAGATCGAAGGGCACATCCTCTCGGTCCGGCGAGACGTACCGCAGGAAGTACCACGAGGAGTCGACGAACGTGTCCATCGTGTCCGTCTCACGGGTCGCGGGACCGCCACATGCCGGACAGGTCGTTTGCTTCCACTCCTCGGCGGCGTCGAGCGGGTTCCCGGTGGTGTTGATGAACTCCGGCAGCTCCACGGGCAGGTCCTCCTCGGGCACGAGGACGCTCCCGCAGTCGTCGTGGCAGTGAACGACCGGGATTGGCGTTCCCCAGTAGCGCTGGCGCGAGATCCCCCAGTCACGAAGCTGGTACTGCGTCGTCTCCTCGGCGCTCTCGATGTCTGCCGTCAGGCGATCTCGGGCTGTCTCGCTGTCGAGACCGCTGTACTCGCCGGAGTTCACGAGTACACCATCGTCGGTGAACGCCTCATCGCTCACGTCGGGGGCGTCAGAAGACGCGTCGTTCGCGCTCGCCTCGTCGTCCAGATCGTCAGATTCAGCCGCGATCACGGGTCGGATCTCGACGCCCATCTTCTCGGCGAAGGCGTGGTCACGGTCGTCGTGACCGGGGACGCCCATCAGCGCGCCGGTCCCCACATCCGAGAGGACGAAGTCGGCGACGAAAACGGGAATCTCCTCGCCGGTCGCGGGGTTGGTGGCGGTCAAGCCGGTCTCGACTCCATTCGGCTCGTCGCCTTCGGGATCGGCCTCGTGATGGACGAACTCGTGGACTGCGTCGTCCTCGGACGCGAGCGCCTCACTTATCGGGTGGTCCGGTGCGAGCGCGAAGAACGTCGCGCCGTGGATTGTGTCGACACGGGTCGTAAACGCCTTGACGGGGCCATGTCTATCGATGTGGAACTCGAGTTGTGTCCCGTACTGACGGCCGATCCAGTTGCGCTGCATCTGCCGGACCGAGTTCGGCCAGCCCTCCAAGTCGTCGATGGCCTCCAGTAGCTCGTCTGCGTACTCGGTTATCCGCAGGAACCACTGTTCCAACTCGCGGTCCTCGACCGGGGTGTCACACCGCCAGCACAGCTCCGCGTCCCCTTCGACCTGCTCGTCGGCGAGGACGGTCTCACACGAGGGACACCAGTTCACTTCGGCGTCGCGGCGCTCGGCGAGCCCTTCTTCGTGGAACCGGCGGAACAGCCACTGGTTCCACTCGTAGTACTCGGGGGTACAGGTCGTGATTTCACGGTCCCAGTCGTAGCCGAACCCCATCGATTTCATCTGGCCGCGCATCGTGTCGATACAGTCCATCGTCCAGTCGCGGGGGTTCGTGTCGCGCTCCTTGGCGGCGTTCTCCGCGGGGAGGCCGAATGCGTCCCACCCCATCGGATGGAGCACGTCGTCGCCGCGCATCCGGCGGTAGCGGGCGTACGCGTCCGTGATGGTGTAGTTCCGGACGTGACCCATGTGGAGCTTCCCGGACGGGTACGGATACATCCCGAGGACGTACGTCGGGTCCTCGACGTCGTCCGGCGTGTGATACACGGAAGCGTCCGCCCACGCCTCCTGCCACCGACTCTCGACCGCGGTGTGGTCGTAACCCTCCTGTGACATCTGCTTATATACGTGTGGTCGGGTCGGCGTCGTATACCTTTCCATCCTGTGATGGTCCGTGACACGCCCGAAAGCGGTCGTTTCTCGTAAGCGTCGGGGAGGTCGTTTCTCGCAAGCGCCGGGGAGAAGGTATTTGCGGTCGGAGCCGTCAGTTCGGGACATGGCGCTCAAAAAGGTCCTCTACTACGGCGCGATCGGGATCGGAATCCTGATCGCCGTCAGCATCGTCGTCTCCATCGTTTCGACGCTGCTGAGCCTCGCGTGGGCGGTGATATCCGGGTTGATCTCGCTCGCTATCCTCCTTGGAATCGTCTACGCTGCTTATAAAGCAGGATCGTGGATATTCGGCAGCAGCGGGTCAGAAACGGACCGAATCTCCACCGGCCCGAGTTCGTACTCGTCGGGGTCATCGACGGCAGGCGGCTCGCAGGACCGGCAGGACCGTCTCCGTCAGCAGTACATCGAGGGACAGATCAGCGAGGAGGAGTTCGAACAGCGGATCGCCCGCGAGTTGGAAAACGAAGACATCGACGGCATCGACAAAGAGCTCGAACGCGAGCGTTAAAACCGGTCGCGCAGCTCGGCCCGAAGGTCATCTACGTCGAGATCTTTCATCGAGAGCAACACCAGCAGGTGGTAGACGAGGTCAGCGCTCTCGTAGGTCAGATCCTCGAGGTCGTCGTCTTTCGCCGCGAGGATCGTCTCAGTTGTCTCTTCGCCGATCTTCTCTAACACCGCGTTCTCGCCTTTCTCGTGGGTAAAAAGCGAGGCGGTGTAGGAGTCCTCGGGCAGTTCTTCCTTGCGCGACTCGATGGTCGCAAACAGCTCGTCGAGGACGGCCTCGTCCGGGACGGTCCGGGCATTGTCGGGCACGTTCCCGTCGGTCTCGTCGAGGTTGCTCACGCGACCACCTCGCTGTCGGGGAAAAAAGCGAGGTCGTGGAGCCGCGGATCGTCAGTGAGTTCCGGGTGGAACGCGGTCGCGACGACTGGCCCGTCACGCACTGCGACCGGTCGCCCGTCGACGGTCGCGAGCGTCTCGACGCCTTCGCCGACATCGTCGATGGCGGGCGCACGGATGAAGACGGCGTGGAAGGGCTCGTCGAGTCCCGCAACCGGAACCCGCGTCTCGAAGGAGTCTTTCTGTCGGCCGAACGCGTTGCGGTCGACGGTAACGTCGACGATATCGAGGGTGTCGACTCTGTCGTCCTTGGCGTCGCGTGAACAGACGATCAGTCCGGCACAGGTGGCGAGAATTGGCTTCCCAGCCGCGACGTGGTCCCGGATTTCGTCTGCGATTCCCTCCTGGTGGATCAGCCGCGAGATAGTCGTCGACTCCCCGCCCGGCATGAGGAGCACGTCGCAGTCAGGGACGACCCCCGACTCCCTCACTTTGACGACCTCGGCGGGTTCGTCGTGTGCGGCTGCGGCGTTCTCGATGGCGGTGGCGTGTTCAGCCACGTCCCCCTGGACGGCGATGACGCCTGCGTACATACGCCTAATCCGGGTGCGACGCGCAAAAAGGGCGCGCTCCCGGTTTCCGATCTGGTGCGGTCGACCGACTATTTCACGCGACGGTCAGCGAGAGGATCTGAATGAAGACGCCGAAGAGGACACAGAAGGCGAGGACGGTCTTCGGGTTCATCGTTATCGCGTTCCGGTCCTGTGCGTCGAAGTACCGAACCAGCCCCGCACTGGACATCAGTCCGCCGGAGTTGCTTCCGCTGCTCATACCCCGTCATTTCGCATCATCAGTCCTAAGAGTTTCGACTCCGTAGGCCGGATTCAGAGGGGGTTCCGTCGTACGTCGCCGGGTGAGAAACCCTTATCGGCGAGCCCCTGCTAGTCGTCGTCGAACCATGACTGTTCGACTGCTGGACTTCTACGCCGATTGGTGCGGCCCGTGTAAAACGCAGGACCCGATCCTGGAAGACGTTCAGGAGGAGCTCGGCGACGCCTTCGAGCTACAGAAGGTCGATGTCGACGAGGAGCAGGACGTCGCCAACCAGTACCAGGTCCGGTCGCTGCCGACGCTGATCGTCGAGAACGACGACGGCGTCGTCGACCGGTTCGTCGGCGTCACTCAGAAGGAGGACATCACGGCGGCCATCTCCGAAGCCGGCGCGTAACCGGTTCGACTCAACCGCTGTGACCTACCAGACGGCCTAACCGCCGCGCCGGCCCGACCGCCGTCCGATCCGCCGGTGGGTGGGCCCGACCGTGCTCTACCGTCACGTCTCGCAACCTTTTACAGCACCCGAACGTTCACTAGTGGTATGGCTAAGTTCGACGCCGCGGAACGCCGCAACCTCGACCGCGCGATCTGTATGCGCTGTAACGCCCGCAACGCTCCTGACGCCGACAGCTGCCGTAAGTGCGGCTACAAGAAGCTCCGACCGAAGGCGAAGGAACGCCGCGCGACCTGAACGGCACGCATCGCCTTTTTCAGTCCGCTCCGGTTCCCGCTAGCATCTGGTTTCTTCGACACCACCGCTTGCCCTCTCACAAGTGTCGAATCGATCAATCCTCGCTCGTCTCCGAGGCGATGCTCTCTGCGTCTTCGGCACTCCCGCGCTCGGCCATCATCTCTGCGGCGCGAGGCGCCCAGCCGGTGTACCTGAAGCCGACAGCGACGACGAGCGCCATCCAGCAGTACGCGAGGAACACCCCGATGTACGCCCCTTCGGGGCCGAACGCCAGCGTCCGGCTCAACAGCCACGAGAGTCCTAAGAACAGTCCAAACATCCCAGAGACCCGCGCGATGAGTGGGATTCGGGTCTCACTTGCGCCCTGTAACGAGCCCGACAGCGCCGAGAAGCAGACGAGCGCGGCCCCCGCGAGGCCGTACACTCGGGCGAAATCAACGGCGTAGCTCGCGGTCTCCGGGTCGTCGGTGAACAGGCGGACAACCTCGGGAGCGAGGACGACAAGCGCGAGACCGATCGTGCCGACCGTGAGCACGCCGAGTCCTGCCACCGCCCAGCCGTTGTATCGTGCCTCTGCGGGGTCGCCCGCGCCCAGCGCCTGTCCGACGAGCACCGAGGCGGCGACGTTGTATCCGCGCGAGAGCGGTCCAGTGACCTGCTGGTAGACGCGCCGCCCGATCTGGAACCCGGCGTTGACCGCCTCGCCGAATCCCAACAGCAGGGCGTTAAACGGGAACTCCGCGGCCTCCGAGCCGAATCCCTCGACCACTCGCGGGGCGCTCACCCGCAGGAGCTGGCGGGCGATTGTGAGATCCCGTGGTCGAGCGAAGTTCGCGTCGGTCCACGACCCCCAGATGGCCACACACAGCAGGCCGGCGGTGAGGACGTTGGCGGCGGCGGTCGCCAGCCCGACCCCGACGATCTCCAGCCGCGGAAAGCCGAACAGTCCCAGCCCCAACACGACCGATCCGGTGATATTGAGCGTGTTGGCGACGATGTTGACGTACATCGGCGTTCGGGTGTCTCCGGTTCCCTGGAGCGCTCGCGCGCCGACGAGCGCGACGTGTCTCGCGGGGGCCGTCGCGAAGACGATGGCGAGATAGACGGAGCCGAGCGCGACGACCTCCGAGGGGGTCTCTTGCCCGACGAGCGTTCCGAACACGTCGATCGCGGCCTCACCTAAAAAGAGGCCGAAGAGGACGAACGGAACACCTGCGAGCGCGCCGATCAGGATCGCCTGTGTGACGGCCTCGTCGCGGGTGTCGGTCGCGCCCGCGCCGGTGTCCTGTGAGGAGAGCGCGATCGCGCCGCCGCCGAGCCCCAATCCGATCCGCAGCGGAAACCGGGCATACAGGTCTGCGAGCCCGATGGCGACGACGGCTGCCGGCGAGAACAGCGCGGTGACGATGATGTCTGTCGTCCGCATCGCGGTGCGGAACGTCTGTTCGGCCATCACCGGCCACGCGAGCGAGAACACGCGTTTCCAGACGCGCCGGAGCCGCGGGAAATCCATGCGTCACCGCCGACGGTCGGCACCGGTTTTTAGATGTCGGAGGCGGCCGGCCCCGCCGGAGCCCGGACGATAGGCGGCTCCAGTCGCTCTGCCGCCTTCCGCCCGAAGATTGAAACGCGAGACCGGCCCATCCCGGCTATGGACGTTTTCGTGTACGGGACACTCACCGAACCAGAGCAGGTGCGCGACCTGCTCGACTCGTTCGTCTTCGTCGGCTCCGCGACGCTGACGGGGCTCCGGCTCGTCGAGGGCGAGTATCCAACGCTCGCGCCGGGCGGGGAGACCGCCGGTCGCCTCCTCCGAACCGAGGAGGTCGACTCCCTCGACGAGTACGAGCGCGTCGACGACGACCTGTACGTCCGCGTGACCGTCCCGCTCGACGCGCCGGACGGATACCCGGCGGAGGCGGCGCTGTACGTGGGAGACCCGACCCGACTCAACGCGGACGCGACGTGGCCGGGAGCGGAACCGTTCGCCGAGCGAGTCACACGCTATCTCTCGACCGCCGAGATAACGGTTCGACTCGACGAGTCGTGATCGTCTCGGCAAGTTGCGATCGTCCCGACGAGTCGTGATCGCTCTAACGAGCCGAGCCGCAGGGTGGATTGCGAGCCGTCTGACGTGCCGATGACGCGGGGTCGATCCCCGTCACGTCTTTCGGTTTCACTTTCACTCCGCCTGCCGGGCCTTTTTATATCAGGCAGGGCTTGGTTTACTCGCACGTCACACGCGTGCATTCCCCCATTCCTTTCACTACCGCCGACCGGAACCGATTAGCCGCCGGCCCTGCCAGAACGGGGTATGGTGACGCTATCTGCGATCCGTGACGCCCGAGAGCGGGTCGACGCGGTTGCTCGCCACACGCCGCTGGAGCGGTCGCGGACGTTCTCGGAGATGACCGGCGCGAACGTCCACCTCAAACTCGAGAACTTCCAGCGCACCGGCGCGTTCAAGATCCGTGGTGCGGCCAACCGAATCGGCACGCTCCCGGCGGCGGCACGCGAGGCCGGCGTCGTCACCGCCAGCGCGGGCAATCACGCGCAGGGGGTCGCCCTCGCGGCCGAGCGTGCCGGCGTCGACGCGACCGTCGTCATGCCGAAATTTGCGCCCGTCTCGAAGGTGAAGGCGACCCGCGGATACGGCGCGAACGTGCGACTCGAAGGCGTCGATTACGAGGAGGCGCAGGCGTACGCGCACGAACTCGAACGCGAACACGGGCTCACCTACGTCCACGCGTTCGACGATCCCGCCGTGATGGCCGGGCAGGGAACGCTCGGACTGGAGATAGCCGAGGACTGTCCCGACCTCGACACCGTCGTCGTTCCGATCGGCGGCGGCGGGCTGATCTCGGGGGTTGCCGTCGCGATCAAAGAGCAGCTCGACGATGTCCGCGTTGTGGGCGTCCAGGCCGAGGGTGCGGCGAGCGCTCCCCAGTCGTTAGCGGCGGGTGAACGACGGGAGATCGACAGCGTCGACACGATCGCCGACGGGATCGCTACCCGATCGGTCGGCGAGAAGCCGTTCGAGATCATGCGTGAGTACGTCGACGAGGCGGTCGTCGTCGACGATCGTGAGATCGCACTCGCGCTCACGCTCCTGTTAGAGCGCTCGAAAACGCTTGTCGAGGGCGCGGGCGCGGTTGCGCTCGCCGCGGTCCTCTCGGAGGCGTTCGACTACGAAGACGACGAAACGATCGTCGCCGCGCTCTGTGGCGGCAACATCGATCTCAACCGGCTCGGCACCGTGGTTCGGCGGGGACTCGTCCAGATGGGTCGATACCTCAAGATCACGATCGATTTAAAAGACCGCCCGGGCGAACTGGAGCGCGTCTCCAGTATCGTCGCCCGGACCGGCGCGAACGTGTACGCGGTCCACCACGACCGTACCTCCCGGGACGTCGCCGTCAACGCGGCCGAGCTCGAGCTCGAGCTCGAAACCGACGACGCCGAACACGCCGCCGGCATCGTCGAGGAGCTCGAAGCGGAGGGGTACGACGTGGATATCGTGTCGTGAGCGGGAGACGAGACCGTGGGACTCGTTTATACATAGTCGGTTCCCGTTGCGTCTCTGCTCTCCGGACAGATCGTCGCCCGAAATAGCTGTGGGTAAGGCTTGGTGGTGAGTGATTACGGGAGTGAGTCTCGCAATACGTTGGAGTAGTTGTTTATAAGTGGATTAGTGGTGTTGCTGGCGGCTGTTTATAAGTGGTTGATGGGGTACTGGATGCTTCCAGATCCTGGATGATTCGCTTATAACTCAGCGGCTACCGATCGACGGTGAAGACCTCCAAAGCCCCAGCCGTGCGGGCGGCGTACGCTCGCTGCGCGCCTCACTCGGTCGCAAGCTCCCTCGTTGTGGTGCTTACGTCGCCTACGCCGCCCGCACGGCTGCCCCTTTGAATCCCGCCCCGTACAGCAACCGCACCTCACGCCTCCCCAACCTCGTCGCTGGCGGCGACAGCCGCCAGCGACTCCAGCGAGAATCGAAGATTCTCTGGCAGCCGGCGGCTTCGCCGCCGGCGACCTCGTGCGGGCTCCTCACG
>LFFM01000412.1_pt1 | contig 29554 bp, 32 predicted proteins | sample 643131 | NCBI WGS metagenome assembly LFFM01 (sample SAMN03777445, study PRJNA286221) | soda lake metagenome | biome: soda lake; feature: Kulunda steppe; material: water; isolation source: sample Tc-Br brine of Tanatar trona crystallizer | place: Russia: Kulunda steppe | collected 2011-07
CACTTGCTGTGCTCCCGATGGATGCGAACGGCTTCCGCGCCAAGCGCGAAGCCGTTCGTTCCCTCGTCGAAACGGCTCGTGAATACGTCTCGATTCGACATGTCTACCTTGACCGTGGATTCTATCAGGACGGCGTTCACGGCGCGAGGCCCCTTCGGTGAGGACTCAATGTCGAACTCGACTTCAGACCCTTCCGTCAGGTCCTCTCCGCCGACATTCTCCATGTGGAAGAAAACGTCCTCGTCGTCGAGATCGCCGTCGTCAGTCGAAATGAAACCGTAGCCGCCAGTATCGTTGAAGAAATCAACATTTCCGTCTGCCATTGCAAACAAATGCATACCCTTAAGAAGTATAGCACTTCCGCGGGTCGCGGTACCGCGGCCCCTGAAAATCACCACCGTTCGGAGGTTTCAGCGAGACCAACTCGTCGGATCCGTTCACTGCCCGCTCGCTAACTGAAGCGTAATCGTCACCGCCGTCCCTCGCGGTTCGGCCTCACTCACGTCGATCGAGCCGTCGGATCGGTTGACGATCCAATACACGAGCCACAGTCCGAGTCCACTTCCATGATACAGTGCATCGACCGCTCGTCCGGTTTGGAGAACGTCGCGGTCCATCTCCGACACTCCCGGACCGTCATCGGTGATGTGTATTCGCGCAGCGGTACCGTCGGTTTCGACGCGGAGCGCAACCGAGGGCGTCTCTTGGTCATTGTGGATGATGGCGTTGCGAACGAGCTCCTCGATCGCCTCATATATCGCGTCCGTCGTCGAGGCAACGACGCGTTCCGGAGCCGTAACGCGTACGTCCGCATCGAGATCGGAACCGTCGATCTCGTCGGTAATGGAACGGGCCACCTCGGAGACGTCTATTGGCTTCATCTCCGGCTCGTCGCTGAGCAGGTTCGTGATCGCCCGTGACTTTTCGCCCGTGGAGATCAACGAGTCCGCGTATGAGACGATCGTATCGGCCGTCGCGGCCAGTTCCCCGGATTCCTGTGAACGAATGCGGTCGGCCAGTCCCCGAATCACCGTCAGATCGTTCCGGAGGTTATGCCGGAGAATGTTGTCGATCACGCGCAACTGTCTCGTTCGCTCTTCGAGGTCCGTCACGTCCCGACAAATAGCGATCGTTCCGGCAAGCTCCCCGTCCTCGTCGTAGTACGGGTACCGTCGCGTGTTGAAAACGGCCTCCTGGCCGGACAGTGTGAACTCCGGAGCAACCGAGTAGCTGATCGGCGACTCAGTTTCGATCGTCCGTCGCTTCTTCCGCCTGATCGTCTCGGCCGCCTCTGCATCCATGAACGGCGACTCGTCATTTCCAAGCAGTTCATCCTCGGAGAGGCCCGCAAACTCCGTGAGCGCCTCGTTGATCAGTCGGAACTCCCCCGACTCGTCCTGCAGCATGATCGGGTCCTCCAGTCGCTGGACGATATTACGGTGTCGCTTGAGCCGGTCCCGCAGTTCCTTACGTTCGGTGACATCCGTCTGAACCGCGACGTATGCCGTGATGTCATCCTCGCCGTCGGTGATCGGTGCGATCGTCTGGTAGGCAGTGTACTGTGTCCCGTCCTTGCGACGATCGACCACTTCGGCCTCCCAGACATCCCCTCCCGTGATCGTCGCCCACAGCCGCTTGTAGTACTCATTCGACATTTCCCCCGACTGAAGAATGCTCGGTGTTTCACCGAGTACCTCGTCCCGTTCGTAACCGGTGATCTCCTCAAAGGCAGGGTTAACGTACTCGATCGTTCCGTCGGGATCAGTGATAAATATCCCGTGAGCTGACGCTTCGACCGCCTGTTTGAATCGGCTGAGTGTCTCCGTTTTCGACGTCAGCTCCAGCGACTGGTTTCGGAGCCGAAGGAGCGCCCCGATGCGCCACTCGAGTTCGATCTGCCGTATCGGGAGCGAAACGATCTCGTCGATCGCCGTCAGAAGAACGTTGTCGGCGATCGATCCCCTGTCGGCATCGATGATCTCCTCCCGGGTCTCCGGCACCAACAGAAGCACCGGCAACAACACCGGTTCTGCGTCCGACTTGGCTTCCTGCAGCTCGTCGTTGAACGCCTTGAGGCCGCCCTGATCGACGATGCAGAGATCGAACGTACTCGCTGTCATCGGTTCGTCCTCGCCGACGAGCCGGTACGTTTCGTGTGCCGTCAGCCACTCTTTGAGGACGCGCTCGTTTCCGCCATCGGCGACGAGCGGATAGATGCGCGGTGGACCCGAACGCGGCTCCTGTGAATGACTCATCTGCGTTGGTTCACGCTACGTCCCACTCGTTTGCCAGTCCGGCGTTCCGGTCAAGACACCACGCAAATCCGAAAGCTCCTCGCCGACAAGGAGCCCATCTTCCGTGATGTCGAGGGTCCGAAGCCCCGTCTCAAAGTCGCTCGATCGCATCTTGAGCACACCGATCACTTTCTGTAGCTCACCTTTATATTCGACGTGTCGAAGGATGATGATGCCGTCCGCAAGATGACTCACCCGTTGTTCCGTCGCACGGAACTTGCCAGTGATCTGATGGACCTCGTTCGTGATCACTCCGGTCACGTTCACATTTCGGAGGTACCGTCCGATCTTGATCAACCGACGCGTCGTATCGATTTCGGATTCCCGAAACGCACGTTCATACCCGCTAATACCATCTATCATGACGATCGCTGTTCCTTCCTCCTCAACCTCGGTTCGCAGGCGGTGAGTGAATTCGTCGAGCGGGAGTTCGTCCGGACCGATCTCCTCGATCACCAGCTTCCCCCCGTCCAGCATGCTCTCGATGGGGATCCCGATTGCTTCTGCCCTGTCACGGATGGTTTTGCGGCCTTCCTCGAAGCTGTACAGCACGGACCGTTCGTCGCTACGTGCGGCCTCAGTTATGAAATGTAGCCCAGTAGTCGTTTTCCCGGATCCGGTCGGGCCGCTCAAGAACGTGATCGTCCCCGTGGCTATCCCGCCGTTGAGAAGCCGGTCAAGGTCAGAAACTCCCGAAGAGAGAGTTCCCGTCTTCCACTCCCGTCGATGACGGGTTGGATCGAGACGTGGCCACACCTGCATTCCGCCGTCGTCGATGGTAACGGTGTGGGGCCCTTCTCGCGAGGAGGACCCGCGGAACTTCGATACGTCGAACGTCCTGTGACCGCCTTCGAGATCGAGAGTGACCACGGTGTCGGCCAGAAACTGGAGATCGTCGTCCGGAATCGACGGTGCCGCCTGCGAAGTTAACAACACGGTCGATCCCTCGGCTTTGAGGAAGTCGAGCAGGCTCAGAATCTGCGTTCGAAACTGTCGTGTATCCGGCGAGAGGTGTCGCAGAACCGTGACAGGGTCGATCATCACTCGCTCCGGTTCGATCGCCTCGACCGTCCGGCGGATCGACTCGACGAGCGACGGCTGTTCGACTTCACTCGACTCAAAGAGCGTGTAGGTGGCGTCCGTCTGAAACTCCTCGCCCGCCGGGGATAGGTTGAGAACCTCGATCGGGTCGGTATTCAGCCCAAAACCGTCGGCCGTCGTTTCAATATACGCCTTCGGCTCGCCGAGGTTGATATACAGGTTCGTCGCGTCCGGGTCGGCCGTCGTCAGAAAGTGCAAACCGAAGATCGTCTTCCCTGCGCCGGGTGCACCTCTGACGAGAGTCGCGGATTCCGGCAGTAGTCCACCCATGAGTACGCTGTCCGCCCGCGGAACGCCGGTTTCCATCCGTGAGTCCGTCATGAGTGTCCTCCGGAGAGCCGTTTCGCATCGATCCAACGTGGTCGATGGACTGTCGTACATCCAAAACCATCGCCGTTACGTCTGCCGCACTCGTGTCGCATGAGTCTACCTCTCGTCTGCGGATCTCGTTCGGAGAGCTGTATGAATTTCTCACCTGACTGGGTTATTCGAGGAGCCTACTGGAAGGCGCGTGTGTACACCGTTCGTCATCTCGGGGGTCGGAGACAACGGAAAACCGGTCGTGATCCCGGTACGGATCGAACTCCTCGGGATCGAAGCGAGAGCAAGCGGTGACCGGACGCGCATACCGTTCCGGTTCACTGCATTCGGGGGTGCGTACCGGAGGCCGACGACGGATACCACCCCGCGGATACGAGCCGTTTCACCGTTGACCGGACGGACGGAAGCCGGTTCGAAGGCTTCAGGGCCTCCCGCGGTCCATTCGGAAGTGACGTTGATCGTCACGGTTCCGTTGCCGGGAAACCGGCGATCCCGCCCCTCGAAACGACGGCAGCCACGTGTCGCGAGATCGACCCGAATGGGGTATCCAGAGTGGAGATGATGTCCGTCGACGCGGTCGTCGAAGTCGTAACGGCGGGGTTCGTTCTCTCGACGATGTTCTCGATGGGGTTACAGCTCTCCGTCCCGCGGCTGTTTAACGCGCTTCGCGACCGGCAGTTGGTGACCAGATCGTTGGTGGTGAATCTCGTCGCCGTGCCGGTGGTCGCGTTCCTGCTTATCCGAACGGTCCCGGTCAGCCCCGCATACGCGACCGGATGTCTGTTGCTTGCCGTCTCGCCCGGCGCCCCGTTCGGGCCGAAATTCGCCGAGATCTCCGACGGCGACATCGCGTTCGCGAGCGGGCTGATGGTGATCCGCTGTCTGCTGTCGGTCGTAACGATTCCCGTCTCGCTCGTGGCGCTCGCACCCGGACGCGTCGTCGTCGATCCCGTCGCGATCGGGTGGATGGTACTGCGAATCCAGATCGCCCCGCTACTGGCGGGGCTGGCGCTGTCGCACGTGTACACGTCGATCGGTCGCCGCCTCACGCCGGCGATCCAGCGAGTGTCGGACGTCACGTTCGCCGGATTGATCGTACTGGTGGTGGTGGCGTACGACGGCGAACTGTTGTCGCTCGTCGGGACGGGAGCGCTCGCGATTTCGACGGTCGCCGTCGCGGCCTCTCTGGCGCTGGGCTACGCCCTCGGCGGCCCGAAACCGGCACACAGGGAGGTGTTGGCGACGACGACGACCGCTCGAAACGCCGCGATAGCCCTGTTCATCGCGACCGCCGGGTTCTCCGATCCGGACGTGCTCGCGATCGTGATTGGATTCTCGTTCGTCTGCGTACTCGGGGCTGGAGCTCTCGCGAGCGTGTGGCGATAGGTCGTACGGCTGCCGTCGACGGGAGTCGCAGTGGTATCGGTACGTTCCGGGAGGAGTCTCGAACGATCCAGCCCCGACACCGCCCGCGTCACCGTGGTTCCCCAGCCGATCGACCCGTGCGTTCCGAAGGGAGATCGGACACCGCTGGATCAGCGGAGCGGTGTTCGATATCACCCATATATAAGTTCAAAATATTGTACTTTCAATCTATGTAATACGCGGTCAGTATCGTATCTCAGCACATTACTGGATTGAAAAGGCGCATATCGGCGACTGTAGTGAGTATCGAGCCGGTCCGAAGCTAATACACTTCGAATCTCGTCACCGCTAGATATTATAATAGGATTACTTCCTATCAATCAATATATTTCGGGAGCGGTTTTCGTGTCGGTCTGCCCGTCACGCATCTGGCGGGAGTTGCCGACCGTCGCTCGATACGCACCGGTCGTCTCCACCAGCCCCGTGATGATACGCACTTGTTATCAATAAAATGACTTCCAGCCTCCATCAGGACCCGCAGCATGGACGCCGGAGTCGGATCGTTCGTTACGCCTGTATATGTGTGATTTTTCGTCAACGTCGACCGCCTCGAACCGGTACCGGAGAGCCAGTCGGTGGTCGACGACCGGGTCACCGGGTCGAAACCGGAACGCGTACCATCAGTCGACGTCTCAACGGAACCATCGGCCGATGAAAGCCATCACGATCGATTCGTACGGCAGCAGCGACGTGTTGACCGTCACCGACGGCGACCCGCCGACGATCGACGGTGACGGGGACCGGGTCCGGATCCGCGTCGAGGCCGCCGGGGTGAACTTCGCCGACGTCGAGCAGCGGCGCGGGAGGTATCCGGACGGGCCGGAACCGCCGTTCGTTCCCGGCCTCGACGTCGCCGGGCGGGTCATCGCGGCGCCGTCCGAGGCGAGCGTCGACGTCGGCGATCGGGTTGCGGCGATCGTCTCGGGCGGCGGGTACGCCGAGATCGCGACCGCGCGGATCGATCGGACGATTCCGGTCCCCGAGTCGCTGTCGGCACGCGAGGCGGTGACGATCCCCGTTCAGGGGATGACCGCGCACAACACGCTTCACGAGTGGGGTGAGCTGCGTCCCGAGGACCGCGTGCTGATCCACGCCGCCGCCGGCGGCGTCGGCTCGCTCGCGGTCCAGCTCGCGGCCGCCGCGGGAGCGGAGGTGTTCGCCACGGCGAGCACCGACGCGAAGCTCGACCTCGCGCGGGAGCTCGGGGCCGACCACGCGATCGACTACGCCGAAACCGACGTGGCGGCGGCGGTCTCGGAGCGAACCGACGACGAGGGAGTCGATCTCGTCCTCGACGGGGTCGGTGGTGACGCCTTCGCCGCGAGCGTGGAGGCGCTCGCACCCGTCGGTCGAATCGTCACGTTCGGCATGGCGAGCGGGTCGATCCCGACGGTGGCAACGCCCCGGCTCCTCTTCGAGAACCGGTCGGTCGTCGGGTACCACCTCGAACACGCGCTCGAACACGTCCCCGACCGCGTCGAGACGGCCATCCCTGACCTGCTCGATCACCTGACCGCCGGGCGCGTCGACCCCGTCATCGGAGGGACGTTCGATCTGACCGACGCGAGGGCGGCTCACGACGCGCTGGAGAGCCGCGAAACCGTCGGGAAGGTGGTTCTCGAGCCATGACGGGGGGTCCGGAATACGAGAGTATTTTACTCGGCGCCACGGACGACCGGACATGGTCGACGCAGCCGACGTGGACGAACGCATCGAGACGATCGTCGCCGACAGACTGCGGGTCGACGCCGATTCGTTCGACGACGAAACCCCGTTCGCGGGGGAGAAGCTGGACGCGGAGTCGCTCGACGTCGTCGAGATCGCGGAAGCGGTCGACGCGGAGTTCGGCGTGTACGTCCCCGACGAGGATCTGGCGGCGATCGACCGCATCGGAGAGCTGAAGCGATACGTCGCGGAGCGCGTCTGAGCATGGCCCGTGACGTCGTCGTGACCGGCATCGGCATGGTCACGCCGCTGGGATCGACCGCGGACGAAACGTGGGATGCGGTGCGTGGAGGTAGCGTCGCCGGCGGAGCTATCACGCGGTTCGACCCGGCGGCGACGCCCGTGCGATCGTCGATCGCGTGCGAGGTCGACGACGAGCCTGAGGGACCGATGAACGACGACCGACTCGACGACCGGACGATGGGGCGGTACGCGCAGTTCGCCGTCGCCGCGGCCGCGGAGGCGATCGCCGACGCCGGGTTCGACCCCGGTGCGCCCGCATGGGCCCCGGACCGGACCGCGACGAGCGTCGCCTCGACGTTCGGCGGCCTCGCGGCGGTCGAGGCCGCCGTCGGCGAGCGTCCGTCGCCGCGGTTCCTCGTCACCGCGCTCGCGAACCTCGCAGCGGGCCACGTCAGCATGTGCTTCGATGCACGGGGACCGAACCGGGCACCGGCGACGGCCTGTGCGGCCGGTACGCACGCTATCGCCGACGCGGTCACCGACATCCGGGCCGGGCGCGCCGACGTCGCGATCGCCGGCGGTACCGAGGCACCGATCACGCCGCTCGGCGTCGGCGGGTTCGACGCGATGCGGGCGCTGAGCACCCGCAACGACGAGCCCGAGCGAGCGAGCCGTCCGTTCGACGCCGACAGAGACGGCTTCGTCCTCGCCGAGGGGTGCGGAATTCTCATCCTCGAAGCGCGCGATCACGCGGACGAACGGGGTGTGCGGCCGTACGCGACGGTCGCCGGGATCGGCGCGACCGCGGACGCCCATCACCCGACGCGACCGCCCGAGAACGGACGGGGGCTTCGGCGGTGTCTCGAACGCGCGCTCTCGGACGCCGCCCGTGATCCGGCGACCGTCGACCACGTGAACGCTCACGCGACGGGGACGCCGACCGGTGACGTCCGTGAGGCCGAGGCGCTCGGGTCCGTGTTCGATCCCGTTCCGCCGGTCACGAGCACCAAGGCCGCGGTCGGACACGCTCTCAGCGGGGCCGGCGCGATGGAAACCGCGATCGCCGCCCTCTCGATCGCCGAGGGGACGATCCCGCCGACGATGAATCACGAGGAACCGGACCCCGACTGTGGCATCCCGGTCGTGACCGAGACGCGGGAGACGCCACTCGATGCCGTCGTAACGACGTCGGCGGGGTTCGGCGGAACGAACGGGGCGCTGGTTCTCGAACGATCGGGGCGATGAACGACCGAAACGCCACGGACGACGGTGGTCGTTCCGACGTCGCCCGCGAGGCCGACCGCGACCGATCCGACGTCGCCCGCGAGGACGGCCGCGACCGACCCGACGTCGACAACGAGACCGACCGCGGCCGATCCGACGTCGCCCGGGAGGACGACCACGAGGGGCGTGCCGGCTCGACCGTGTCTATCGCGCCGCTGACCGACGATGCCGCCGTCGTCCGACACGGCGTCGACGTCGTTTCGATCGAACGGATCGCCGCGCTGTGTTCGGAGTTCGGCGAGTCGTTTCGCAGCCGGGCGTTCACGCGAGCGGAGCGCGACTACTGTGAGAGTCGCGGCACGCCGTCCCAACACTACGCCGCCAGATGGGCGGCCAAGGAAGCATTTTATAAACTGCTCGACGCCGAGTCGTCCAGGGTACCGCTCGACGCGATCGAGGTCGTTCGCGAGCCGAGCGGACCACGACTCGAGCTTCATGAGCCCGCCGGTCGAGCCCTCGACGACATGCTCGATCGACGGGGCGTCGATCCCGAAACCGTCGGCCGGGATGTCAGTCTCAGCCACGATCGAACCGCGGGGTACGCCATCGCCTCGGTGACCGTCTTCGGGATCGAGGAGTGACGGCGTCCCGCAGCGATGGCCTCGCACCATTTATAAGACACCGGCAACGACCCGAACGCACGCAGCCAGCGCATGAGCCAGGACACATCGACGACGCGTACCGAGACGGCGTTTATATTCCCCGGCCAGGGGAGCCAACGGCCCGGAATGGCGAAGCCGTTTCACGAGGAGTGGCCGGAGACGCGGGCGGCGTTCGACCGACTGGCCGACGCGGACGACGTCACCCCTCGCCGGCTCTGTTTCGATCGGGGGCCGGAGCGGCTCGTCGAACCGCGCAACGCGCAGCCGGCGCTGCTGGCGTCCGGATACGCGACGTACGCGGGCGTCACCGCCCGGTTCGACGTGACGCCCGCCGTCGTCGCCGGGCACAGCATGGGACATCTCACCGCGGCCGCGGCCGCCGGCATGGCGTCCCCAAGCGAGCTGGTGTCCGCCGTCCGTCGGCGGGGGTGCGCCATGGAGCGCGCCGAACGGGAGGCGGGGCCGGGGACGATGCTGGCGGTGCTGCTCGTGGAGCCGGACGTCGTCGCGGACGCGTGCGACGAGCGCGATGACGTCGGCGTCGCGCTATACAACGGCCCGCGACAGACCGTGATCAGCGGGACCGTCGAGGGGGTCGACGCCGTCCGGGCCGCGCTGTCGAAGGCGACGAGCGCCCGGTTCCGTGAACTGCAGGTCGGGGCGGCGTTCCACTCGCCGGTCATGGAACCGGCAGTCGACCGTCTCGAGACGGTGCTGTCGGACCTGTCGCTGGCGGAGGCGGCCATACCGATCGTCTCGGACGTCTCCGGGCGGGCGTACACGGACCCGGCCGTCGCGCGACGTGACCTGACGAACCAGATCACGGCTGCCGTCGACTGGGTCGGCGTCGTCGAGGAGCTTCGGAGACGGGAGATCACCCGCTACGTCGAGTTCCCGCCGGCCGGCGTCCTCACCGGGCTCGTTGAGCGCATCCAGCCGGACGCCGAGTGTTACACGCTCGAGACGCCCGCCGACGCTCGGGAGGTGTTCGCGTGATGAGCGGGTTTCACGACGACGTCGCCGTGGTGACGGGCGGCACGCGGGGGATCGGTCGAGCGGTGGCGGAGCGGCTTGCGGACGGCGGCGCGACGGTGGTCGCCACCTATCACGACGACGAGGAAGCGGCCGAGCGGACGCGGGAGCGGCTGGGAGCGTATCGGGCCGAGACGCGGGTGGAGCGATGCGACGTGACCGATTTCGACGCGGTGGGGGCCACGTTCGAGACGGTCGCCGACCGCCACGGTCCGCCGACGGTGTTGGTGAACAATGCCGGGACGATGGACAACGGGCTGCTCGTGCGCATGACTCCCGACCAGTGGGATCGCGTCATCGAGACGAACCTCACGGGTGCGTTTCACTGCACGCGGGAGGCCGCACGGTCGATGCTTCGACACGACGGCGGACGGATCGTGAACGTCGCGAGCGTCGCGGCACAGCGCGGCTGGGCCGGACAGGTGAACTACGCCGCGAGCAAGGCCGGGCTGATCGGACTGACCCGCGCGGCGGCGCGAGAGCTGGGCACCAAAGGCATACGTATCAACGCCGTCGCCCCCGGATACACCGACACCGGTCTCGTCGAGAACGTCGCCGACTACGAGAGCGACGTCGCGAACCGTACCGCGAGCGGACGGCTTGCGACGCCGGCCGAGGTCGCCGACGTGGTCGCCTTCCTGGCGAGCGACGACGCCTCGTACGTGCACGGCGAGGTGCTCCGGGTGGACGACGGACTGCTGGGCTAACGCGCCGCCAGTCGGGACGAGATCCGTTTCGAGCGCCGGTTTTAATGTAAAAATACTTAGTATAACTGTATTAGTATACAATACGGTCGTCCGTGACGTCCTGAGTCGTGTCGACACCCACGACGAGAGTCGGGAGCCGGCCGACGGCCGGTTCGACGGGTGACCCGTACACGAACGACGTCAACGACGCGATCGGTGCTTGACCGCAGCGAAACGGCGGCGTTACGCGACCGTGGTCTATCGTCGGTGACGGCTCGCTGCCGTGGGACTCCCCGCGACCGGTGGGTCGTCCCGGACGACGCTCGTCGGCGGCGGGGACCATCGGCGACGGGTATGCCATCGTTAGATTAGATAATTTTTATGGTTAATATTCGATGTTATATTATATCAAATATATCTACGCGTCGGCAGCGAACTCCGGCGACGACCCGAAACCGGCTCGCGTATCTCGTCACCGGCCGGAAGCGACGATCAACGGCGGCGTCGGTGTTGCGGCGGCGGTCGAAACGCGTCAGCGAGCTGCATGGGGTATTTTACTCCCGAGACCAATGGCGGGTATGAACACGTTCGTCGGGGTCGATTGGGCGTCCCGCGGGTGGCTCGTCGTCGCAGCGGAGGCCGACGAGTGGACGGTGCGCATGCACCCCTCGATACAGAGCGTCTGGTTCGAACACGGCGGAGCCGAGGCCATCCTGGTCGACGTTCCGATCGGACTGCCGGCGGCCGATCGGCGCGCGTGTGATCGAGGCGCGAAGGAGTTCCTCGGTTCGAGCGGGGCCCGGAGCGTCTTCTGGACGCCGTGCCGTGATGCGGTCGAGCGACACACGTACGAGGAGGCGAAGCGGGCGAACGTCGATGCACGCGGCGACAGCCTCTCGAGTCAGGCGTGGGGACTGATCCCACGCATTCGGGAGGTCGATCGGTTCCTCAGGGCTACCGAATCCGCCCGAGAAACGGTGATGGAGTCGCATCCGGAGGTGTGCTTCGCGGCGTTCGCCGGCGACGCGCTCGAATCCAAACACGATGAGGCAGGTCTCGACGCCCGACGGGAGTGTCTCGAGAAGCTCGACGAGAGCGTCGCCGGCGTCTACGACGACGTCGTCGACGAACGGATCGACGGTCAGCCCGCGTGGGCGCGACGCATCGGACGCTCGAACCGCGACGACCTCCTGGACGCGATGGCGCTCGCGCTCACCGCGAAGATCGGCGCCGGTGACTTCGAACGCGTCCCCGACGGGGAACCGGTCGGTGACGGGTCCGTTCCGCGGGACGGAGAGGGACTCCCGATGCGGATCGTCTACGCCGAGCCGGAGTAGCGGTGGGGCCCACGACGGCGACTTCGGACTGACCGGGGGTCCCGTCCGCGGCCGTGGACATCGACGCGAGTCGGAACACCCATCCGGAGGCGACCCGGTACGCATCGTATGGCACACGCCGACGCGAAACGCGTGATCGTCGACACCGACACGGCGGGCGACGACACACAGGCGCTGTTGATGGGAGCGACATCCGACCGGATCGACCTCGAGGGCGTCACGATCTGTGCCGGCAACGTGGAGTTCGACGCACAGGTCGAGAACGCGAAGTACACCCTCGATCTGGCGGGCGTCGCCGACGAGGTGACCGTCTACGAGGGAGCGCGCTCGCCGCTGTTGAAGAAACACAAGTACGCCGACTACGTCCACGGCGAGGGCGGGCTCGGCGGCGAGCTGTTTCCCGACACCGGGATCCAGTCGGGTGATCGACACGCCGTCGAGTACATCGTCGAGACCGCACGGGAGAATCCCGGCGAGATCACGCTCGCCTGCATCGCGCCGCTCACGAATCTGGCGCTGGCGCTCCAGCGGGAGCCGAACCTCGACGACCTGCTCGACGAGGTCTGGGTGATGGGCGGAAACGTGAACTGTCTCGGCAACGTCACCCCGGCGGCGGAGTACAACTTCTGGGTCGATCCGGACGCCGCGCGGATCGTCATGGCGGCGTTCGACGTGACGCTGTTCGACTGGGGGCTGACGGTTCGTGACACCGAGTTCGACGCCGAGACGCTCGCGGGGATCGAGGCCGGTCCGGACGCGCCGCTCGCGGAGTTCTTCACCGAGATCACGGGTGCGGTGCGGTCGTTCAACCGCGAGACGATGGGCGCGGACGTGACGACCCAGCCGGATTCGGCGCTGCTCGCGGCGCTCGTCGAACCCGACCTGATCGAGTCGACGGGGACCTACTTCGTCGAGGTCGACGACAGGGCGGGGCTCACCCGGGGCTACTCGTCGGTCGACGAGGCGGGCGTAACGGACGGCGAGCCGCGGACGCGCGTCGTCGAGTCGTTCGACGGCGAGTTGTTCGAGGCGATGTTCCGCGAGATGCTCTTCGAGGGGTCACCCGACGGCGCGCTGGAGTGAGAGGCGCTCGAACGACGAAGGCCGACGGTTACCGTACGGCGAAGGCCGACGGTTACCGCTCGTCGTCGGCAAGCGTCACCGGTCGCCCGGTGTCGGCCGACGTGTAGATCCCGTCGAGCGCCCGCACGTCCGTGAGCGCGTGCTCGCCGTCCGGGTGGAACGGTTCGCCGGTCAGCAGCTGGTGGCCGAAGTAGGCGAACTCCTCCTCGATCTGGTGGACCTGATCGAAGTCGACGTCGACGCGGGTTCCGTCGCGGACGACCGCGAAGCCGCGGTCCTCCCGCTCGTAGAACGCGGGGTCGAGGATCAGTCTGGCGTCCGTACCGGTGACCTCGAGCCGGCTCGCGTGTTGGGCGTTCTGGCTCACCGAGCACAGCGCGTCGACGTCGTCGGGGAACTCCAGCCGGAACGTAGCATGCTCGTCGACGTCGGCGAACGGCTCGTGGTCCGTCCGGGTGCGGCCGGAGACGCGGACCGGATCGGCACCGAGCACGAACCGCGTCGTGTTGAGCGGGTACACGCCGAGGTCCATGACCGCGCAGCCACCGGACAGGTCGGCGTCGAGCCGCCACTGGTCGTGGTCGCTGCCGAGTTCGCCGAGCATCGTCTGGGACATCGCCGCGTGGACGCTGATCACGTCGCCGGCGACGCCCGCCTGCAGGAGGTCGCGAAGCCGCCGAACGGCGGGATCGGTCTGCATTCGATACCCTGTCATCAGCGGGACGCCCGCGTCCCGGCACGCGTCCACGAGCCGGCGAGCGCGGTCCAGCGTCGCCTCGAGGGGTTTCTCACAGAGCACCGCCTTTCCCTGCTCGGCGGCGGCCGTCACGTATTCGAGATGGGTCGCGTTCGGCGTCGCGACGTACACCGCGTCGTACTCGTCCGCGACGTCGCCCGCGCGGAACGCCTCGGGGGCCACCCCGGTCACCGATCGGTCGGCGGTGACCGCCTCGACAGCGGCCGGATCGACGTCGGTGACGACGGCCGCCTCGGTGAACGCCGACCGCTCTATCCCCGGTAGCGCCCACTCCCGAGCGAACCAGCCGAGGCCGACGACCGCGACCCGCACGGGATCGGTGACCGACGCCGGATCCATCGTCTGCCAATCCCGCCGTGTGAACTCGTCGAGATACTCCGCGAGGATCGTCTCCATGAACGCGACTCGATCCGGGAACATAAAGTTCGTCCGCCGGTCCGGAGAGCGGACACCCCGTCACCGTCGATCGTGTGCCGGCGGGCGACGTGGATCGGCCGACCGACATCGAACGGAGTCCGGCGGGCGACGCGGGACGGCTCGCGGCCGGCGGCCGGTGTTCGAATGGCGATGCGGACCGGCCGACCGACGTCGGCCGGTGTCCGGCGAGTCGTCGATGGCCGGATCCGAAGAGGGATTATCGCCGAGGCCAAACGTATCGGATATGTCACTCGCCAGCGTGCGTGCACGCGCCAAGCGGCGGCCCGGCGCGCTCACGCTCCTGCTCGCGGTCGTCGGCTACTCCGTGGTGCTCGGCGCGTTCCTCGTTCCGGAGTTTCAGGCGCTGTTCCCCGACCTCTCACGAGGCGTCGTCGAGTTCCTCACACACGCCATCGCCGTGGTCAACACCCTCACGATCGTCACGCTGTCGCTCGGCTGGGTCTGGATCCGGCGCGGTGAAGTACGGAAGCACGCCGCCGCGATGATCACGTCGTTCGCGTTGATCCTCCTGTTTTTGGGCATGTACGTGCCCCGCGTCGCCGGCGGCGGGACGAAGTACTTCGTCGGTCCGGACCCGGCGTACTACGCGTACCTGATCATGCTCGGAATCCACATTCTGCTGTCCATCGTCGCCGTTCCGGTGGTGCTGTACGCCGTGATCCTCGGGCTCACGCACACGGAGACGGAGCTACGAAACCAGACGCCCCACGCGCGGGTTGGCCGGATCGCGGCGGGCGCGTGGCTGCTCTCGCTGGTGCTCGGCGTCGTGGCGTACGTGCTGTTGAACCACGCGTACGACTCGACGTTCGAGGCGGCGGCCGCGGCCGTGCTCCCGGCAGTCGGGGCGTGATCCCCGGAGCGACCGCGCGGTGTCCGCCGGCGACCCTGGAACCGGGGGTTTTTCACCCCCGCCACGCGGACGACCGGACATGAGTCGGCCGGTTCGACGCGTGGCGGTCGTCGGCGACGACGGAACGCTCCGGGACGCGGTGACTGGCGCCGGCGGAACGCTCGTCCCGGCGGCGGACGCCGACGCGATCGTCGCCGTCGGCGAGGGTGGAATCCGCGAGGCGGTCCGCTCGCCGACGGACGGACCGCCGGTTCTCCCCGTCGGGTCGGGCCGCTACGCGATATCCCGCCCGGACGTCGCTACCGCCCTCAGAGAGCTGCTCGCCGAACGAAACCGGGTCGTGACGCATCCGCTCCTCTCGGTCACCGTCGATCGGGACCCGATCGACTCCGCGACGGGCGAACAGGTAATCGACCAGGGACGGGACGGGATCGACGAACTGGCCGCGCTCGACGTCGCGGCGGTGACGGACGAGCCGGCACGGATCTCCGAGTACCGGATCGGGTTTGCGGGCGGTCGGACGGCGACGGTGCGTGCGGACGGGGTCGTCGTCGCCACGCCGCTCGGGAGCGACGGGTACGCACGTGCCGCCGGGGGGCCGACGCTTGAGCCCGCCGCCGGCGTCTCGGTCGTGCCGATCTCGCCGTTCACGACTGACGCCGAGGCGTGGGTGGCGGCCGACGCGGTGACGCTGGCGGTCGAGCGGGACGAGGTCCCCGTCTCCGTAGTGGTCGACGGGGATCCCGTCGGTCCGTTTTCGCCCGCCGAGCCGCTTCGCGTCGCGGCCGACGGCCGGATCCGGCTGTTCTCCGTCCCGACGCTTCGTGACGGGGAGAGGTGATCGTGACGGGGACGGGCGCTTCGTGGCGGACGGAACGGTCGTCCAGTCGTTCGGAGCGGCGTTTCGTCGACGCCGATCGGGCGACGACGATTGGAAAAACTCTAATGAGTCGTGGACGGAAGTGGGCGTATGGATCCATTGCAGTTCCTCGTTCCGCTCGGCTGGCTGAACGCCGTCGGGCCAGTGTTGCCGTTCGCGATCCTCGTGATGGCGATGGCGAACCTCGCAACGCGACACGTGGAGTACAGACGTCACGTGGAGCAGGGTGCCGACGACGACAGCGTCGAGCAGTACACGCCACACGCGGTGACGAACATCGGCCTGCTGTTTTTGACCTTCCTGTTTGCGGTCCACGCGCCCACCGGCGGAACGATCCTGGCGATACTCGCCGTGACGATGCTGCTCGCCGACCTGTTCGAGTTCGAGGCGCGCAACGTCGAGGCGCGCAACGACATGACGATCGAGGCCCCGAAAAGCGCGATCCTCGCCTCCGCGCTCGTCGTGCTGTACGCCGCCTACTACGCACTGTTCTTCCTCATCGAGGACCTGGTCGGCACGGTCGTCGCCTGACCCGCGGCGCCGACGTCACGCGCCGTCCGACCGCGCCGAGCGCCTGCATGCTCACAACAGCAGCCTGACCGCGCCGAGCGCCAGCGCGCTCACGACAAGCAGGTGACAGAGCACGACGCCGATGGGTGCGGCGCCCACGCGACGCATCTCCCGGACACGGATCGAGAGTCCGAGCCCGACGAACGCGAGGGTGAAAAGCGCGTCCGAGGTCGCGCCGATCGCGTCGATCGCGGCCGACGAGAGCACCCCGGCGTTGGCGATGCCGGCGACCAAGAGGAAGCCGAGCAGGAACTTGGGGAACTCCGCCCACACCTGCCTGACGCCCGGATCGGTCGCGGAGCGAGCCGCGTACGCGACGGAGTAGGCGACGGCGACGCCGCCGAGCAGCGAGTTGCGTGCGAGCTTCGTCACCGTCGCCCATTGCCCGGCCTCGGCCGAGTGAGCGAATCCGGCGGCCGCGACCGGCCCGGTCGAGAACATGCTGATCCCGGCCCAGACGCCGAACTGTCGGGCCGAGAGCCCGAGCCACTCGCCGGCGAGCGGGAACGCGACGAGCGTCACCGCATCGAAGATCAGGATCGTCCCCGCCGCGAACGTGAGCGCCGTCCCGCGCGCGTTGAGCACGCGTCCCACGGCGACGACCGCGGAGACGCCACAGATGCTCGCGCCCGCGGCGAGCAGCGACGGCGTCGTCCCGTCGAGCCGAAAGAGGAGGCGAGCGATCCCCTCCGCGAGGAGCACCCCGCCGGCGACGGCGGCGACGACGAGACCGATCACGGTCGGCCCCGCCGCGAGGAACTCCTCGACGACCACGGCGGCGCCCAGCAGCACGATACCGGTCTCCAGGAACAGTTTGTGCACTCCGACGCCTGGATCGGTAGCGTCGGGCGTGCCGATCAGGTTGCCGACGAGAACGCCGATCACGACGGCGGCGACGAGAGGTTGTAGTCCACCCACCGCGGCAGCGATCAGATGGGCGAGAACGGCGCCGCCACCCAACAGCGCGAGCCCGGGCACGTACCGGCGCGTGGTAGCGGATAACACCATCAGATCGGCTGCAGCAGCTGGTGGATGCCGACGATAGCGAGCCCGAGCCACAGCGCCTGCCAGCCACGGTCGAGCGCGGTCCAGCGGTCGACCAGTGCGTCGCCGACGCTCCGATCGGTCCCGCCGGCTTCGTCGGCGGGTCGATCGCCGTCTGTCGCGGGCTCGTCGGCAGGTCGGACGCCGTCGGTCGCAGGCTCGTCGGTGGTCATGGGTCGTCGCGGGCGGCGCGGTACGTCTCGCGAACGCGCTCGAACAGCTCTCGGCCGGCGTCCGTCCGAAGTCGCGGTTCGGTCGTGGCGAAAAACTCGTCGAGATCGTCGTACTCCTGGAAGGCGTCCGGATCGCCGTCGGCGGGGTCGTAGCGGTCCGCGCGCTCGTAGACGACCGCCTGCAGACAGGTGTCGAGCAGGTCACACTCCTTGACGAGCACGGCGGCCGCTGACTCGCGCGCCTCGTACGCCTCCCACGCCACCCGGACGCGGTCGGGCAGGGGACCGGCCAGCGTCGCAATCGCGGCGCGTTCGGCCTCGGCCTTCGCTTCCCGGTCGACCGTCGGGGCGGCGTCGTCCGCACGGGTCGCGACGTCGCCTGTCTCCGCCTCGGCGACGTCATGAACGACGGCCAGCTGGAGCGCCGCGTCGAGGTCGACGTCGGGCAGCTCGGGGCGGAACCGGTCGCCGAACGCAAGCACGAGGTACGCGACGCCCCACGAGTGGGCCGCGACCGATTCCGGGTCGTGCACCCCACGGATCTGCCATCCCGTGCGCCGCTCCGCCTTCAGCTCGTAGGCATCCAGCACGGCGTCGATTGCGGGATCCGATCCCCGGTCAGCGCCGCCGTCCGGTGACCGGTTGCACACGGTCACTCCGCGAGCCGCCACTCCCCGTCGGCGGCCGTCTCGACGACGTCGCGCCGCTCCATCTCGGCGAGTACCTCGTCGAGGCGACCGGGTTGTGCGATCTCCATCGCGATCCGGTCGACGTCGTGGTATTCGTCGAGATAGTGGCGGACGGCCTCGCGGTCGAACGTCTCCCGGTCGGCCCGCTCCATTGCCCCGGACGTCAGGTCGATCATGTCCTCGATGAAGTTCCACGGGTAGACGACCCAGGTCCACGTCTCCAGTCGCTCGCCGACGAAGTCCGGCTCGAACTCCGACGTCCGGAGCAACTGGAGCGTCGCGGTGCGGACCGTATCCGCGTCACGCTCCTCGACGTACTCCTGTGCACGCCGGATCGAGCCGCCGGTGTCCGCGATGTCGTCGATGATCAGCACGTCCTTGCCCTCGACGCTTCCCTCCGGCATCGGATAGCGGATCTGTGGCTCGTCGGCTTTCACCCCCGTCCCGACGTAATGTTCCATCTTGAGGCTGGTGAGGTCGTCGAGTCCGAGGAAGTCACAGAGGCAGCGACCGGCGAACCAGCCGCCGCGAGCGAGCGCGACGACGACGTCCGGCTCGAACTCGGCGCGTTTCACTCCCTCCGAGACGGTTCGGCACAGCCCGTAGATGTACTCCCAGTTGGTGATCGTGCAGTCGAAGTCGTCCGGGAGGTCACTCATACGCCGATAACTGCCACCCGCGCGCCAATAAGGGTTTAGCTACGCGGCCGCCGGGCGACGCCGACCGTCTGCAACGGTTAACATCCGACCGGACGAACGGTCGGGCATGTTCGGCATGTTTCGACGACGGCCCTCGTTCGACGTGACACACGACTCGCAGCCGAGCGACGCGCTCGTTGCCGGGTCTTCGGCGTACGGGCTCGCCGGCCTGACCGCCGTCGATTATCTCGTCGACCAGCTCGAACTCGAGGAGACGGGCTACGTTCGCACGGAAGGGTTACCCTCGATCACCCCGTTCGAGGACGGTCGACCGCGACATCCGACCCGGCTCTACTCGCGTCCCGACATCGACGTCACCGTGCTCGTCGGGGAGCAGTTCGTGCCGTCGGTGCTCGGGGAGGAGCTCGCGATGTCGATCCTCGACTGGACGACGGCGGCCGACGTCTCGGAGATCGCGGTGCTCGCCGGCGTCCCGATGCCGCATGGTCCGGAGGGTCACCGAACGTTCTACGTCGCCACCGACGACTACCGGTCGCGACGGCTCGCCGACGCGCAGGTCGAACCGATGGCGGCCGGGTTTCTGGACGGGATCAACGCGGGGCTGGTCGAGCGGGGAATGGAGTCGCCGCTCGGGGTCGCCACGTTCGTGACGCCGGTGCACGCGCAGGCACCCGACGTCGAGGCGGCCGTGAGACTCGTCGAGACGGTCGACGACGTCTACGGGCTCGGCGTCGACCCCGGGCCGCTGTCGGCGTTCGCCGCCGAGATCCGCCAGTACTACGAGGATCTCGCCGAACGGATCGAGGAGCGGGAGCCGGAGGGCACCTACGATCGGAGGTACATGTAGCCGCCCCCGTCGTCCCGTGCCCGCCGGACGCGTGCGAGTTCGGCTCCGACGCCGCGGAGGTATTCCGGTCCGAAATCGCGTGCAACTCAGCTTATAGTAAAAAGCTATACGGGGGGAGCGCGTTGGATCGCCCATGGCAGACGATCTCCGCGCGACGCTCGATTACGTCGGGGACCGGTTCAACCTCGGGGAGTACGAGATCGACGCGTACCTCGCGGTGTTGGAACACGGCGAGCTGACCGCCAGCGACATCGCCGATCGGACGGACATTCCGCAGCCGCGCGTGTACGACACCGTCCGGAGCCTCTCGGACCGGGGGCTCGTCGAGCTTCGCGAGTCCCGGCCGATGAAGATCGTCGCGGTCGATCCGGCGGAAGCGTTCGGCGACCTGCGCTCGTCGTTTTCGGAGATGGTCGACGAACTCGAAGCCCGGTACACGGCCCCGACACGGGAGACGGAGGCCGTCTCGTTGGTGAAATCGCGGTCGACGATCCTCCGCTACGTCGAGGAGGTGATCACCGGAGCGGAGTACGAGCTGGCGGTGTCGCTCACCCCCGAACTGCTCCGGCGTTTCCGGGACGAGCTCGCTCGAAAGATCAACGAAGGGGTCAGCGTCGAACTGCTCGTCACCCCCGCGTCGCGGGCGCCGGATCCGGAGACGTTCGACTACCTCGAGGTGGCGACGATCGCCCGTGCGCGCCGCGGAATCACGACGCCGGTGTTGGCGGTCGGTGACGGGGAGTACTCCGTGTACGCCACCCAGGACGCGCTCCGGGACGACCGCGAGCGGTACGGCGTGATATTCAATCGGTCCGCGCTCGGCTTCCTCGTCTCCGGCTTCTTCGGGACCGTCCTGTGGACGACCGCCGAGACGCTCGCGGCCGACGGGGCGGCTCGCCCGTTCCCCCGTCGGTACGCCTCGATCCGCCGTGCGGTGAAGGACGTCCGCGACCTGGACGGGGAGTTCTACGCCACCGTCGAGGGTCGCGACGTCGAGACCGGCGAGTCGATCACCGTCGCCGGTGCGGTCGTCGACGTGGCGTTCGAGGACACCGAGGAGGTCGCCTCGCTCGTGGTCGAGACCGACGCCGGCCGCGTGGAGATCGGCGGGCGGGTCGCCGCACTCGAGGACGTCGAGGGACAGGAGATCGTTCTTGCGCGCGACGAGCCGCCACGGCTCTGAGACGACGGCGACCGCGACCGAGCCGACGGGTGGAACGAGGAAGCGATCGACTCCCGATCGCCGCGGCGTGTATTTAAACCCGAAAGGAATGAAGCGGCAGACGGAGGGAGCCGGAGTGCGTCCGTCGATCCGTGATGACTGACCACGTCGGCGCGAGGGGCTCCGACGGAACCGGCGCCGGGAGCCACAGCGAGAGCGGCACCGGGAGAGATCTGCTAACGACGCTCGATCGGGTCGCGGATCGCGCGGATCGGGAAACGGTGTCGTGCACGTACCAGTGCCACTCGGGAGGGACGTTCGGCGGCGAGTGGCGGGGCGTCGCCGTCGCCGATCTTCTCGCGGAGGCGGACCCGCAAACGACGCATCTGCTCGCCGTCGCAACCGACGGCTACTGCGTCCCCGTTCCGGTCGTCACCGCTCTCGAAGCGGTCGTCGCGACGGAGCGCATCGGCGACGCGGCCGGCAAGGCGGTCGGCGTCGACGTGGCCGACGACCCGGTCGGCGGCAATGCGGCTGACGACGACGACGAACACTCCGGACTGCCCCGGCTCGTCGGGGAAAAACTCGACAGTTCCGAGACGGTTCGGTCCCTCTCCCGGCTGGTTCCGGTCGCGTTCTCCGCCGACGCCGACCCGGAACCGAGGTACGTCGACGACGATCCGGTAGCCGCGGTTCTCGACGGCGAGGTGGACTCGCGGCACGGCGGGGGCGACGTGGAGGTGGTCGGCTGATGGCGCTCGACGTCACGCCGATCGTCGTCGGAAGCGGGCACGCCTCGCACGTCGATGGTCACGACCCAGTCGCAGCGTCGATCGACGATCAGCCGCTCGTCGACCGCGCCGCGGTCGCAGCCGCCCGCGGGACCCGAACCGACCCGGTTCTCACGGCGCGGAACGCGGCGCACGCCGACCGAGTCACGGGGGCGGTGTCCGGGGTGACTCCGGTGTCGGCGCGCATCCCGGAGGACGAGCCCGCGGGTGCGGCCGACGCCGCCGCGGAGGTGGCCGCGGCGATCGGGGCCGTCGAAACCCCGTGGACGTTCGTCTGTGGCGGCGACATGCCGTGGCTCTCGCCGCGAGCGATACGGCTACTGGGCGAGCGAGCCGCGCGCCTCTCACCAGCGGGCGTCGTTCCCCTCTCCGACGGCAGGCCGGAGCCGCTTCACGGCGTGTATCGGACCGCCGACCTCGAACGGGCACTCGCGAACGCCTGCCCGGCGACGACCCTCCGCGGCGTCGTCGAGCGGCTTTCGCCGCTCGTCACCGTTCCGGTAACGCACGCGGACGACGCTCTCCGCCAGTCGCTCGCGGACGCCGACGAACACGCGGAACTCTTAGGTCTCGGCGCCGTCAGGGACCGTCGATGACCGACACGCCGGCCGCCGACGGCGGCCCAACGGTAGTCCGCGTCGCCGGTCCGAGCGACTCGGGGAAGACGACGTGTATCGAGCGACTGGTCGACGCGCTCTCGACGGAGCTGACGGTCGGGACCGTGAAATCGATCCATCACGACATCGAGCCCGACACGACGGGCACCGACACGCATCGCCATCGGACCGCGGGCGCCCGCTCCGTGGTCGGGATCACGCCGCACCACGCCTTCGAGGTGACCCCGCTTCCCCGGCCCGACGACGACGGGGGACCGGGCGACGGAACGGGCCCCGACAATAACGGGGGACGGGGTGGGACGATCGGCCTCCCGGACGGGGCGTCCGCGGCCGATCGCGCGAAGCGATCGGCGCTGGCGACGACGCTCGAACGGTTCGCCAACCGGGGGTACGACGTGGTGCTCGTCGAGGGATTTTCCGGGACCGACGTGCCGACGGTGTGGCTCGGCGACGACCGGGAGCCCGTCGGCGACGTCCTCGCGACCGACGAGACGCCGTTCGACGACATTGTCGCCGCGATACGCGAACTGGCTGACGCGTAGCGCCGATCCCCTTTTTACTGGCCTCCGACGTATCGTCGGGTATGAAACGTGTCGTCCTGCTCGTCGTCGGGCTGATCGGACTCGTCGAACTGCTTGCACCGACCTGGGTCGTCCGTCTGTTCACGCGCGTCGCCTACCGCGGTGCCGACGAGGCGGAGCCACGGGAGTGGTTTCACCTCGTCGCCCGGCTGGAAGGGGCGGTCCTGGTGGGGGTCGCGCTGATCGGGCTGTTCCGGATCGCGGGGCGCCCCGACCGAACTCCGGACGGGGACGACGTTTCCGACGCGTGATCGGACGACGACGGATCGGACCGAACGGAATCGGATCGGGCGGAACCGGACAGTCCTCTCCCGTGGGCGTTTCTCGGGCGTCTCTCGACGCGCTATTCAGCCCGCTTCCGAACGGTGTGGTATTCACCGCTGAGATCTTGCCTCTTTTTCGGCGTCGTTCTGCCAGCTGTTCACAACAGGCGTGAGATGGCCACAACGATTGGGACGAGTACCAGCAGGTACACGGCCGCAGAGACCGCCCAGTCCCGGCGGATCACAGCCACGCGGTCGTGGTCGACAAGCGACCGCGGCAGGACGACCACGACGAAGAAGGCGACCATCAGCACGTACAGCACGACGGCGGCGGCGACGGTGGCCACGGGCGACGCGCCCAACACCCCCTCGCTCGCGAACAGCAACCAGACGAACAGCGGACCGGTCAGAACGCCCGCGAGGTAGTGGACGACCGTCGCGAGGCGGGGCGGTGCCTCCCTCGGCGGTCGCTCGGTCAGCACGCCCGAGGCGACCGACGGCGGCGTCGTTCCTTCCGGGAGACGTGCCATCACCCGGTCCATCACGAGCGTCGCGACGGCTGCGGCACCGACGCCCGCGAGAAACCTGAGCGGGACCGCGAGCGCGGCGTGACTTGTTGACGGCTCCACGCGCGATCGATCGGCCGGCCGGGTCTTATAACCTGTCAGGTCGCGACCGCCGCGAATGACGGACAGTTATGACCGAGCAACCCGTTCGAACCGTATGCGTCAGCCGACAGTCGGCGACCCACCGTCGTACGAAGTGGGCGAGGAGGAAGTGCCCTGGATGCTCGGGACCCAACTCACCGAGCAGTGTGGTCCGCTGGCCCGTGCGCCCTCGGGGAGTCGCGTCCTGCTGGTTGAGGCCCACGACTTCGCCCGGCGGATGCCGTACCACCACCACAAACTCACGCTGATCTACGCCGCGATGCGGCGGTTCCGGGACCGTCTCGAAGCCGACGGCTACGACGTCCGCTACTACGAGGCCGACAGCTTCGAGGCGGGGCTGTCCGCGTTCTTCGACGACAACCCCGACGCCACGCTCGTGACGATGCGCTCGCCCAGTTACGGGTCCGAACGGCGCTTCCGTGAACTGGTCGAAGAGGCCGGGGGCGACCTCCGTGTGGTCGAGAATGAACTGTTCGTCAGCACGCGCCAGGCCTTCGACGAGTGGGCCAACGACGACGGCGATTTCAAACACGAGCGGTTCTACCGTTGGATGCGCCGAGAGACGGGCGTGTTGCTGGCCGACGGCGACCCCGTCGGCGGCGAGTGGAACTACGACGACCAGAATCAGGAGTTCCCGCCGACGGAATGGGAGGCGCCGCCCATTCCGGAACCGGAGTATGACGAGGTGACCGAGGACACTGCGGAGTGGGTGGCAGAGACCTTCGAGACCTGGGGACACACAGAAGGGTTCGCCTGGCCGGTGACGCGCAAGCAAGCCTGTGAACACCTGCGTCACTTCGTCACCGAGCGACTGCCCTCGTTCGGCCCCTACCAGGATGCGATGCGAACCGAGGACTGGGCGATGGCCCACGCCCTGCTGTCGGGTGCGCTGAACGTCGGACTGCTCCACCCGATGGAGATAATCGAGGCCGTCGAGGACGCCTACCACGGGCACGACGAGGTCGGCCTCGCCTCCGCAGAGGGGTGCATCCGGCAGATACTGGGCTGGCGGGAGTTCATGCGCCACGTCTACCGCCACGCGATGCCCGAACTCGCGACCGCGAATCAACTAGGAGCGACACAGGACCTCCCCGAGTTCTACTGGACCGGCGAGACGGACATGCAGTGTCTGTCCGGAACCGTCACGGACGTCCACGACCGGGGGTACGCCCACCATATCCAGCGGCTGATGGTGCTCGCGAACTTCGCGACGCTGTGGGGCGTCGAACCCGAGCAGCTCAACGACTGGTTCCACGCTACGTTTGTTGACGCATACCACTGGGTGACGACGCCCAACGTCGTCGAGATGGGCCAGTACGGCCACGGCGTCTTCGCGACGAAACCGTACGTCTCCTCGGCCAACTACATCGATCGGATGTCCGACTACTGCGGCGACTGTCACTACTACAAGACCAAGAACACCGGCGACCGCGCCTGCCCGTTCAACGCCCTGTACTGGGACTTCCTAGACCGCAACGAGGACGAACTGCGGAGCAACCACCGGATGGGGCTGATGTACAGCCACGTCGACGACAAACAGGAGTCGGGGGAGATCGTCGAGTTGCGCGAGCGGGTCGCGGACCTCCGGGAGATGGCTGCAAAGGGCGACCTCTGAGTGGTCCGCTCACCTCGACGGCTGGTCCCTGACGGCAGCCCCGACGATGCCGACAGTCTGGCCGATGTTCACGGAGGCAACTCCGACGATGGGTGCGGAGTTGGCCGTCGCCGAGTAACTGCCGGCGTGAACCGCCTCGGGGTCAATCCCCGCGGCTTCTTCCCGTGGACTAGTCGGATACGCCTCGGATACCCTCGGTCTGGTCGCCTCGAGCGGCATCAGCGGCCACGGTCGGCGTCACTGGAACACGTCCGCGAGCTTGTCGCGGCGGTAGAGATCGATCTCCAGGGGCGCGGACGGACCGCACTCCGCGGCGTACGCGACCGCGTCGGCGATCTCCTCCGGCTCGGTTACCGACCCAGGCTCGAAGCGCTCCGCGAGTGATTCGCCGTCCTCGCTGCCGAACTCCGTGCGCACCTCCGAGGGATTGATGACGGACACTGCGAGTCCCTCGTCGCCGTACTGGGCGGCGACGCCCGTCGCGAACCCGCGGACCCAGTGTTTCGTCGCGGCGTACACCGGATTGAACGGGCGCGGGAACTTCCCGGCGAAGCTGCCGATGAGGACGAGCGTCCCCTGTCGCTCAACCAGCTCAGGGATCGCGGTCCGGGTCAGATAGAACGTGCCGTCGACGTTCGTGTCCTGCATCGCCCGAAACTCCTCGTCGGTCATGGTCGCGACGTCACCGCCCCGGCCGAGTCCGGCGTTGGCGACCACCAGATCGAGCCCGCCGAACTCGTCGACCGTCGTCTCGACTGCGTCGTCCGACGTCGCTCGGTCGCGAACGTCGCCGGCGTGGACGATCACCTCGGCGTCGTACGACTCCCGGAGCGTTTCGGCGATCTCCGCGAGACGCTCCTCTCGACGCGCGACGAGGGTCAGGTCGGCGCCACGTTCCGCTATGGCGTGTGCGGTCGCTTCTCCGATCCCCGAACTCGCTCCCGTGATCAGCGCAGCCGTGTCAGCAAGGGTGTCCATACGTGCTGGTCAGCCGGCGATCATCTCAGTATATGGGTCCGAACAACGCTTTCCGGTTTCGGGATCGCACGGTTCCCGCGACGACTCCCGAGCCACTCCGGGTACCGACCCGATCGGTGTCGCCCAACGGTTTTGTCCGTCCCACGCGTCGGGAACGGTATGCAGATAGAACCCGAAACGATCGACGAGTACGCCGCCGAGTACAGGGAACGCGAGCCGCTCTATCCGGTCGAACGGGAATCGATCGAGTCGTTGCCCGACGCCTTCCGAGCCGGCGAGTACGGACCGCGGGACGCACAGTGGGTGGTCCGGTGGTACTTCCGTCGGTACCTGAGCGACTATCCGCATGATGAGCGGACGACGATAGAGGACCGGTTCGCCAACGTCGACATGGGCCGGGTGAAGGCGGCGATCGCCGAGGCGACCGAGGCGGTTGACGAGGGCGGACCCGACGCACACGAGCGGGCGCTGGCGCCGCTGACCGAACTACCGGGCGTCGACATCCGCGTGGGGTCGGCATTCCTGACGTTCCTCGATCCTGACACGTATCTACCGATCGGTGACCGTGAATGGACCGTTCTCCGGGAATGGACGTCGCTGGAGGGGACGTATCCGTCCCCCCTCACGGCCGAGGAGTACGGTCGGTTCCTCGACGCGGCGCGGGAACTCTCCGATCGACTCGACAGGGACACGCGAACGCTCCATCTGGCGATCTGGCGTCGATGGAAGGACGTAAACGAGCGACCCACCGAATGACCACCTCCCACGACTGAACTCGTGGGCTCCCTCCTGTGTGCTCTGTAGGGCCCACGAGCGCCCCGATGCGCTCCGGTACCCGGTCAGTCCGTTACGCTTAACGATCGTTGTTAACACTCACCGCCCAGTTGTCAGCTAAACGTACTAATTATACTAGTCGTTCAGTGAATTTATGCGATCATGATGGACGCAGTCATATTTAAAGACGATTACGAGGTAGCGGTCGAGAAAGTCGCGGAACCCGAGATCCAACACCCGAACGACGTGGTGGTCGACAGCACCACCTCGTGTATCTGCGGGTCGGACCTACACATGTACGAGGGGCGGACCGCCGCCGAACCGGGGATCGTGTTCGGCCATGAGAGCATGGGGGTCGTCTCGGAGATCGGCGACGCGGTATCCACGCTGGAGGCGGGCGACCGCGTGGTGATGCCGTTCAACGTCTCGTGCGGCTTCTGCCGGAACTGTGAGGAGGGATACACCGGCTTCTGTACCAACGTCAATCCCGGCTTCGCCGGCGGAGCGTACGGCTGCGTCGCCATGGGTCCGTATCCGGGTGGACAGGCGGAGAAGCTCCGCGTGCCGTACGCGGATCGCAACGCGCTGACGCTCCCGGAGGGTCGCGAGCACGAGGACGCGTTCGCGCTGCTTGCGGACATCTTCCCGACGGGGTGGCACGGCACGCGGCTCGCCGAGTTCAGGTGCCGAGCCGGCTGGAGCTGGCCGAGGAGCACTGCGACGCCACCGCGATCGACGTCCGCGAGGGCGACCCGGTCGAGCAGATCATTGGCGCTCACGGCGGCGAGGTCGACAAGGGCGTCGACGCGGTCGAGGAGGCGTCCACACTGGCGATCAAACGCATCCGCGGGGTCCGGACCTGGGTCGTTTCACGGACGGTGCGTTCGTCCGCGGATCGCGATGGCAAGGTTAAGGGACGCGACGGTCGTACCGTGGACAATGAGTGTCGAGGTGTCGCGTCGACGGGCGTGGGTGATGGCCGCCCGGCCGCAGACGCTTCCCGCAGCGGCCGCGCCGGTGATCGTCGGCGTCGGACTCGCGGTGGATGCAGGCGTGTTCGCCCCGCTTCCCGCCCTCGCCGCGCTCGTCGGCGCGGCGCTGATCCAGATCGGGACCAACTTCGCGAACGACTACTACGACGCGATACACGGTGCGGACACCGACGATCGCGAGGGATTCACTCGGGTCGTCGCCAGCGGCCTTATCGAACCGTCGGAGGTGAAACGCGCCATGTGGCTGACGTTCGCGGCGGCGATCGCGGTCGGGACGTACCTCGTCGCGGTCGGCGGTCTACCGATCCTCGTGGTCGGCCTGGCGTCCGTCGTCGCCGGCATCGCGTACACCGGCGGTCCCTACCCGCTCGGCTACCACGGCCTCGGCGACCTGTTCGTGTTCGTCTTCTTCGGCGTGATCGCCGTGACAGGTACCTACTACGTGCAGGCGGCCTCCGTGGTCACCGGCGCCGTCCCGCTGTGGATGCCCGACGGAACGGTGACGGCGGCCGCGATCGTTGCAAGCCTGCCCGTCGCCGCCCTGTCGACGAACATCCTCGTCGTCAACAACGTCCGCGACCGCGAGGAGGACGCCGAGACGGGCAAACGGACGCTCGCCGTTCGGTTCGGGTACCGGTTCGCCAGGGGGCAGTTCCTCTGTCTCCTCGCGGTCGCGTATCTCGTCCCATTCTGGTTCCTGTGGGCCGGCCATGGGATCGCGACGTTGCTCCCGCTCATCACGCTGCCGCTGGCGGCCGCGGTGACGCGAACCGTCCTCACGGAGACCACAGGAGAGGCGTTGAACCCTGTACTGGAGTCGACCGGCAAGCTGCTCGCGGCGTACGCCGCCCTGTTTGCGGCGGGGCTCGCGGTGTGACCGTGCCGGTGGAGCCGTTCTCGCTGTCGCTCGCACGCCCGCTCCGGACCGCTGCGGGGGTGATCGACGAGCGCGAGGGGTTCCTCGTCCGGCCGCCCGCCGGCGTGGACGACGCGTCCGCCCGCCGGGGCGTCGGCGAGGCGAGCCCGCTGCCCGGTTGGACCGAGTCGCGCGACGACTGCGCGGCGGCGCTTCGTGACGCCACGATCCCCGACGACGCGTCCCCTCTCGACGCGATCACGGTCCCGCCGGCGGG
>LFFM01000413.1_pt1 | contig 29544 bp, 26 predicted proteins | sample 643131 | NCBI WGS metagenome assembly LFFM01 (sample SAMN03777445, study PRJNA286221) | soda lake metagenome | biome: soda lake; feature: Kulunda steppe; material: water; isolation source: sample Tc-Br brine of Tanatar trona crystallizer | place: Russia: Kulunda steppe | collected 2011-07
GAAGAGGGCCTCCACATCGAATACGCCAAAGACGTCCACGAGAAGGGAATCGAAGCCTGCATCGAGAATGCTATCGAACACGCGACGGACGGTGTCGATCACGTCTACCTGACGATGGATATCGACGTCGTCGATCCGTCGTACGCACCGGGAACCGGGACGCCAGCTCCCGGCGGGATCACCAGTAACGACCTCCTCCGCGCGGCCGACCGACTCGGTGAGTGCGACGCGATCGGTGCCGTCGATCTCGTGGAGGTGCTTCCGACCGAGGACCCGGCCGGAACGACCTCGCTGGTCGGAGCGAACGCGCTATCACGGTTCTTCGAGTCGTACTTCTACGAGGAGTGACCGCTCTCTCCCCCGTCTGCTCATGGCGTCGGCGCTCGTCAAGGAAGAGACAGTAGCGCCTCGATTCCGGTGATCGACAATTTGGTCCGCGGCACGGCTGACAGCACCGGCGTTCTGAGGAACGTTCAGCAACGGCGAGTAAATAATTTTGCAAACCGTGATCAGAATACCGAACCGCTGACCGATCGTATCTAACTATGCCTATTAGTACCTAATGCTTTGCCTTGCTGCAAGTATTATTTGAACTATGTTCATTAACTCTATGCGGCGGTAGTTGGTAGTATGGCCAGAGCTGAGCCAGAAGAGAAGTTCAGAGATCGTGATAGTCCGGGCTACTCCGGTGTCAAAACGTTTCTGGGGGCCGATACCGCCGAACCAGAGGAGATAGACGACAGTGTCGACGCGGCAGTGTACGGTGTCCCCTACGATGGAGCAGTATCGAACAAGCCCGGAACCCGGTACGGCCCGGAGGCGCTCCGCGCGGCAACTGCCCGTCGGGGATCTTACACCTTCGAGTCCGACAGGAAATCCTACAACATCGCGACGGATCGAAGTGCGGCCTACGACGAGATCACGTTTCGTGACTGTGGCGACGCGCCGGTCGTTCCGAACGATATCGAGGCTACCTACGAGTCCGTCGTCGAGTTTTCCGAAACCGTATCCGAACAGACGATGCCGATCATGATCGGCGGCGATCATTATCTCACGTACCCGGCGTTCGTCGGCTACGCCAACGCCGTCGAGGACGATGTCGGCCTGATCCATCTCGATGCACACACGGATACCTGGGGGGAGAGCGACCTCTACGGCGAACACTACCACGGCTCGCCGATGGCCCGGATCGACGAGACGGAGTACGGCGGGTACGAGAACCACGCGATGGTCGGGATCCGGGGCCATGCTGACATGGAGTTCCTCGATATCGTCGACGACGAGGGACTGTACGTGGACTTCGCGAGAGATGTCCACGAGAAGGGGATCGAAGCGTGTATCGAAGGGGCAATCGAGCACGCGACCGACGGTGTCGATCAGGTGTATCTGACGATGGACATCGACGTCGTGGATCCCTCGTTTGCACCCGGCACCGGCACGCCCTCGCCCGGCGGGATCACCAGCAACGATTTCCTCCGGGCTGCGGACCTGCTCGGCGAGTGCGACGCGATCGGTGCCGTCGATCTCGTGGAGGTGCTCCCGACGGAGGATCCGGCCGGAACGACCTCACTGGTGGGTGCGACCGCTCTCACGCGATTCCTGGAATCGTACTTCTACGAGGACACCCAGTAGTGAACGGCCGGTCGTAGAGCCGGGGAACAGGCAAAAAAGCCGAGTCCATTTGTAGCTCCCGTGGTGAAAAAGCGTTCTGCATTTCACGCAGCCAATCCCGGGACGAGCCACGAAACGACCTTACGTAGATTCGTAGAACTTCGCTTCGAGCAACCGGCTCACCGCGTTCGATCCGAGAAGTGAGGTCGTGTTGCCGGTGTCCAGTCGTGGTGCGACCTCGACCAGATCGGCAGCACCGATGGCATCACACGCGCCAAGCCGGTCGACAGCGCGCAGGAACTGGTTGCTGGTCAATCCGCCGTGTTCTGGCGTGCCAGTTCCCGGTGCAAAGCCGGGATCGACGACGTCGATATCCATCGTCAGGTAGACGTGATCCACGTTCTCGGTGACGTGGTCGATCGCACCCTGTACGCTCGCCTCGATCCCCTTGTCGTGAACGTCACTCGCGTAGTCCACGTAGAGATCCCGCTCCTCGAGAATATCGAGAAACGAGGGGCGTGAGTGGCCACGGATGCCGATCATGGCGTGGTTGTCGTAGCTACCATACTTCGACTCGTCGATCCGGGCCATCGGCGAGCCGTGGTAGTGTTTTCCGTAGAGATCACTGTCATCAGACGTATCCGAGTGAGCATCGAGATGGATCAGGCCAACGTCGTCCTCGACAGTGTTCGCGTAACCGACGAACGCGGGATACGTGAGGTAATGGTCCCCGCCGAGCATCACCGGCATCGTCTTCGCAGCGACCGACTCCATGTACTCCGTCACCTTCTCGGCGGTCGCTTCGATGTCGTTTGGGACGACTGGCGCATCGCCGCAATCCCTGAGCGTCACGTCGCTGTAGTTGGCCGTCCGCTCGGTGGGGAGCGATACCGACTCCCTGTCCGAGTGAAACCGACGCCCCTGCCAGGCGCTTGATTTTCGCAGCGCCGACGGCCCATGACGAGCGCCGGGTTCTCGCGTGACGCCACCATCGAACGGAATGCCGACGAACCCGACGTCGACATCCGAAGTCAGTTCCGATGGCTCACACGCTGGCGCTCTGAGGAACGTGTGTATGCCGCCATAACTCGTCGGATACGAATCCGAGGTTGTCTCGTCGTCTTCCGTGTCGGTGGGCTGTTGTTCTGCATCCGGTCCGGAGTTCGTTGCCATGCCGAATCAGATTGGACACAATGGTATAAGATCGCGGTATAATGTCTGCATATTCTACTATTGCCACATAATTACTGTACATTGTCCGATGATACGGGCAATACACGCCGCCGGTCACGAAATCGAGTACCCGCCGTCGGCCGTCAACGCGTGGCCGGTGACAAAGGATGATTCTTCGCTAGCGAGAAAGACAACGCAGTCGGCGATCTCCTCGGCCTCGCCCAGCCGCCGGAGCGGGTAGTCCTGTACCATCTCCTCACGAGCAGCCTCGGGGTCGCTTCGACCGGCAAAGTACGCATCAGCGAGCTGCGTGTCGATAAAGCCCGGACAGATCGCGTTCGCCCGGACGCCGTCGGGTCCGGCTTCGGCGGCAGTAGCCCGGGTGAAGTTGATGACTGCTGCCTTGGTCAGCGCATACACCGACTGGTACGGAAAGCCGAGTTGCCCGGCCAGCGAGGACATGTTGACGATTGTGCCGTGTCCCTGTTCTCGCATGATCGGCAGGGCAGCGTGTGTGCCGTTCCACGGTCCCTTGAGATTGACGTCGATCACGTAGTCCAGCACGGACTTGTCGACGTCCTCGATTCTGCTCGGTGGCTGGCCGATCCCCGCGTTGTTGACCAGGACGTCAAGCCCGTACGTCTCGGCAGTGTCCTCGACTGCGGCCCGGAACGCGTCGGCATCTGTCACGTCGAACTCGTAGTGGTCCGCGCTCCCGCCCGCCTCGCGGATCTCGGCGGCGGTTTCGGCGGCCGCGTCGCCGTCCACATCGGTCGAGATCACCGTCGCACCCTCCTCAGCACAGCGGAGCGCGCTCGCGCGGCCGATTCCCGAGCCCGATCCCGTGATAAGAACTGTCTTGTTATTGAGTCGCATACTCGTGGGACGGTCCCCGGGATTATGTACGCTACGCCTCAAAGGACGTAGCATTCAGCGTGGAATTCCGTGCTAACTACTGAGGCGGCAGGTGAATACTCGCCATTCACAAGCCGATGTTTCAATCGAGTCGCGGTGTGGCGCATCGCGAGTTCCGGTGTGGAAGACCGACGCAATCGGAGAGATCGGCCCTAGAATTGAGAATATATATTCTCCTGTGGAAACAAGGTTCACTGTGGACACCACCAGACGGCGAAGAGTACGAATTGTCCTCTTGTGTGCCCTGACGGTCACTCTGGGGAGCGGCATCCTCTTTGTCGGTGGTGGGGTCGAAATCACAACCTTCGCGGTTGAATCCGATGAACGTGCGGCCGCTGACCAGCTGTCTGAATCCTTCGACACCGGGGAGCAACAGATCACACAGGTCGTTATCACCTCCGACCAGAACGACACTGCCTCGACGGCAGCGCTTGAAGAAACACTCACGCTCCAGCAAGCGATCAGGGATGACGAAACAATCAACGGGACGCTCGACGGACCACAACCGACGGTCGGTGTCGCAAACGGTGTCGCGGTCGCGTCCGATCCGCGGATCGCCTTTGCCGAAGAGATTACAATAGCGGACAAAGCAAGTGCACTGGACGGGCGAACCGACGAACAGACGGCGGCAGCGCTCTCGGTTGCCCTTCGTGACGACGAGATGACTCCCGAGGGACAGCCCCCGGTGTCCGCGCTGCTGCCGGAGAACTATGCTCACGGTGAGGAACCGGCATCCGCACAGTTGCTGATCGTCGTCCACGACGAGGACGCCACCGACGACGAGCTACTGGATGCCCAACAGCAGATCGAGTCGCTCGCCGACGATCGGCTGGAGCGGACAGACTCGTTCGTCTTCGGCGAAGCGTTACTCTTCGAGCGCGGTGGACAGGCGACGGCCGAAAGTTTCGCTGTGGTCGGCCCACTGATCGTGCTGGTCGTCCTGACGATGCTGGTTGTCGCATACCGTGATCCACTGGACGTGCTACTGGCATCCGTCGGGATCGGCGTCGTCCTCGTCTGGCTCGCGGGAATACTCGGCTGGCTCGGCCGTCCGTTCAACCAGTTGCTCATCGCTGTGCCGTGTCTACTGGTCGGACTCGGAATCGATTACTACCTCCACGTCGTGATGCGGTACCGCGAAACCCGGGGAGATGATCCATCCTTCCGGCCAGCAGCAGCCATGTCGATCGCACTCGCCGGGGTGCTCGTTGCGATCGGGACGACGACGGTCACGACTGCAGCCGGCTTTCTCACTGGACTCGTGAGCCCGATCGAGATCCTGCGGGAGTTCGGTCTGGTCGCCAGCCTTGGCATCGTGTCGGCGTTTGTCGTCTTCGGCTACCTGATCCCGGCGCTCAGAGTCGAGATCGACGAACTGCTCCACCAGCGAGAACGACAGTCGGATCGGGCTCCGCCAACGGTTGGTTCTCTGGGTATCGTTGCGCGACCGCTGGATCAGTGCGCCCGACTCGTCGCACGCGCACCACTGGCGGTCCTCGTCCTCGCGTTCCTGTTCACGGTCGGTGGGGCAATGGGCGCAACAGCAGTAGATACCTCCACCGAGCGAAGCGACTTCTTCCCCGAGGAACGGTCCGGCTGGATGGAGCAGTTACCGGCGGAGATTCGCCCGGATGCGTACGGTCTCAGAGAGCAAGCGACGTTTCTCGAGGAGACGTTCCCGCGCCACACTGACCGGACCGTCGAGGTATGGATCGAGGGGGACGTGACGGACGACTCCGTCACTCAAGCCCTGCAGGCGGCGGAGACGAACGCGTCGGCGATGGACACCACGGGGACGCCGGTCGACGGCGGGGGCCCGGTCGAGAGCCCGCTCGGGACGATCGAGGACGTGGCGGCAGAGAACGAAACGGTCGCGGAGCTCGTCGACGAGCACGATACGACCGGCGACGGCGTCCCCGATGAGGATCTCGCGACCGTCTTCGACGCGGTCTATGAGGCAGATCGCGATGCCGCGGCGGCGACGATCAACCGGACCGACGGCGGTGCCTACGAGGCGGTTAGACTCTCGGTCGTCGTCGACGAGTCGGCCGATGACTCGGCTATCCGAAGCGATGCGGTGGCGATCACGGACGCGGTCGAGACGCATCCGGAACTGACCGCCGTCGTAACCGGCGAACCGATTCTCGACGATGTCCAGGAGCGGGCGGTGCTCGAAACTGTCTTGCTGACGTTTCTGCTCGCGCTCGCCGTCATCGGAGCGTTGTTGACAGTCGTCTTCCGATCCCGACACCGGTCGTGGCTTCTCGGGGCGATAACGGTCGCACCAGTGGTCGCTGCGATCGCGTGGCTGATAGGGACGATGGCTGCGCTCTCGTTGCCGTACAACGCCGAGACAGCACTGATCACCGCGATCGCAGTCGGACTCGGCACGGACTACACCGTTCACCTGACCGAGCGATTCCTCGCCGAACGCGAGCGGGCAGGACTGCGCGACGCGCTGGAGGTAACACTCCGCGAGACGGGTGGGGCGGTCCTCGCCAGCGCGATCACGACCGCCGTCGGGTTCGGACTCCTCGCGCTGACCCTGGTGCCATCGCTCCAGCGCTTTGGCATCGTCACTGCAATCGTGGTTGCCTACGCGTTCCTCGCGAGTGTACTGGTGTTACCGAGTCTGCTCGTCGTGTGGGACCGGACCAGAAGAAAGTAGAACGCGAGTAGATCGGAGAGCGCTCAGTCGTCGTCGGGATGAACGTTTGTTTCCATCGCGAAGTCGTCCTCGGCGTAGCCGACACAGGTGAGGAACCAGCCGTCCTCGATCTGCTCGTCGTCGAGGTACTCGTTGCCGTCGTGGCTAATAACCTCGTTGGCATCCCCGTCGTAGCGGGCCGTACACTGGCCACAGGTGCCGGCTTCGCAGGCGTAGGGCAGATCCCACCCCTCGTCCAGTCCGGCGTAGAGCAGCGCTTCCTCTTCATCGACCTCGATGGTCTCGTCGAACTCCAGGAACTCGACTTCGTACATTTCGGCGGCTTCTTCTTCGCCGTTCTCTTCTTCGGGTTCGTCTTCCTCGCCGTTTTCTTCCTCTTCGGGTTCGTCTTCTTCCGGTTCGTCCTCTTCGTCGTCGAACAGGCCGAGAAAACCCGAAATCGCGATGGTTCCGGCACCGCCCATCGCAACTAGCAGGCGTCGGCGTTCGGGATCGGCACGGACGCGACGTCGGTTCGGGTAATCGTCGTCATCGGCGTGGTCGTGGAGGGGGTCAGAGTGCTGTGACTTACACTTAATGATAGCTGCTGTTCACGGGTCTGGGTTGTCCTGTATATTACATTCCTTTTTACACTTTTACATTCCTTTTTACACTTGCTCAGGACGAGCGGCTGTTACAGCGAGCTGTACGGAATCATATAAATGACTGAAATATGAAGACACATAAATGTACCCACAGGTATTGAAGGAAGAATATGGGGGATGACCAACCGGCTGAACCGCCGATAGACGAAGAGCAAGCAAACGAGATCGAAGAGAGTCTCGACGGAACGTTCACGATGCCGCGGGGGAGTTCGGAGACTCATCGTCGGCGACTACTGGGTGCCATTGGTGGTCTCGGGACCGTCGCCGTCGCTGGCTGTCTCGGCCTGTTCGAGGAACCGGACGACGACACTGCTGACGATCCGGAGCCGGAAAACGGTGACGAGGACGACGAGGAAACAACAGAGCGTCCAGATTACACCGAAATCGACACGATGATGCCGGACTGGGCGATGAAAGACCTCGTCATCTCACTCGATACCCAAGTCGCGTACAACGACGAGCAGATTTTCTTCAATTTCGAGTGGGACTGGGACGTACCGAACGGTTGGTTCCACGACCTGTTCGTGTACGAAGATGACGAATGGGTACGGTACGGTGAGCCCAACCCCGGTGCCGCGGATCCGGACTACGGCGTCGGCGATATTTTCAGTGGCTTTACCGAGGATCGGCTGGCCTTCTTTATTGATGACGGTAGTGTCGAAGGATTCGAGAACTTCGGCGGTTGGCTTACTATCCACGAAGGAACGCGAACGCTGCCGGGAGCAGTCGAAGGTGAGGAAGTCGAAGAGCACCCCCATCACGGAGACATCCTCGAAAATGACGACGTCAGAAAGTACATTCCACAATCCCGAAACGGTGAGTGGTGGGAAAACGACTGGGACGATGTCAAAGATCAGGAGGAGCTCGACGAGATGCTAGAAAACGGTGAGTTCCTCGATATGCCTATGTTCCGGGCACACCGTGGTGGACCTGGCGGTTACGGAACGACACACTGCATCCTTGACCACCGCCATGGTGCAATGGATGAGCCCTCGACGCGGATTCGGAACAGTCAGGATCTCGTGGACGGCAACCCGGAGTACATGTTCGATCCGGAGGTCGTTGAGGGCGGGACATTGGACCTCGACGAGATTTACGAAGGGGAGGTATTACAGACCGATACGCACGCCTTGATCGAGAACGAAAACATGGTGCCGTTCGACGAGGAGGAAGCTGATATCTACGAGGGAGCAGTCATCCCCCGACGCTACAACCGTCCAGACGCAGTCGAGGGGCCAGGAGCGATCTGGCAAGTGGACGCAACGTGGGAAGACGGAACGTGGACCGTCCAGATGTGGCGTGACCTCTCTGTGGGGTATCTCGGTGAAACGGAATTCGAACCGGGTGAAGTCTACGACTTCTCACCGGCTGTCCATGGTGGAGGTGCCCAGCGCTGGCACTGGGTCGGATATCCGTACAAACTCGGACTCGGCGTCGAGCCCGAATACCAGGGTGAGAGTGATGAACTCGGCACATCGGAACTGGTCGCCGAAGAGATCGAGGGCGAACCAGACTGGGACGACATCGAGACCTACACACTTCCGCTGATGTACCCTGGTCAAACTGACTGGACATGGATGATCAGTGGGGAACACCCTCAGGTCGACGATATCCGAAACAACGAGATCAATATCTGGGAATACCACGACGAGGCTCCCGAGGAGTTCGCACAGCGCATGATCGATCTGGAAGAGTCGATGGCGCCGCGCAAATAATCCTCGCACAGGGGATTCGACCACGGTCGCTCTTTCCGTCTCTGTGACGGAGGCACCGGTTAAAAAGCTGTAATATACAGCGAGTGGCGTAGACAGGATCCGCTAGTACAGTTATGTATGAGTAGAGGCCCACCACCAGCTATCGAAAGCAATGAGTGGGAGGAATGGACGGCTGAAGTAGTCGAAAAAAACGGGCTTTGACATCGAGCCTGACGTCGAAATGGGCAGAGATGCCCAGCGGATGCTCGAACTCGAGAGCCCGGACATCCCGCGGAAGTAACGGTTGCACGACGGGGTAACATCCCGTTCCGTGGGGTCGTCGGATTTCGAACACACATGTACGACGATATCGCCGGTCTCTCAGTGACGCTCGGAAGCGACGGGTTCGACCGTCTCGAATCGATCCGTGACGGCGCGGAGCCGACGGCTCGCCGATCGATCCACGAGGAGAGTGGGATCGAGGAGACGTTTGTTCTCAATACGTGTCAGAGGTGTGAACTGTATGCATACGGATCCCGCGCACGCTGCGTACTCGCGGAGGTCGGTCGGTGCGTCGGCGTCGACGTCACGCCGGACGGCGGTCGGTTGCTAACCGGGGAAGCTGCCGTTACCCATCTCTTTCAGGTTGCCTCGGGACTCGAAAGCGGGGTGCTCGGGGAGGACGAAGTGCTTGGACAGCTTCGTGATGCGTACCACAACGCAGTTGATGAGGGCGCGGTGAACGGACGGCTGGAGACGGTCATCTCGAAATCGATCCGCGTCGGCGAGCGTGCCAGAACCGAGACCGCGATCAATGAGGGTGCGGTCTCGCTGGGGAGCGTCACCCTCGATCGGATCCACCACGAACTTGCCGCGGTCGAGGGGCCAGACCGGATCGCCGACTGTGACGTGCTGGTCGTCGGTGCTGGCGAGGTCGCGGAGCTGGTCGTCGACTCCATCGCCTGTCGGACCGGCACTGACGGGTCGGTCGTTGTTGCGAACCGGAGCCGGCACGGAGCCGAACGGCTCGCGGAAACGGTCGATGGGGAGGCCATCCGGATCGCGGATCTGTCGAACGCATACTTTGAGCGTGCGGACGTGGTGGTGTCCGCCACGGGAGCCGACGACCGCGTCCTCACGCTCGGCCAGCTTGTCGGCCACGAGCTGATCATGATCGATCTCGCGAACCCCCGCGATGTCGATCCGGCTGTCGCCGACCTCGATGACATCTCGGTGACGACCATCGACGAGGTGTTGGCCGTCAGAAACAGCGAGATACGACGGCGCGAGGCGGCGATCGACGACGTCCGGGCGATTATCGACGAGGAGAGTGACCGGCTCGAAGAACAGCTCCGGGTCGAACGTGTCGACGACACACTCGACCGGATCTACTCGCAGGCGCACACGCTCCGCGAGTCCGAGACCGAGCGGGCGCTTGCACGGTTACACAACGAAAAGGGGGAGCCGCTCACGGAACGCCAGGAGACTGTGGTCCGGGATCTCTCGATGGCAATTGTCAACAAGCTGTTACATCCCACGACGTCCGAGCTACGTCGGGCGGCAGCCGAGGACGATCAGGAGACCGTCGACACGCTGCTTCGACTTTTCGACAACCACCTCACTGAGGAGTGAGATCCAGCGGAGTGAACAGGAGTACTTATAAATTTTGAACTGGTGGCCCAATGAATCCCTCAGCAACGCGCGGGCGGCCGAACGCCCCGGTTCCGGACGGCACGATGTTCAGACATTCTACAATGTTTGGAATTTGTGCACGACGTGGCCACCGACCGGTGCCGACCGGGCCGAAATCCCCGGCCGCTACAGAACGGTGCCGTGTTTCTTCTCGGGCACCTCTTTCTCGACGTCCTCGTAGAACGCAAAGCGGGCGGCCAGTTGCGCCCGGAGATCGCTCGGCGGGACGATCTCGTCGATGACGACCTCGCTGGCCATTCGGTGGACGTCGATGTCCTCGCGGTACTCCTCGCGGAGCTCCTGTTCGCGTTCCGCCCGTTCGTCGGGGTCGTCGATCTCGTCGAGTTTGTTGGCGTAGACGGCGTTGATCGCGGCCTCAGGCCCCATGATCCCGATCTCGCCGGAGGGTAGCGCGATGACGCTCTCGGGGTCGTAGGCCGGGCCGCCCATGGCGTAGATGCCTGCGCCGTAGGCTTTGCGCGTGACGACGGTCTGCTGGGGGACAGTCGCCGACGAGGTCGCGTAGATGAACTTCTTGCCTTGCTCCAGAATACCCTCCTTCTCGACTTGCGACCCCGCCATGAAGCCGGGCGTATCACAGAGATAGAGGATCGGGATCTCGTAGGCGTCGGCTGTCCAGATGAACTCGGCGGCCTTCTCGGCGGCGTCGGGGAAGATCGCCCCCGCACGCTGGGCGGGCTGGTTGGCGACGATGCCGACCGTGCGGCCGTCGATCCGCGCGTAACCGGTGACGATCTCTTTGCCGTACCCTGCCCGAAGCTCGAAAAAGGAATCGGCGTCGACGATCCGTTCGATGACGTCCAGCACGTCGTAGCTCTCGTTGGGTCGCTCGGGGACGATAGCGTCGATCCCGTCGGGCGACTTCGCCGGTGGTTGCCCCTCGCTCTGGGGCGGTTTCTCTCCCGCTTTGTCGGGCAGATAGCCGATCAGGTCCGCGACCAGCTCGCGGGCGTGTTCCTCGTCGCGGGCGATCAGATCCGCGCTGCCCGACTCCTCCATGTGAACTCTCGGCCCACCCAGCGCTTCGAGGTCGATTTGCTCGCCGGTAACCATCTCGACCATCCGGGGGCTGGCGATGGCCATCGCGCTGACGTCCTCGACCATCACGGTGAAGTCGGCGAAGACGGGGGTGTACGCCGCCCCCGCGATGCAGGGTCCGTAGAGGACGCAGATCTGGGGTACGCGACCGGAGAGCATCGAGTGGTTGTAGTAGTACTTCCCGATACCCTCGCGATTGGCGAAAAAGCCGGTCTGCTGGTCGATCCGGCCGCCCGACGAATCCATCAGGTAGAGGACGGGCTTGCCCGATTTGAGCGCCCGTTGTTGCATCCGCAGGAACTTCTCGACGCCGCGCCGAGCCATCGAGCCTGCCTTGACCGTGAAATCGTTCGCCATGAAGTGAAGATCACGCCCCTCGAACGCTGCAGCGCCCGTCAGTAGGCCGTCCGCCGGCAGTCGACTATCGGGATCGTACTCCTCGACCTCGGGACTGTTCGGATGCCAGCTATCGAAGTTGGCGAACTTGCCGTCCTCGAACCGGATCCCGTCGTCGACCCCGGCGTCCCCGAACCACAGCGCGAGCCGCTCGCGGACGAACAGTTTGCCCTGCTCGTCGAGCCGTTCGCGGTATTTGTCCGGGCCGCCCTGCTCGATATCGTCGATCTCCTCGCGGAGCCGTCGTTCCCGATCAGTCGGCCCGCGGTCTACACTCCCGTCGGTCTCGCCGTCGCCCGTCCCGGCGCGGCCGGCTCCGGAGCTATCCTCACCCGGGGACCGAATCACCGTCGGTTCCGGGTCCGCGCCCACGTGCACTTCGATCTCCTCGTCGACGTGAGTCGCAAGCGCCGTGGCGATCGCTGCGGCCTCCTCCTCGGTCGCCGACTCCCCGATACGAACTTTCACGTCAGCGAATGGAACGACCCCGGATAAAATATTTTGGTCGTTCGTGATAGTTGCTACGTCGACGACGCCGGCTTCCAGCTCACCTCGATCTCGATAGTTTCGTGGTTCCCACGGAGCAGCGCCGACCGCTCGATGACGTCGATCGAGTAGTTAACCTCCTCGGGCGGGGATACCTTGACCGATTTGTTACCGACCGTCACCCGCGTCTCGTCGGCTTCGAACGCGTCGGCGAGATCTCTGAGCTGTGCTGCGAGTTTCTCGGTTGATACCGTCTCCGAACTGGACGTTCGTTCCGCCATGGACGGATGGCAGGTCTGCTCCGGAAAAGTAATATCGTGGTTAAAAGATGATGGATGAATCGGCCCCACATCAGCGGCGCGTGTGACGCGGCCGTCCTCTCTCCGTATCCCCCTCGCGGCCCGTCTCCCCAGCGGGCCGCAAGTGGCCTGTCTCCCCAGCAGGCCGGCGGACGCTGCTGCGTCCACGTAATGGCGAGCGGATGATCCGACTTGGTAATACCCTCTCTACTGCGGTGTAGGCGGTCCCTAACTGGGTGTTACACGAAACGAAGGAGAGAGCTCACGGGTTCAATCGTGGGAGTGGTCACGCTGGAGAATCACCTGAACGAACTGCGAAGCGGTGCCAAACCGGCAACAGTCCCGTGCCCCGGGACGTCAGAAGGTCAAGCGAGCGTGCGTTCGAGTTCGTCGATCAACGTCTTGTTGCCGACGTGCAGGGGACACCGCTCGTGCAGATCGTCCGGTTCGATTTCGAGAATGGACTGTCGACCGTTGCTGGAGCGCCCACCGGCACATTCGACGATGTAGGCGATCGGTGCGGCCTCGAACTGGTGACGGAGCTTTCCGTTGGGCCTGGATTCGAGCGCCGGATACGCGAACACGCCGCCGTAGCCAAGCACCTGATTGACATCACCGACAAGTGCGCCACCGTACCGGAGTTTCAGGTTCTGTCGGATCCCTTCGGCGTACGACTCGAAGGAGTCGTACCACTCGTCGACGCCACCGCCGAACCCGAACACGCTGGGCTCTTCGGGGAGCTCCAGATCGCGCTCCTGACAGTCCAGGTCGCCGTGGACGACCTCGTACTCGGAGACGGTGCCAGCCGTTGCCGAGACCATCGTAATCGTCGGTCCGTAGACGACGAAGGCCGCGCCGACGAGGTCGCGACCGCACGCCGGCAGTTCGCCGTCGTAGACGCCAACGACCGTCCCGACCAGATTGTTCGAATCGAGGTTCGAGGAACCATCGAGTGGATCCACAGTGACGCTCAGGCCCTCGCCGACATCGACCGGCTCCGTTCGCTCTTCGCTTGCATACGTCCCGACGCCGTCGATGCCACCGAGCCGATCGGCAAGTAACTCGTCGAACCAGAGATCCGCCGCACGCTGGCGTTCACCGCTCCTGTTCGTTGCGTCAGTTTTCCCCCGGCGTCCCCGAATCGCATCACGCAGTTCGGGCGTGCTTTCGGCGATCGTCTCGAACACCTGGTCCGCAACCGACGTTCTGACCTGTCCAGTAGCGGTCGTCGTTCGCACTTGATTCATACTATCACTCATCGGTTACCCCCCGGAATCGTCCCGTGCCCACAGCGACTGCGAGAACGTGTTCGGCCCAGCGTACCGAGCGTAGAGTGTCGTTCAGGGCGTTCATCTAATTCGTAATCCGGTAATCAAACATATATATCTAACGGTAGTGACCTCTTTGAGAAAGACGTCTGGAAAACAGGGTAGACTCGCTATAAATCCGTCTGAAACCGCTATATGATAGCCTTTCGGCTTACTACGGAAATAGTTAATTTACGCTCCGTCGTCGAGCGTCGACGCTGTCGAGTGCCAGCTTGCGACGTCCTCGTACGCGATATCCAGAAGGTCCGCGACCTGCTCGGGATCTGCGGTCGCCAGCCGCCGCACCGACGTGATCCCTGCCTCCCGAAGTAGTTCAGCATCGGCTTCGGTGACAGCGGGTACTGTCGTCACCGGCTCCGATGTCGAACGCTCGCGCCACGCGGACTCGGCTGCCACAGCCGTCCCACCACCATCGGTCTCGGCGTCGGCCGTCGCGTCGTCCGCTCCGCTCGTTGGCGACCAGTCATCGTCGGTGACGGGATCGCCCGACGATCCATCGCTCCCGGTACTCGCCGCGACCCACTCGCGCTCGCCCTCACGAAGCCCACGGACGTTCTGCGAGCGATTGTCGAGCTGGCTGTCATCGCCCCCGAACGTCCACGGGAGCGAATGCCATCGCCTAATTTTCGTCGCGACGCCCGCGTTGATGCCCGCGTCGACGAGTTGCTGATACGAGAGTCGCTTCTCGCGGATATCCGCCGCCTCGACACCCTCGGCCCGCAACGTTTCGGCGGTTGCTGGGCCGAGATATCGTAACTCCTATAGGTCCTCCTGTGTATCCTCGGTCACTGGCGATCACCTGATTACCGAACGGTGATTGGCCAGCTTCTTGAAACTTGCTCCCGGTATCACAGGACTGGATCCGTCAGACACATATTGCTTTCAGTACCTTTTTGCGGGAACAAACGTTTATCGCGGATGCCGTTCTACGCTTTTTCATGGACGGGGATCTCGATACGGTCGACCGAGTCGGTGTCGCCGGTGCCGGAACGATGGGCAGCGGGATCGCACAGGTCACGGCAACCGCGGGCTACGACGTGGTGCTCCGGGATATCGACACGGAGCTCGTCGAAGAGGGACTCGACCGAATCGACGACAGTCTGGGTCGCCTCGTCGATCGCGGCGATCTCGGGGATGCCGAGGCCGAGACAGCCCACGGACGGATCGAGGGGACGACCGCGCTCGAGGATCTCGCGGCGTGTGATCTCGTCATCGAGGCCGTCGTCGAGGATATCGACGTCAAGCAGGACCTCTTCGCGTCGCTGGACGAGCTGCTCGCGGATGACGCGTATCTCGCCACCAACACCAGCACCCTCTCGATTACCACGATCGCCAGCGCGACCGATCGACCGGAACGCGTCGTCGGACTGCACTTTATGAACCCGGTCCCGATCATGGACGGCGTCGAGATCGTCGTCGGCGAGCAGACGAGCGAGGCCACGGCCGATCTCGCACACGAGTTCGCCGAGGATCTCGGGAAGGAGACCTGGGAGGCCGACGACAGGCCGGGGTTTGTCACCAACCGGATCCTCATCCCGTGGATCAACGAGGGGATCCGCGCGTACGACGAGGGAGTCGCCAGTAAGGAGGATATCGACCGCGGGATGAGACTCGGGACGAACGCTCCGATGGGGCCGCTCGAACTCGCCGACCACATCGGGCTCGACGTGGCCCTACACGCCTCCGAGACGCTCCACGAGGAACTGGGTGATCGGTACATGCCGGCGTACCTGCTCAAGCGAAAGGTCGCGGCGGGCGACCTCGGAAAGAAGACCGGCGAGGGCTTTTACCAGTACGACTGAGGTCAGGGCCGCAGTTTCGTTTCTCCGGCTTTTCCGGTAGTTTCGACCGAACCGACCGTCAATAATAAGTACTCCTGCCGAGTCGTCCCGGATATGTCTATGAGAACTGGCTCCGGCGGGATGGGCTTTTTCGACCGCCTGAAAACCGGCTGGACGCTCACCAAAGACAGCGTCGGCGTGATCCGAGATCACCCGAAACTGATGATCTTCCCGCTGCTCGCGGCGATTTCGAGCATCTTCTTTCTCGTGCTCTTTTTCGTCCCGATGGTGCTGGCCGAGGTCATCGGCGGCGGACTGGAGTACGTCGTCCTCTTCGCGCTGTACTTCGTGACGACGTTTTTCAGCACGTACTTTTCGGCCGCACTGGTCTACGCCGCCAACGAGGCCTTCCACGGGCGCGAACCCGGGCTCCGATCGAGTATGTCGGCGATCAACGGTCGGCTCGGGCCGATCGTCGTCTGGTCGCTCATTTCGGCGACGGTCAGCATCGTCTTCCGGATGCTGGAAAACTCCGACAACCCCGTCGCGACGATCATGCGTTCGCTGTTCGCGCTCGGCTGGTCGATTATGACCTTCTTCATCGTCCCGGTGATCGTCTTCGAGGAGGTCTCGACGACGGAGATGTTCAAACGGAGCGGCGGGACGTTCAAAGACACCTGGGGGGAAACTCTCGGGGCCGGATTCGGGATCACCGGGATCGTCCTGCTGTTTGGCCTGGGATTCATCGTGGTCGCGCTGGCGCTTTCGGCCGTCGTGGCGACCGCGTTCCCCGGCGTCGGGATCGTTCTCGCCCTCGTGTTCGTCGCCCTTGCGATCACCTTCAGCTATTTGCTCAGCCAGACGATCTGGGGCATCGCCAAGACCGCGCTGTACGTCTACGCCGAGGAGGGCGTCAAGCCCGAGCAGTTCGACAACTTCGACTTCGAGACCCTCGGCGGACGGACCGAACAGAAAGCAAACACCGGCAGTAGCCGTGGGCCGACGTCGGGGACCTTCGTCGACGACTGAGCGCTAGTAGTCGCCGTTCTCGCCGGCCAGTGCCTCCCGACGCAGCTTCTGTCCACGTTCCGACTCGACGACGAGATCCGGGACCTCGACGGTGTTTCGCTCCTCGTCGATCGCCACGTAAATGAAATAGGAGTCGGCGGTCTGCTCGGTTTCGCTGGTGAGCGGATTCTCCCGGTAGGTCTGGATCCGCACACGGACGCTCGAGGTTCCGGCGGCGTAGACGTACGCCTCGATCAGCGCGGTATCGCCGACCTCGATTGGGCGTTTGAAATCGACTCGATCCATCCGGGCGGTAACGCAGGTCTCACCCGCAAAGCGCATCGCGGCCATCCCGCCAACTTCGTCCATCCACTTGACGACGTTGCCCCCGTGGGCGGTTTCGAGGCTGTTGGCGTGGTTGGGCTGGACCATCTCGCGGTTCTCGATGTACGAATCGAGGAGGTTCGTCGGCATACGCACACTCGTCGGAGCGGTGGCAAGTGTGCTGCGATCGCCCGTCGGAAGCGGAGACGCGGAACCCGCGACACGACAAGCGTAAAAACCGCGCCCGTATATGTCGCCGTAGATGACCGACGCAGCGGAAGCCAATGACGTGGACGCCGCCCCCTCGGGGGATGGAAACGTTACCGTCGTCGGGACGGCCCACGTCTCCGCGGAAAGCGCCGAGCGGGTCGAAGAACGGATCCGCGAGGAGCGGCCGGATGTCGTCGCGGTCGAACTCGACGAGGGCCGATATCGCCAGATGCAAGGCGAGACGCCCGACGATATCGAGGCCAAGGACCTGCTCAGCGGAAATACGGTCTTTCAGTTTCTCGCCTACTGGATGCTCTCTTACGTGCAGACGCGGATGGGCGACCGGTTCGACATCGAACCCGGTGCCGACATGCGGGCCGGAATCGACACGGCCGAGGAGCTCGGGATGGGCGTCGCGCTCGTCGACCGCGACATCCAGGTCACGATGCAGCGGTTCTGGACCCGACTCTCGATCGGCGAGAAGGCGAAACTCGTCGGGGGACTCGCACTCGGTATCACCGATCCGCGAACGCTCGGCGTTGTCGGCGGCGGCGTCATCGGGATGATCCTCGGGGCGGTCGCCGGCATCTTCGTCGCGCCCGCGCTGGGCTACGGCGAGTTGCTCACGCTCGGCGTGACGAGTGCTGGTTTGCTCCAGCTCGTCGGCGCGGTCGGGTTCGGTACGATTGCCGGACTGTTCGTCGGCTTCCTCTTCGTGCCGACGCTCCGTCCGCCCCCCGGACTGCCGATCGATGGGTTCACAGCCAGACTGCTCGTCGGCGCTGTCGCCGGCATCGTCGGTGCCGTTGCACTCGTCTCAAGCGGGGCGGCCCCGCTGGGCTTTTTCGGACCCGAAACGTTCGAGGGCTACGGCGTCACGACGCTCCGGCTCGGTACCGGCGTTGCTGCTGGGGGCGCGCTCGGCTTACTCGTCGGCACGCTCGTCGGCCTCGCACTCGACGCCTCGATGGAAGAGGTCGAGGGGATCGACGAGGAGTTCGATATCGAGGAACTCACCGATGGCGACGTCGTTTCGGCGATGATGGAGGAGTTCCGCCGCTTTAGCCCCCGTGGCGCGGAGGCACTGATCGACGAACGGGATGCCTTCATCGCGCACAAGCTCAACGCCTTGCGCGCGAACGGGTACAACGTCGTCGCCGTGGTCGGGGCGGGCCATCAGGCCGGGATCGAGCGCTACCTCGACCAGCCATCGACGCTACCGGAGATGCAATCGATCTCGACAACAGCAAAGAAACGCCGGTTCTCGATCGGCAAGGCCGTCGGCTACCTGTTTACCGTCGGCTTCGCGGCCTTTTTCGTACTCCTCCTGCTGGCTGGGGTCGAGGACGGCTTTCTCCTGCGGCTGTTCGGCGCGTGGTTCCTGATCAACGGCGTGTTCGCGTTCAGTCTCGCCCGACTCGGCGGCGCACACTGGTCGAGTGCGGGCGTCGGCGGTGCAGTCGCCTGGCTGACCAGCATCAACCCGATGCTCGCTCCCGGCTGGTTTACCGGCTACATGGAGCTTCGCAAGCGCCCGGTCAACGTCAGCGATATCCAGACGCTAAACGAGATCCTCGACGACACGGAGAGTCCGGTCTCTGACCTGGTCGACCGAATGTTCGAGGTGCCTCTGTTCCGGCTGATCACGGTCGTTGCGCTGACGAACATCGGGTCGATCATCGCCAGTTTCCTCTTTATTACGGTCGTGGTGCCGTACATGGCCCCCGAAATCGGCGGGCTCAGCGGTGTTGGCAACGAGTTGATCAACGGCGCGCAAAACGGCGCGGAGATCCTCCGCGGGCTCCTCCCCTGAATCATGGCAGGTGTTCCAACCCGGACGCGACGACGCGAGTTGACGTTTAGCGCCGACGAAAAGCGAGATCTCGTCCTTGCGTGGGTCGCGCTTGGCGTCGCTTTCGCGATCTTCATTTTCCTTCACATGGCGGGGGGCGCGGCGAGCGTCGGTGCGATCTTCGCCCTCTCGATGGTCACCGTCGGCGTCGGCTTCATACTACACGAACTCGCCCACAAAGTTGCCGCCGTCCGCTTCGGCCAGATCGCTGAGTTCCGCGCCGATTACGGCATGCTCTTTCTGGCGATCATGAGCGCGATCATCGGCTTCATCTTCGCCGCCCCCGGTGCGGTACATCACCGCGGCCGGATCACGCTCGCCGAGAACGGCCTGATCGCGCTCGCCGGACCCGCGGTGAACCTCGCTCTCGCCGCCGTCTTCCTCCCGCTGGTGTTCGTACCCAGCGCGTTCGTCGAGCAGGTGGGACGCTTCGGTGTCTTCATCAACGTCTTTCTGGCGACGTTCAACATGATTCCCTTCGGTCCGCTCGATGGGAAGACCGTCTACGACTGGAGCAAAGTCGTCTTCGTCCTCGTGTTCGTGCCGTGTCTCGTACTGACCTACCTCGCGTTCACCCGAATCGGGTTCGGTCTCTGATGGAGGCTCACCAGCTGCCGATCGCGAGCGGTGTCATCCTCGTGTCGGTCTCAGCGGGGGCGGCCGTCGCCGGCTACCCGCAGTGGGGCATCCTGCTGATCGCCGTCGTCGCCGGACTGCTGTCGATCGCAGTCGGGGTCGGTATGGCACCGAAACCGCCACGGGAGAGTTGATCGGTCGGGAGCCTCACCTGACGATGGTGACCGGAACTGTCGTCTTGTCGACGACCGTTTTCGCCACGCTCCCGACGACGTAGTCCGGCTTGTCCGACAGGCCGCGATGGCCCACGTAGATCGCTTCGATCCCGTTTTCGTTGGCGTGCGAGGTAATCGACTCGGCGGGGCGACCGGTCAACAGTTCGGTCGTGATCTCTACGGTGGCCGAGTCGGGCACTGATCGCTCGGCGACTCCGCGAGCCTGTGCGAGCAGCCGCTCGCCCTGTTCGATGGCGGCGTCCTCGCCGGGTAACACGACCTGGCCGTCGACCAGCTCCGTTTCGGGGGTGAGGACGTGGACGATTTCGAGGTCCGCATCGGCCAGCCCGGCCTGTTCGGCCGCGTGTTCGACCGCCGTATCGCTGACTGCCGAGCCGTCTGTTGCGACGAGATACTGCATATCTTAGCTACTCGGCTACGGATACTAATTTTTGTTCTCGTTCCCGCCGCCCGGGAACCATCGATACTCGCTCTGGGAGACTCAGTAGTTCTTGAACAGCACCGCCCGGACGTCGTCTTTCGTCGGAGCGTCCTCGGTAGTCCCATCGGGGAGGTCGACCTCGTAGCGTGCGTCGCCGTCCGTCTCGCGCCACTTGTCGTCGTGAGTGTCGAGCAGCGACATCATGGCGGAGAGTCGATCCTCGCCGCCCTGCTCGTCCTCGTCTGCGTCCTCGTCGCCGTCGTCTTCCGTATCCGTCTTGTCCGCGTCGTCTTCCGTATCCGTCTCGTCCGCGTCGTCCTCGGCGTCGGCTTCGTTTGTATCCTCATCATCAGCTTCGCCCGCCTCGACATCGCCGGTCGACTCCTCGAAAACGTCATCGAGGCGTCCGTCGTGGTCGTCGATCAGGTACTGCACCGCGTCACTGATCCTGACGTGACCGTAGGGACCGACGATATCGGCTTCGAGTTCGGCACGCAGATCCTCCAGATACTCCTGTTGATCCTCGGTAATTTCAATCTCCGGCATACCCGTTTCTGCGAAGCCGACTATTAAATAGGCTGTGACGACAGGCGGGGCTGTCGCTGATCGGGAGGGCAAAAAAGAACAGTCGGCCGCTCAGATGAGGTCCTTGTCGTCGAGCTGGTCGAGGACGTCGTCGACGAAGGCCTCCGGCGTGTCGTACGGGAAGTCCCCGCCGCCGAGTTTGGTGTTGAGCTCCATCGCTGTCATCGAGAAGTCGCCGGACTCGAACTTCGTTCCGGGGCCGTTCGGTAGCGCCGGGACGAGATCCATCGGGCTGGAGATCGGGTAGTCAGCGCCCTCGAAGGCGTCGATCATCTGGTCTCGGAGATCGTCTCTATCTGCCATGTATCTACACGTGATGGGGCATAAATATTAAACTTTCGTGTAGTTCTCCGGCTCGCGCCGCCTGTCAGTAGCTTTTTTGTCGTCAGTACGATATAGGTTGGCATGAATCGTTCCCAGTCGTTTCTGCTGGTCTGTATCGCGATCTCTGCGCTTGCCGCCTTCATCGTTGCCCTTCCGTTCATCGAGTACGTCCTCTCGGCGCTGGTGATCGCGTACGTCCTCTATCCGCTCCACCGCCGGCTGATTCCCCATACCGGGGAGCGAATCTCGCCGATACTGTTGATCACCGGTACCGTGATCGCCGCGTTTCTCCCGTTTTATTACATCATCACTGCCCTGACACGGGACCTGCAGAACCTCGCCCGCGGTCGAACCGGGCTCGAGATCGACGAGGTCGAAGCGACGCTGTTCGACCAGTTCGGCCTCGTCGTCGACATCGAATCGTTGCTGATGACCGGAGCGCGCGAACTGCTGGAGGTACTCTCCTCGAGCGCGACTGGCTTCGTCGCGCTCGCGCTGCGAACCTCGCTCGGGCTTGCCCTCCTGTTGTTCCTGATCTACTACTGCCTGAAGGACGGCCCCGAGTTCGTCGCGTGGGTCAGGGAGAACTCGCCGCTTCCACGGCAGGTGACGAACAACCTCTTTGGCCAGATCGAACAGACCACCCGGGGCGTCGTCATCGGCCACATCTTCGTCGCGTTCGTGCAGGGGATCCTCGGCGGAGTCGGCCTCTGGATCGCCGGACTGCCAAACGTCGTCTTCTGGACGTTCGTGATGATCGTGCTGGCGTTTCTACCCCTGATCGGCGCGTTCATGATCTGGGGGCCAGCAGTAATCTATCTCGTGATCGTCGGCGATCCCGTGTCGGCGACGTTTCTCGGCCTCTACGGCGTGCTCGTCGTGAGCATGGTCGACAACTACGCTCGACCGATCGTGATCGACAAACGCGCGCGGCTCAACCCCGGTCTCATCCTCGTCGGCGTGTTCGGGGGGGTGTACGTCCTCGGATTCGTTGGCCTCTTCGTCGGCCCGATCATTCTCGGGATCTTCGTTGCGATGGTCGTCACGTTCGTCGACGATTACGACAAACTCGCGGTCGGCGAACCGGCAATCGACGCCGCCGCGGCCGAACGCTCTGGCCAGGAGCTCGGCCCGATCGATACGTTCGACCCGAGCCAGCGCCCCGCCCAGCCGACCGAGGTCGACACCGAAAGCGAGCCAGCGGGCGACGAGTGATCAGCTCCTGTCGGGGGCCAGATCCTCGGCCCACGACAGCGCCTCGTCGATCGTCGTCACCGGCGGCGAGCAGGTGAAGGCTCGGCAGGTGTAGACCGTCGGCTCGTCGTTCTTGGCCTCCCGTTCGCGCCAGATCGGCGGCGCGTCGTCGAGCCCGAGCGCGTCGAGCCACGCCGCGAGTCCCTCTGCAGTCGGTGGTCGGCGAGCCAGAATCCGGGTCGGCAGGTAGGTTTCGGCGAGGCGATCACGCCACTCGTCGGGCAGCGAGTCCGCAGCAAGAGTGAGTTCGAGGTCGCCGCTTCCCCGCCGGTCGGCAGCCAGCGCCAGCGTCGTGTGTTCCAGCGGGCTCGACTCGATATGCTGACCGTGTGTCGAGAGTACCGTGCCAGCGATCTCGTCGAAGCGGTCGTGATCGACGAACGCGTCGAGCGACAGCAAGACGTCGACGGCGACGCCGAGACTCGATGGCGTCGACTGATCGCGCCGTTCCTGTGGTCGGGTTACCAGCGACTCGCCGCTTTCCGGCGTGTAGTAGATCGTCTTTGCCGACTCGTCCCAGAACTCGGCCTCGATCGTCCGGGCGAGATCGAGCGCGAAGGCGAGGTGATCGACGTCGCCAGTCGCCTGATAGCAGTCAAAGGCACCGCGGGCGAGGAAGGCGTAATCCTCCAGATACCCCTCGCCTTTGATGTCGCCGCCGTCTTCGGTAGGTTTGTATCGGCGGGCGAGCTCACCAGTGTCACCGTCCCAAAGCTGCTCGCGCACGAACGCCAGAGCGCCCTCGGCGAGGTCGGTCCAGCGCTCGTCTAGGGTCAGTCCGCCCTCCGCGAGCGCGGAGATCATCAATCCATTCCAGCTCGCGAGAATCTTTTCGTCACGTCCCGGGCGGATGCGCTGTTCGCGAGCCTCGAACACCTGCTCGCGCGCGTCGGCGAGACGGCGCTCGACGTCGCTTTCACCGAGATCGTACTCCTCGGCGAGCGACTCGACGCTCCGGGCGAGCGTCAGCACGGTCTTGCCCTCGAAGTTACCCGACCGGGTGATGCCGTAGCGATCGCAGAACAGATCGGCATCGTCGTCGAGAATCCCCTCGATCTGGCGGGGCGTCCAGACGTAGAACTTCCCTTCCTCGCCGTCGCTCTGGGCGTCGAGCGTGCTGTAGAAGCCGCCGTGCTCGTGCTCGCCCACACCCTCCGCGTGAGTCAGTTCGCGCTCGAGGAACTCGAACGTCTCCTCGACGACGCGGGCATAACGGTCCTCGCCCGTGAGCTGGTAGCCCGCCAGAAAGGCCCGCGGGATCTCGGCGTTGTCGTAGAGCATCTTCTCGAAGTGGGGGACGATCCACTCGCGATCGGTCGCATAGCGGTGGAAACCGCCGCCGACGTGGTCGTAGAGGCCGCGGTTTGCCATCGCGTCGAGCGTTTCGAGGGCGGCATCGCGGAAGTTCTCGCGACCGGTCCGCTCGAACGCACGCAAGAGCAGGTGGAGTCGTGTGGGCTGTGGGAACTTCGGTCCGTCGGAGCCAAAGCCGCCGTGCTCGCGGTCGGCCGCTCGAAGCGCCGTGTTCGCCGCATCGGAGAGTACCAGTTCGCCGGGCTCGGCCGGCTGGCTCGGCGTCTCCTCCAGTCGGCCTTTCGCGGCTCTGGTCCACTCCTCCGCGCGGGATTCCATCTCCTCACGTGACTCCTCCCACGAGTTCGAGATATCTTCGAGCAGCTCCAGAAAGCCCGGCATCCCCTGTCGGCTCTCCCGTGGGAAGTACGTCCCCACGTAGAAGGGCTTGCCCTCGGGGGTGAGCCAGACCGAAAGCGGCCAGCCGCCCCGGCCGCTGACCAGCTGGCAGACGGTCTGGTAGACGCTGTCCAGGTCGGGCCGTTCCTCGCGGTCGACCTTGATCGGGACGAAGTTCTCGTTGAGTTTCTCGGCGACCGTCTCGTCCTCGAAGCTCTCCGCTTCCATGACGTGACACCAGTGACACGCCGAGTAGCCGACCGAGAGGAAGATCGGCTGGTCGCGCTCCTCGGCGGCCGCGAGGGCATCCTCGTCCCACGGCTGCCAGTTGACGGGGTTGTCCGCGTGCTGTCGGAGATACGGGCTCTCTTCCTCGTCGAGGCGGTTGCGACGGGTTGGATCGGGCATACCCCCCGTACGCGCTGGTGATCCTAAAGGGCGTCCTTGCTACCAGTGTAGATGTCATAGAACACTTCACACGGTGTTGTTACAGATTCTGATTGATCCACTGACACCAGGCGTGAAAATCGTCTGCGCCACACTGCTCGGCGATTGACTGAAGTGTCCCGACTGGAATATCGTCCGCCGATGTCATCGGAACGGTCACGATACGGACTTCGTCCGTATCAGGCGACTCGTAGCGGAGTTTCAGATGGCTCCCAGCGCGGCCTGTTCGGACGAACCCGTGATCGATCAACACGGAGGCGATTTCACGTCCGGAGAATTTCGTCCGGACCATCTACTCCATACAATCGGGGAGCTCACTATCTCCGGGCTCGACATCATCGATCCCCCACTCTTCAAGATCGTTGTCAGTGACCGGCTCCCCACCCCCCTCGTGCAACTCAAGCGCCTCCGCGAGCATTCGGAGCGCTTCAGTTTTCGTCTCTCCGAAAGAAGCGACGCCAGTTTCGAGGTCATGCGCTGTGATCTTCCCATCATCCTCGTGGATAAACTCCACGCCTTCTTCGGGAGACTCGTCACGCGTTGCACTGGCCATACTTCGAGTAAGCGAAGGCGGGAAATAAGCGTTCGGTTGAGAATCTGCACTGTCAGGAACTCACGACTGAACTCGTGGGTTTCCGGCTTGAATCTCTATGACATCCTCGACAGTGTGTGGGACACCCACAGACGGCCAGTGACCGCACCGGGGTGGTCGGCGGGACTGGCGTTTGATCCGGACGGACCAATCGGGCCGAGAGCACGGCCCACGCGACAGCGTGGGCTCGTGCTCGACGGGGAAGGGCAGGCGTCGTGACGGCCACACAACGGCTATCGCAACGAATCAGACCACCACCTCGACGCCGTCTTCGATGTTACAATGTTACATTGTATACAAAGTAACGAACGACACGATGTGACAGCATCATCGAGGATCCAGCGCCGCGAGGGACTCGCCTACCGCGTTCCCGCCACGACCGCCCAGATCGCCACGAGCGTCAGGCCGAGGGTGAGCGCCACGGCGAGGCTGTAGCCCTCCGTGTACGCGATACTGGCCGCGCCAAGCGGCGGCATCGCCAGCGCGCCAACGCCCCCAGCGACGTTGAAGATACCGACGATCGCCGTGTCCTTCTCGGGATCGTAGACGCTCAACAGCAACGGGATATACAGCGTCGCCGAGCCGCCGAGCCCGAGTCCGAGCAGGACGATCGCCGGAGCGAGCACCGGCAGCTGTGGCGCGAACAACAGCGCAGCGCCGGCCGCCGCAGAGCCAAGCGAGACGAGAAAGCCACGGCGCACGCCGATCCGGTCGGCAGCGTAGCCGCTCCCGATCCGGGAGACGATGCTCACACCGCCGATGAGGCCGAAGGCGGTCGAAGCCGCCGCCTCGGTGAGCCCGCGCGCGGCGAAAAGATCGACTGCGAACGCCGCAAGTAGCTGGTACCACGCGAACGCGAGCGCCATCCCGACGAACAGCAACTGGAAGCGGCGCGTCCAGACGAGCTCGCGAACCCAGCGGCCGAGTTCCGCGAGCGTCGTCGACGACGACCCGGCCCAGCCCGGCCGCCGACAGATCGCTCCGGCAACGAAAAAGGATGCCGCGGTGACGCCGAGGATGGACAGAAATGCCCGCTCGATCCCCACGGCAGCGATCGCGTACTGCCACAGCGGCGGCAGGAGAAACAGTCCCAGCCCGTTCCCGACGAAGATCAGGCCCGTGGCTGCGCCGCGGCGTTCGTCGAACCAGCGCGGGACGACCGAGGCCAGTACGACGAACACCGTCCCGAGGGCAAGTCCGAGGGCAGCAAAGACGACGAGCAAGCCCAGGATGGACTCCACCAGCAATAGCGTCGGCGCGAGCAGTCCCGTAGCTGTCGCACAGACGAGGACGATCCCACGGACGGGCATGCGCGCCGCGACGACGCCGATCAGCCCCGAACCGATAAAGAAGGTAAACAGCATGACGGAGAAGACGACCGACAGCTCGACCGCGGGGACGCCGAAGGCATCGGACAGCGGGGCTCTGAGGATGCCATAGGACAGTGGTGTTCCGAACGTAAACACCATCGCTACCGCGCCGACGACGGCAACGAACCAGCTATATCGGCTGTCGGGCGTCGCTCCGCGAGTGTCTGTCACTACAGATGAATTGTCCGCCAGATGCGAAAAAGATCCCGTCTTTCAGTGCTGCTCGAACAGTCCGTAGCGCTCCTGAAACGCGATCGTCACGCCGTTCGTCCAGCCGAAGCCGTCCTGTAACTCGTACTCGCCACCGCCGCCGAGCCGACCGTCGGCCGTCACGTCGTACTTTTCGACCATGCGGCCCGTGCGCTCGTAGACAGCACGGGCATGATCGACCCAGCGGGTAGCGATTTCACGCGCCAGCTCGTCGTGGCCGGCGCGTTCCAGTCCGAGCACCGCGAACCAGTGCAGCGGTGCCCAGCCGTTGGGTGCGTCCCACTGCTCGCCGCTCTCGGTGAGCGTGGTGAGCAGGCCGCCACGCCGGAGGAACTGTTCTCGGAGATGCTCGGCGACGGCGGCCGCCTGCTCGTCGCTCGCGAGGCCGGTGTACAGCGGGACGGTTGCGCCGAGCGTCCACTTGGTGGTCTGTTCGCCCTCGACGAAACTATAATCGAAGTAGAAACCAGCCTCGTCGTCCCAGCAGTATTGATCGATCGCTGCCGCCCGTTGCTGTGCTGCGGTGGCGTATGCCTCGCTCGTGGCGTCGTTTCCGACGGCGGCGTGCCAGTCGGCCAGATCCCGCTCGACGCCATACAGCAGGGCGTTCAGATCAACCGGTACCAGTTCTGTCGTGCGAATGGTCTCCATCGACGCGTCCCGGCACCAGCGACTGCTGAAGTCCCAGCCGGATTCCGCGGCCGCACGGATGTCCCGGTAGAGTGTTTCCCGGTCACGGTCGGGGACTCGTTCGGCGAGTTCGACGTCCTCGTCGTAGGATTCCCGGCGCGGGCCGGCCGCTTCGTCCCAGTAGCGGTTGAGTACGGCGTCGCCAAGATCCACGACCCGCCGTGTCGCCGTTCCTGCCCCGTCGAGTTCGTCCCGGCCGCTCATCCAGAACTCGTATTCGGCGTCAAGGACGTCGAGGTACGGCTCCACTGCCTCGATCCCGCGCTCCCGTTCGAGAATCGTCACGGTTTCGGCGAACAGCGGCGGCTGTGTCCGGGAGGTCTGATACTCGCGGGTGGCGTTTGGAACGTAGCCAAACTCCTCGACGGCCCACGCGAAGTTCTCCACGATGTTTTCGACATCTTCGAGGCGATCGCTGGCCGCCAGCCCCTCCGCGGTGAAGTAGCTGTCCCAGTAGTAGAGCTCCCGAAACCGTCCGCCGGGCGTGACATACGGCTCCGGCGTCCCGATCAGCGAGCCGTATTCGATCGCCCGCTCGTCGTCGGGATGATCGACGAGTCTGGGCCAGAGCCCCCGAATGTGCGCTGCCATCGATTCCGGCGTCGGCTCCGGGTCGTACGCGGCCCCCTCGCTCCCGTCGGGAACCTCGAAGTGCTCCTCGACGAACGCGCGGAGATCGAACGCTGGGTCGTGGCGCCGTTCCTGGAACCGCTCGTGGATCCGGTCGGGATCCATACGGGGGACGCTGTCGACGAAGGTCTTCGAGTCCGCGAAGATGTCGCTCCGCTGGACCGCCTCGAACAGCGGACCACGGAGTGGCGGAGAGGTGGTCATACTAACACAGTACGCCAAGTACGGTGTTTACTCTTTCGACTAATTGTGTATGGGTGTTGTAAACTGGCCGCCCGGCAGGGAGGCCGCGAGAGTACGGACAGCCACTGTACCGAGAACAGCAACCTTTACACTGTGCTGTGGCGGTGTTTCGGGTATGTCAGAAACCGTGCTGCTGGTCGGCGGTGGGGGTCGCGAACACGCTATCGCCCGCGCGCTCGAAGACAGTGACGCGACCCTGTACGCCTGTGCGGGGAACCGAAATCCCGGGATCGACGAGGTCGCCGCCGGGTTCGAATCACTGGAGACGACCGACGCCGAGGCCGTCGTCGAGTACGCCGAGTCCGTCGACGCGACGCTCGCGGTCGTCGGCCCGGAAGCACCGCTGGCTGCGGGCGTCGCCGACGCGCTCGACGAGGCGGGCGTCTACGCCTTTGGCCCGCAGGCCGAGGAGGCGCGCATCGAGACGGACAAGTCGTTCCAGCGGGAGTTCATGGCCGAACACGATGTTCCCGGCTGTCCCGACTTCGAGGTGTTCGAGGATGGCGAGGCGGCCTGCGAGTATATCGACGAGTACGACGGCGACCTCGTCATCAAACCCGCCGGGCTGACGGGCGGCAAGGGCGTCAAGGTGATCGGCGACCAGGTCACCGCCGAGGAGGGGAAAGCGTACATCCGTGACTCGGAGTACGACCGGATCGTCCTCGAGGAGCGCCTCGTCGGCGAGGAGTTCACGATCCAGGGCTTCGTGGCGAACGGCTCGCTCCGGATCACGCCCGCGGTGCAGGACCACAAGCGCGCCTACGAGGGCGACGAAGGGCCGAACACGGGCGGAATGGGCAGTTACAGTGACTCCAGCTTCCAGTTGCCGTTCATGACGAAAGCCGACTCGGCCGAGGCGCTCGATATCATGCGCTCGGTCGTCGACGCACTGGCTGGCTACAAGGGCGTCCTCTACGGACAGTTCATGCTCACTGCCGAGGGGGTCAAGGTCGTCGAGTTCAACGCCCGCTTTGGCGATCCCGAGGCGATGAACACCCTGCCCGTCCTCGAAACCGACTTCCTCGACGTGCTGACGGCGGCCCGTGATGGTGCGGCGTTGCCCGAACTCGCCTTCGACGCGCAGGCGACCGTCTGTAAGTACGCGGTGCCCGACGGCTACCCCACCGATCCCGA
>LFFM01000414.1_pt1 | contig 29527 bp, 27 predicted proteins | sample 643131 | NCBI WGS metagenome assembly LFFM01 (sample SAMN03777445, study PRJNA286221) | soda lake metagenome | biome: soda lake; feature: Kulunda steppe; material: water; isolation source: sample Tc-Br brine of Tanatar trona crystallizer | place: Russia: Kulunda steppe | collected 2011-07
GCGGGCCAATCACTGGCTGCCGGTGGATCAGTACATCGGGGGCATTGAGCATGCCGTCATGCACCTGCTGTATTTCCGCTTCTGGCACAAATTGATGCGGGATCAGGGGCTGGTCAGCAGCGACGAGCCGGCGACCAACCTGCTCTGTCAGGGGATGGTGCTCGCGGAGGCGTTTTACTTCGACAGTGACACTGAGGGCCGGGTCTGGGTGGCGCCGTCCGAGGTGGATATTCAGCGGGATGCCAAGGGTCGTATTCTTCGGGCGACCCGCCGCGCCGATGGCGTCGAACTGGTGTGCACCGGCTGGACGACAATGTCCAAGTCCAAGAACAATGGCGAGGATCCCGAGACCCTGGTTGAGCGCTTCGGCGCCGACACCGTGCGGCTGTTTACCATGTTTGCCGCGCCTCCGGATCAGGCGCTGGAATGGCAGGACAGCGGCGTCGAGGGTGCGTCGCGGTTTCTGCGGCGTCTGTATGGCCTGGTGCTGGATCACGTCCAGGCAGGGCCGGTGCCAGCCGGTCGCAGCGACTCCCTGGACGACGCAGGCACCGAGCTGCGGCGCAAGCTCCACGAAACCATCGCCAAGGTTACGGATGACGTGGGTCGACGCTATACCTTCAACACCGCCATTGCCGCGGTCATGGAGCTGTGCAACGCCCTGGGGCGCTATGGTACCGAGGGCGAAGCTGCCCGCGGCCTGCGTCAGGAGGCGCTGGAGGCAATCGTGCTGCTCCTCCAGCCCATCACGCCGCACCTGAGTCACTCCCTCTGGCAGGCATTGGGGCAGACCGGCGCGGCGGTTGACCAACCCTGGCCGGTGGTTGATGAATCGGCGCTAGCTCGGGATACACTGGAGTTGGTGGTTCAGGTGAATGGCAAGCTGCGCAGCCGGATAAGCGTGGCAGCCGACGCGTCGGAAGCGGTTATTCGCGAAGCGGCGCTGGCAGATGAGCATGTTCAGCGATTTCTGGAGGGTGTAGCCGTGGGTCGAGTGATCGTGGTGCCGGGGCGACTGGTAAACGTGGTGGCCAAGTGATTAAGCAATCTCCCAGCGTTTTCCAGCGACTCGCCGTTGCCTGTCTGATACTGCTCCTGGCCGGCTGTGGCTGGCAGCTCAGAGGAAGCGTCGGTGCCGGTCTCACCGATGTGCCCATTCAGGTCACCGGCCCGGTGGACAGCCGTTTCCTGGCTCAGGTGGGTGACGAGCTGGGCAATCTGGGTGCCCGGCTCGTGGCTGATGCTGCGCAGGCCGACCTGGTGGTAGAAGTGGTCGAAGCGGATCGCAGTCGGGACACGGTTGCCACCGATCAGAGAGGTTTTGCCACCGAGCGGGAAGTCACCTTTAGCGTCCGATTCCGGGTGCGTCCCGGGGGTCAGGCGGAGCCAGAGGCCACCGCAGGTCCGATTCAGAGAGTCCGCCTGCAGGAATCTTATCCAGTTGATCCGGACAACCTCCAGGCTGGCCAGGCCGAGGAAGAGGCCATCGTCGAAGATCTTCGGGAAGACGCCATACGTCTGATGCTGAGCCGGGTGGCGAGGAGCCGTTAGGCGACCATGCCGGAGGTGCGGATCGACCATCTGCCCGGCCGGCTTGCGGAGGCTATGGACCCGGTCTATCTACTGGCCGGGGAGGAGCCATTGTTAATCGAGGAGGCGCTGGACGCGCTGCGGCGACACGCCAAAGACCAGGGCTTTGACGGGCGTGAAGTTCTGCACGCCGACGGCCAGTTCGACTGGAAGCGCCTCCAGGACGTCGCCCGTAGCCTGTCGCTGTTCAGTGAGCGCCGTCTGGTGGAAATACGGCTGCCGGGCGGTCGTCCTGGCAAAGAGGGTGCGGCGGCATTGCGGGAATACACGGCTGCACCGCCGGCCGATGTGGTGCTGGTGCTGATCTGCGGCAAGCTCGAACCGGCACAACGAAAAAGCGCCTGGGCCAGTGCAATGGCCAGGGCCGGGGTGATGAGTTACGCCTGGCCGGTTAAACGCCAGGACCTCAGGGCATGGATCAACCGCCGGGCTAGGTCGGTGGGGCTGGTTCTGGATGCTGATGCGGTGTCGGTGCTGGCGGAGCGCAACGAGGGCAACCTGCTGGCGGTGGCCCAGGAGATCAACAAACTGGGGCTGCTCGGCGGTGATCAGCCGTTGGGTGCGGATCGGGTGCGGGAAGCCGTCGCGGACGGGGCACGCTTTGCGGTGTTTGATCTCCCGGATGCCGTTCTGGAGGGCGACGTGTCCCGCACGATGCGGGTGCTTCGACGACTGCGGGCCGAGGGAGAGGAACCGGTTCTCGTGCTCTGGGGGCTCAGCCGTGATCTGCGGGTGCTGGCGGAGCTTCAGGCCGCCGGCGGCGGTGGCGTCGGCACTCAGGCGGTGCTGCGTCGGCATCGGGTCTGGAAAAACCGGCAGAGCCGACTGCAGCGCCTGGCCCATTCTGCGCCGGATGACGCCTGGCCAGCGTTGCTGGCGCGGGCTGCCGCCGTGGATCGGGTGCTCAAGGGCGCGGAGCGACGGCGTCCGTGGGACGAACTGATAGAATTGGCAACCGATATGGCGCGGATTTCCGCGCCTCACTAACAGGACTGGAGAGCAGTGAGATGCAGGTAAGGGAAGCCGCCGCTGGTGAGAATGTTGCTGAATATGTTCGTGCCTTGGGGCGTCAGGCCAGGGACGCGGCATCGGTGCTGGCGGCCAGCGACAGCGGGATTCGCAGTGCGGCTCTGAAAGCCATGGCGGAAGCGATTCGCCAGGCGGCTCCGCAGCTGCAGGAAGCCAATGCCCGCGATCTGGCCGCGGGACGGGAGAATGGCCTTGATGAGGCGCTGCTGGACCGCCTGGCGCTGGATGCCTCGCGAATCGAGGCGATGGCGACGGGTCTGGAGCAGGTGGCCGCGCTGCCTGATCCGGTGGGTGCCATCGAGAACCTCAACCCCATGCCGTCGGGCATCCGCGTCGGCCGCATGCGGGTCCCCCTCGGCGTGGTTGGAATTATTTACGAGTCGCGTCCCAACGTGACCGCCGACGCGGCCGCGCTCTGCCTGAAATCCGGCAATGCCTGCATTCTCCGGGGCGGATCCGAGGCGCAGCATTCAAACCAGGCCATTGCAGCCTGCATTGCCACGGGCCTCGAGAGTGTCGGGCTGCCCCGCACGGCGGTGCAGGTGGTGGATACCACGGACCGGGCCGCCGTGGGTGCCCTGATCACCCTGTCTGATCTGGTGGACGTGCTGGTGCCGCGGGGTGGCAAGGGCCTGATCGAGCGCATCATGCGCGAGGCCACGGTCCCAATGATCAAGCACCTGGACGGTATCTGCCATTGCTTCGTGGACGGCGCCGCGGATCTGGACATGGCCGAACGGGTGGTGGTCAATGCCAAGTCCCAGCGTTACGGCACCTGCAACACCCTCGAGACACTGCTGGTGGACACGCGGGTGGCCGCGGATTTGTTGCCGCGCCTGCAGGCCCGCTTCGACGAACTGGGGGTCGAGGTCCGCGGCTGCGAGCAGAGCCGGCGCTTGGTGCCGGCCATGACCCCCGCCGTTGATGCCGACTGGGACACCGAGTACCTCGCGCCCATTCTGTCCGTGCGAGTGGTTGATGGCCTGGATGAGGCCATGGCGCATATCGCTCGGCACTCCTCCGGTCACACCGAGGCCATCGTGACCAGCGATCAGCCCAGCGCCGAGCGTTTTCTGCGCGAGGTGGACTCCAGCTCGGTGATGGTGAATGCCTCCACCCGGTTCGCGGACGGGTTTGAATACGGATTGGGTGCCGAGATCGGGATCAGTACCGATCGGCTTCATGTGCGCGGCCCGGTGGGACTTGAAGGTCTGACCACCCAGAAATACATCGTGCTCGGCGAAGGACACATTCGCGGATGACGGACACCGGCGTCTCGCCGGTGGCGGTGCTGGGTGGAACCTTCGACCCGGTCCATTGGGGCCATATCCGCCCTGCCATTGAGTTGCTACAAGCGCTGGGGCTGAGTGAGGTCAGGATGGTGCCGGTCAGTGTGCCGCCCCATCGACCTCAGCCCCGGGCGGAGCCGGCACTGCGCTGTCGACTGTTGCGGCTGGCCGTGGAAAACGTTCCGGGTCTGGTGGTTGACGACCGGGAGCTGCGCCGGTCGGGTGCATCTTATACGGTGGATACTCTGGCGTCGTTGCGGCGTGAACTGGGTTCCCAGCGGCCCCTGTGCTTCATCATGGGCAGCGATGCGTTTCGTGGTTTGACCCAATGGCACCGCTGGCGGGCTCTGGCGGATCTGGCTCATCTGGTGGTGACCACACGGGGCGGTGACGCCGGCGGCGTGCTGTCAGGAACACTGGCGGAGTGGTTGGCTCCGCGTCGGGCCACCAGCCCCTTGCAACTTCGCCGCACGGCGGCGGGCCGGGTCTGGTTTCAGCCGGTCTCTCAACTCGAGATCTCTGCCACACAACTTCGGCGGTCTCTGGCGCAGGGCCACTCAGGCCGTGGGCTGGTGCCCGATGCGCTCTGGCCGGCTCTGTCTCGCTGCGGAGGCTACGGCTATCCCCAGCAATAAGGGCGATACGCCCGGGAGGATGCAATCGCATCATGAGTAACACCATCCAGTCATCCGAGAATCTTCGTCACTGTGTGGAGACCGCGCTGGACGATATGAAGGCGGTGAATCCGCGGCTGATTGATGTTCGGGGAAAAACGGCCATCACCGACTACATGCTGTTCGCCAGCGGCAATTCACGGCGCCATGTCCGCTCCATCGCGGAGACCGTGATCGAGGCCGCCCGAGCAATGGATCAGCGCCCATTGGGGGTGGAGGGTCTTGAGGGCAGCGAGTGGGTCCTGGTGGATCTGGGTGATGTGGTCACCCACGTTATGCTCGAGGACGTCCGGGACTTCTATCGCCTGGAGCGCATCTGGGCAGTGGATGGCGGTGATTCCGACGCGGAGGCGTCCGCCGATGCCGAGCCCGGAGAGTGACTCATGCGGCTTGACGTCGTGGCAGTGGGTCACCGGCCACCGGCCTGGATTCAGACCGGGTTCGATGAATTCGCCGCCCGCATGCCCCGGCATCTGCCCCTGGGTCTGCGGGCGGTCAACCCGGGGACAGCACGGCGCAGTGGTGACGTGGTCCGCGCCCGCGCTCAGGAGTGGGAAGCCCTGCAGTCGGCCGCTGGTGGGGCCCGCCGGGTAGCGCTGGACGAGCGAGGTCGACACTGGTCGACCCGAGATCTGGCACACTATCTGGCCGATGCCATGCAGGAGGGTCAGGACCTGGCGTTCCTGATTGGAGGGGCGGACGGGCTGGATCCGGCGGTCAGGGGTGCTAGCGAGCGCTGCTGGTCGTTATCCGCTCTGACCCTGCCGCACATGCTGGTGCGGGTTGTGGTGGCCGAGCAGCTGTACCGGGCCTGGACGCTGATCTCCGGGCATCCCTACCATCGAGCTTGAAGCACCTGAATTTGCAAGGAGGCTCAGATGCCGGACCCTGAATATCCCGACCTTTACCTCGCCTCGAGGTCTCCCCGTCGGCACGAAATTCTTCAACGCATGGGCGTTCGTTTTGAAACCCTGCAACAGGGCGTTGACGAGGCGGTGCATGACGACGAGACCCCGGAAGTCTTTGTGGTTCGGCTGGCGCTGGAGAAGGCCCGCGCCGGACTGGGATTACGCCCCTCCGGGTCGGATCGACCGGTGCTGGGCGCTGACACCGCCGTGGTGATAGAAGACGAGGTCCTCGGCAAACCCCGCAGTCAGTCGGAAGCTTCCGCCATGCTGCAGCGCCTCGCCGGGCGGAGTCATCGGGTGCTGACGGGTGTGGCGCTGGTGGACGACAGCTACGAGGCCACCCGCCTGTCCTTGAGCACCGTCACATTCCGGCCGCTATTGGCCGGCGAGATCGATGCCTACTGGCGCAGTGGCGAGCCAGCCGACAAGGCTGGCGGCTATGCGATTCAGGGATGTGGTGGTGTGTTCATCGAGCAGTTGGAGGGCAGCTATAGCGGTGTGATGGGACTGCCCATGTTCGAAACCCACGACTTACTGGCGGACTTCGGCATCGACTACCAGGTTGGCTGGTCAGCGCGCCGGTGAGCCAGGAAATCCTGGTCAATCTCACGCCTCGTGAGACCCGGGCGGCGGTGCTCGACAACGGCAGCCTTCAGGAGATTCACATTGAGCGCTCCCGACGCCGGGGCCTGGTCGGCAACATCTATCTGGGCGAGGTGGCTCGGGTGTTGCCCGGCATGCAGGCGGCTTTCATTGATGCCGGTCTGGAGCGCACCGCATTCCTTCACGCATCCGACCTGACCGCCGGTCAAACGGATTCCACCGGCATGGCGCTGGAGACACCACCCATTCAGCAACTGGTCCGCGAACAGCAAGGCCTGCTGGTACAGGTGCTCAAGGATCCCATCGGCAACAAGGGGGCGCGGCTGACCACCCGCATCTCGATTCCTTCCCGCTACATGGTGCTGCTGGTCAATGCACCGGGAATTGGTCTGTCGGCGCGAGTTGAGAACCCGGAGGAGCGGGCGCGTCTGCGGGGGATGGTGGAGGCATTGATGGGGCCGGACTGCGCCCATGGGTGCATTCTGCGAACCGCCGCGGAGGGCGTCGAGACCAGTGCTTTGGCCCGGGACTGGGAATTTCTGAAGAAACTCTGGGCGGCCATTTGTCGCCGCCAGGAGGAGGCCCAGCCAGCGACACTGCTGCATGAGGATCTGCCGTTGATGCTGCGCATTCTCCGCGATCTGGCCAGCGATGACGTGGAGCGCATCCGGGTGGACTCTCGGGAAGGACATGAGCGCATGCGCACTTTCTCTGAGGCGTTCCTCCCGGAACTGCTCCCGCGCCTGGAGCATTACCCCGGCGAGCGCCCGATTTTCGATCTCTACGGCACCGAGGATGAAATTCAGCGTGCTCTGCAGCGCCGGGTGGCCCTGAAATCCGGGGGCTATCTGATCATTGATCAAACCGAGGCCATGACCACCATTGATGTAAATACCGGCGGTTATGTCGGGCATCGGACGCTGGAAGAAACCCTGTTCAAAACCAACCTGGAGGCGGCGCAGTCCATCGTCCGGCAGCTGCGCCTGCGCAACCTGGGCGGCATGATCATTGTGGACTTCATCGACATGGAGGATCCGGATCACCATCGCCAGGTGCTGCGGGCCCTGGAGAAGGGATTGGCCCGAGACCATGCCCGCACGCAGATCAGTGGCATTTCCGCGCTGGGGCTGGTGGAAATTACCCGTAAGCGCACTCGGGAATCACTCCAGCATGTGCTGTGCCGGGAGTGCCCCACCTGCGGCGGCCGGGGTTATCTGAAAAGCGCCGAGACGGTGGTGCACGAGGTTGCCCGGGAAATCATTCGCGCCTCTCGTCAGTTCGAAGTCACAAAGTTGCTGGTGCTGGCCGCTCAGGAGGTGGTGGACCGGGCCATCGACGAAGAGAGCGACAGCTTTGCCGAGCTTGAGACGTTTGTAGGCCGGCCCATCCAGTTTCAGGCCGAGCCGCTTTATAACATCGAGCAGTTTGATGTGGTGCTGATGTAGCCATGACCCGGCGGCGGATTCTGCAACGGTGGATCTGGCCACAGCGTCGCGAGCGTCTCAAGGCGGCTCTGATCCGTGGGCTGGCGCTGATGGTGGTACTGGCGGCGGTGACTCTGACGGGGGTTCAGCTGGCTTTCGCGCTGGCCCCCGCTCTGGTGGAGCGGGTGGAACAGGTGGCGGGTGATCGCCTCGGTGCCGACCTCTCCATCGGTGAACTGGATGCTCAATGGATTGGATGGCGACCCGGTCTGGTGCTCTCCGATGTTCAGGTCCGTCACCGGGGTGACGAAGATCCGGGTCAGCCGCTGAGCCTGGAGTCCATGATTCTGGTCATCTCGCCCTGGCGATCCGTCCAGCAGCAGGGCCTTCAGTTGCATGCCCTGGAAGCCTCGGGCCTGGATGTGACGGCTCAGCGGGACGCCGACGGGACCTGGCAGCTGGCCGGTCTGCTGCCGTTGCCGGTCCAGCAATCCGAGGTTTCCTTTTCCCGGTTCGTGGAAGCACTTCGGGGCCTACCTGTGGATCAGCTGCTGCTGACGGACTCACGCCTTCTGGCCCGGGACGATTCACTGGGCGTTGAAATGGCCTTCGACCCCATGACCCTGCGCTGGCGCCGCACGTCGACGGGCGAGTGGCGTTTCGCGGCGGATGCCCGAGCCGGTGAACACCGTGTGCGCGGCCGGTTGCAGATACCGAAGGGTGATACCGCGGCCACTCGCGGCTTCATTGATTTAAGTGGCATCCATGGTCGATTCCTGCAGGGGTTGCCGGTGCCGATGGCCCTGCAGCCGGACGAGGATGCGCGGATCGATGCCCGGCTTTGGCTTGATTTCCAGCCATCGGGTCTGGCGCGCTGGCGAGTGGAGATGCTGGGGGACGGACTGGACCTGTTCGGCGGGTCACTGGACCAGGTGGACGCCGTCGCCCAGTGGCGTCGGACTCCTGAAGGTTGGCAGGGCAGTCTGCATCCTCGTCAGCTGCTGGACGGTCACGGGCACCCTCAACGGCTCGGTGATCTCGCCCTGGGACGGGAGGCGGGAGGTCCGTGGCGGTTGCGCGCCGAAGCTCTGCCGTTGTCCTGGCTGTCATGGCTGCCATCCGGTTTGGGAGCAGAGATAGCGGTGGGTTCGGTGGAGGGCCGCGTCCACGGCCTGGAGGCCGTGTGGCAATCGGCGAGCCAGTGGCGGGTCCGGGGAGACATTGGAAATGCGGGGCTATCCCTGCCAGACCAGCGCCTGGCGGTCAGCGGGGGCCGGATGAGTGTCGAGCTGAGTCCCCGGGGCGGCGAGTTGATGCTGCGTTCGGCCGCCGCCGAGGTAGGTGCCCCTGTCCTGCGAGAGCCGTTGGCGGTGGCGGCGCTGAGTGGATCGCTGGTCTGGTGGCGGGGGCCGGGCAATGAGTGGCGACTGGCGGTGTCGGATGCCAGTGGAAAGATCAATCAGGCTCCCTTCACGCTGTCCGGGCATGGGTGGACCACCGGGATGAGGGCGCCTTTCGTGGATCTGAATGCCCGTCTGACCGGGGTTGACGCCACGGAAGTGTTGTCCCATCTGCCGGAGGCCATGATGCCCCCGGCGGCGGTGCAATGGCTGGATCAGGCCCTGCTCGGCGGGCAGGTCTCCGACGTCTCGGGTCGTCTCGCCGGACCGCTGGGGGCGTTTCCTTTTGACGGCACAGAGGGGGTGTTTGATCTGGTCGCGAAGGTGGAGAACGGGCAGCTGGCGTTTCATCCGGATTGGCCAACTCTGGAGGCGCTGTCGGGAATGCTGCGTTTTCGCAATCGGTCAATGGAGATCGAGGCGCAATCCGGTGAAATCGGTGGCGTCCGGGTAGACGGAGCGACTGCCTCCGTCGACAACCTGCAGTCGCCCGTGCTCCATATTGCCGGGGCCGCAAGTGGGCCGTTGGCTGCCATGGCTGACACCGTGCTCCAGTCACCCTTACTTGATGATGAAGGCCAGTTTTCCACCCTGTCCTGGCAGGGTGAGGGGGCGCTTGATCTGTTCATGGAGCTGCCGATGGATGGTCGGGCGCCAGCCATCGAGGGCAATCTCCTGCTGACGGATGCCGAGCTGGTCTCGAGCGCCCCGGCTGTCCGGTTATCGGAATTGCAGGGACGGCTCCAGTTTGACCACAACGGGGTACAGAGTGATGAGCTGCGGGCCCAGTGGCAGGGGCGGGAGGTGACCGCACGCGCGCGGACCCGAGGCCAGGGAGAATCGGCCCGCATCCGCATTGATGCCGACACGGTGGGTGGACTGGGTGACTGGCCCGGCATGGAGGCCCTCGCCAATTTTGGACAGGGCCAGGCCGGCTGGAGGCTTCATTGGCAGCAGCCCGGCTTTCAGGCATTGACCCGAGGTCAGTCAGTGCCCGGCGAGCTCGTGCTCCGGAGCGATCTGTCCGGCATCGGTATCGATGCTGGCCTTGGCCTTTCGAAGCCCTCCGATGAGGTGGTCGACCTGCAAGTTGTCTGGGAAAGGGCGCCCGGTAGTGAGCGCGATCTGAGTATTGATTACGGTGATCGGTTGCGCATCAGGGAGCAACGCGTGGCCCGGGCAGATCGCCGAATCGCCATCCATTTTGGCAGCGAAGCGCCGCCGATACCCGAGCGCAATGGGCTGGCATTGACTGGATCGTTGCCCGTGCTCGACAGGCAGGTTACGGCCCTGGCGGCGAAGGCCGAATGGACGCCGAAGGCAGAGACCGATCTGCCACCGGTTCACTGGATCGATCTGGAAACGGCAGGACTTCATCTGGGCCGATGGCGGCTGGGACCACTGCGTCTTTCAAGCCGTCCGGAATCTCCCGGCGCGCGTTTCCGCCTCAGTGGCTCGGCGGACGGCGATCTCCACTGGCAATCAGACGCCCGGCATCTCTCGGTGGATTTGGAAACCGTTGACGCCCGAGTCCAGCCTCGACCACGGCTTCTCGGTGAAACTCCGGGCGCAGCGCCATTGCCGGACAATGGCATTGATGTTGATCTTCATGCTGACAGGTTGGTGCTGGCGGGTAAGCCCATGGGTGAGCTGAGCTTTCGAATGCACCACGGAGGGAGCGATAGGCCACGGGCACGGTTGCGAATATCCGGGGAAGCGGGGGATCTGGACGCAGCGGTCCATCGGGTCGCGGACACCGGTGACCGGTATCAGCTGCAGTTTCACGTCGACACGGGTGATGCGGGCTATCTGCTGACTGGAGTGGGTCTGGGAAAGACCATGCGGGAGGGCCAGGGGGCATTCGGCGGTGAGCTGCACTGGAACGGCTCACTGTTCCGGCCCCGCCGTTCCACCTTGGAGGGCCATCTCGATGTCGACCTGCGAGATGGCTCGCTGCCGGCCGTCGAGCCCGGTGCAGGGCGGGCCCTGGGTCTGTTCAGTCTGTCCGTTCTTCCGCGCCGTCTGACCCTGGACTTCTCCGATGTGGTGGGGGAAGGGTTTCGTTTCGACGCACTCAAAGGGAGTTGGGTGGGGAGTCAAGGCCAGTTTTTCACGGATGATCTGGCATTGAGGGGGCCATCGCTGAACGTCGATTTGACCGGCACCACGGATACAGTTGAGGAAACCCATGATCAGCGGGTGACCGTCACGCCAAGGGTCGGACCGGCCCTTGGCGCGCTGGGCGGACTGGCGGGCGGTCCAACAGCGGCGGTCATGCTATTTCTGACCAGAGATGTGCTAGGGGCCGGGGTGGACCGCGCCAGCGAGATTCGTTATCGCATACATGGGCCGTGGGTGGACCCGAATTTTGAGGTGATTAACGCCCGGGCTTCGCGTCCCGGGGCAGGAAATGGCAATGAATGAGTCGGTCAAGGCAGCGGCCGTACAAATGGTCTCCGGGGACAACAAGGCGGCAAATTTGTCGGTGGCCGCCGAGTTGGTGGCTCAGGCGGTATCTCAGGGCGCCGCGTTGGTGGTGCTGCCGGAGAACTTTGCCTTCATGGGGCGGCGTCAGGAGGATGTACTGGCGGCGGCGGAGGCCGTGGCGAACGGCCCGGCGCAGACTTTTCTCGCCACAGCCGCCGCCCGGCATGGCATTACCCTGGTGGGTGGCAGTGTCCCTCTGTGGGGACCGGAAGCCGCCCGAGTCCGGTCCGCGTGTCTGGTGTATGGTCCCGATGGCCAGCTCCTGGCCCGTTATGACAAGCGCCACCTGTTCGACGTAACCCTCACGGATGGAGAGGGTTACCGCGAATCCTCCAGTTTTGCTGCGGGTGATCGAACGGTGGTGGTAGAGACTCCGGTCGGACGTCTCGGCCTGTCCATTTGTTATGACCTGCGCTTCCCGGAGCATTACCGTGAGTTGATGGCGGCGGGAGCCGAGATACTGCTGGCCCCTTCGGCGTTCACTGCGGCCACCGGTGCCGCCCACTGGGCGGTGCTGGTTCGAGCGCGAGCCATTGAGAATCTCTGCTTCATGGTGGCTCCCAATCAGGGCGGCATGCATGTCAATGGCCGGTCCACCCATGGAGAAAGCGCGGTGGTCAGCCCCTGGGGCGAGATGCTGGCCAGTTGCCCAGTGGCTGGGGGCGCCGGTGTCGCGGTGGCGCCCCTCCGGTTGTCAGAGCTGGCATCACTGCGCCACCGCTTCCCGGCGCTCACTCACCGCCGATAAATCGGTCAGCCGGGGGTCTGGCGGGCGGAGCAGGCCACCGTGGTAAACCGGGGCAGCGGCTCGTCCAGATGCAGGGCGGTCAATTGCCCGCCCCACAGGCATCCGGTGTCCAGCATGATGTAACCCGGCCCGCTCCGCCGCCCCAGACGGGACCAGTGGCCGGCGATCACTTGGGTGCTGTCCTCCATCAAGCCGTTCAGCCGCCGCGCCTCGTACCAGGGCCAGTGGTCAGAGGGCGCCTCCTCCGGAGGGCCTTTGTAATCGAAAAGCAGCTGCCCATCAGCCGCGCAGTAGCGCATTCGGGTGAAGGCATTAATGACATAGCGCCAGCGATCCCAACCGGTCAGTGCGGGACTCCAGCGATCCGGGCGGTTGCCATATAAATTGGCTAGCAAAGTCGGCCAGTCAGGCCCGCGCAGCCGCGATTCCAGCTCACCGGCCAGCTGCCAGGCATCCGACAGCGACCAGTTGGGAGGCACACCAGCATGCACCAGCGCCCAGTCCCCCACCGCCGGGCGTGTCATCAGGGGGCGATGGCGAAGCCACTCGAGCAGGGGTTCCCGATCCGGGGCTTCCAGCAGCGAGTCGAGCCCGTCCCTTCGCTGCCGCCGACCGGTGCCAGCGGCCACCGCCAGACAATGGATGTCATGATTACCCAGCACTGCCTCAACCGCGCTGCCCAACCCGCTCAGAAACCGCAGCGTCTCCGCCGGCTCCGGCCCGCGGCCCACCAGGTCGCCGGTGAACCAGAGGGTGTCCCGGGACGGGTCGAATTCCAGTTTGCCGAGCAGGGTTTTCAGAGAGCTCAGGCAGGCGTGAATGTCACCAATTGCATAGTGCGCCATGCCGTCTCCTAGGAGGCTTGCCGCCGGGTTTCGAGTTGCGATGCCAATCGCCCGTAACCGCTCAGATCCACCTGTTCCGCTCGGGTCCCCGGATCAACGCCGGCGTCGGCGATGGTGTCCGCCGCCAGCAGTCCACCGAGGGCGTTACGCAGGGTTTTTCGCCGCTGGCCGAAGGCGGCGGCGACTACCTCGCCCAGGCATCCCGAGTCCACTCGGGGGATTGGCGGCTCGCGATGGGGCAGCAGCCGGACGAAGCGGGAGGTCACCCGGGGCGCCGGCCGGAAGGCGCCGGGCGGAACGTCGAATAAGGGCTCTACCTGGCAGCGATACTGCAGCATCACCGAGAGACGACCATAGACGCGGCTGCCCGGCACCGCCGCCATACGCTCCACCACCTCCCGCTGCAATAGCAGGTGCAGATCATCGACGCCGGTCAGTGACTCGGTGAGATGAAACAGCAGCGGCGTTGAGAGGTTGTAAGGCAGGTTCCCGACCACCCGCTCGGGCACCTGACCTCCGCAGAGTTCAGCAACCGGATCGGCAAGGGCGTCGCCTTCCAGCACCGTCAGGGCGCCGGTTCGGTTTTCCGGCCAGCGTTGCAGCTGCTCCGCGAGGTCCCGATCCACTTCGACGGCGGTGACATTGACCCCGGCGGCAAGCAGCGGACGAGTCAGGGCGCCCTGACCGGGACCGATTTCGAGAAAACGCTGGCCCGGTTCGGGGCGGATCACGGAGATCATCTGTTCAATGATCTGACGGTCATGCAGAAAATTCTGGCCAAAGCGTTTTCGCGCCCGATGCATGGTCTAGCCGCCGTGTTGGATCATCCGCAGGGCCTCACGCACCGCGGCACGGAAACTGCCCGGATCCGCGGCGCCCTGTCCGGCCAGATCCAGAGCGGTTCCGTGATCCACCGAGGTGCGGATGATGGGGAGCCCGAGGGTGATGTTGACCGCCCGCCCGAAGCCCACGTGCTTGAGCACCGGCAGCCCCTGGTCGTGATACATGGCCAGCACCGCGTCGGCTTGTTCGAGATGGTTCGGCGTAAATAGTGTATCGGCAGGCAGGGGTCCGCGGAGATCCATGCCCTCCGCCCTCAGGTGGTCCAGCAACGGCTGAAGCACGTCCCGTTCTTCCCAGCCCATGTGGCCGGATTCGCCGGCGTGGGGGTTGAGGCCGGCGACCAGGATTCGTGGGCCCGGGATTCCATAACGGGCCCTTAACGCCTGATGCAGGACCCGCAGAACGGCTTCAAGACGTTCCCGGGTGAGGGCATCCGGGACCGCGCGCAGGGGCAGATGGGTGGTGGCGAGGGCCACCCGCAGCGTATCCGCTGCCAGCATCATCACTGGCATCTCGGCGTTGGTCAGTTCCGCCAGGTACTCTGTGTGACCACTGAAGGGACGGCCGGACTCATTGATGACGCCCTTGTGGACTGGACCGGTGACCATGGCGTCAAATTTTCCTTCCAGGCACCCGGAAGCCGCCGTGCGCAGGGTTTGTAGCACATGCTCGGCATTGGCCGGATCAAGCTGGCCCGGTTTTGTCGGGGCGCTGACCGGCACCGGCAGAACCTCCAGGGTCCCGGGCAATGGCGCACGGGCCGGCTCGTGGAGCACTGCCCGGGCGCCGGCAGCTGCGAGCAGATCCGGGTCGGTGATCGCCACCAGCCGGGCCTCGGGAAAGGTGCCGGCCAATCCGGCCACCAGCTCCGGACCGATACCCGCTGGTTCACCAGGGGTGAGGGCAAGGCAGGGCCGCTCAGTCATCACAGCCGATCGAGACGGGACTCGACGTAAGCCTCTTCGCGGAGCTCCCGTAACCAGAGCTCGATTTCCTCCTCGGCCTTCTGGGAGCGAATGGCGCGGGTAGCCTCCTCACGGGCGATTTGCTCGCTGACATCGCGTTCACGGCGGTCCTGAACCTCAGCGATATGCCAGCCGTCGCTGGTCCGGAACGGTTCGCTGATCGCCCCCTCGGGCAAGCCCTGCATTGCATCCCTGAACGAGTCGGGCAGCTGGTCGACGGTTATCCATCCCAGTTGTCCGCCGCTGGAGGCGCTGCTGGCGTCGTCGGAATTGCTGCGCGCAAGGGCCGTGAATTCGGCGCCATCCTGCAGTCGCTGCCGCAGAGACGTGAGACGCAGACGGGCATCCTCGTCGCTGACCACCTGGTTGGGTTCAATGAGTATGTGGCGGATCCGCAGTTGCTCCACCAGTCGGGCATCCGGGTCGCGGATCTCGTCTACCCGATAGATCTGGAAGCCTGCCGGCGTTCGCAGGGGTGTCGTGTATTCACCGACATCCAGTGCCCGAATGGCATCCGCCGCGCCGGGCGGCAATGCGGAGCTGGCTCGCCAACCCATGTCTCCCCCTTCCAGCGCGTTGCGTGCGTCGGACACCACCGTCGCAAGCTGCTCGAAGGACTCCCCCTGCTGAAGGCGTTCGACCACGGACTCGGCCTGTTCACGCGCGGTCTCGATGGCCTGGGCCGAAGCGGCCTCGGGAATGCCGATCAGGATCTGTGAAAGCCGGTACTCACGTTGGTCACCCTGGTTCCGGGCGAGGAACTGTTCGATTTCCTCGCTGGTGACCTCAACACGCCGCTGAATTTCCGAACTTTGCAGTCGATCGATCTTGATCTCCCGCCTCAATTGATCCCGAAATCGCGCCATGTCGAGTCCCTGCTCCTGCAGCGCGTCCCGCAGCTCTGCCAGAGTGAGATTATTGTTGTCGGCAATCTGTCGGACAGCCCGGTCCAGTGTCGCGGAGTCCACCCGAATACCGCGTCGCTCTGCCACATTCATCTGGAGTGTCTGCATGACAAGCCGCTCCAGCACCTGACGCTGGAGTTCATCGTCCGATGGCAGGCTCGCTCCCCGCCGCCGGAGTTCCATGCGCACCGAGTCAACCTCCGCCTCCAGATCGGATGCCAGAATGACATCGTCATTGACCAGCGCCACGATGCGCTCCAGCAGGATCTCTTCGGCCGTAGCCGGACCCAGAGTGATACAAAGAACCAGAGTGGAAATCAATGCTCGAAACATGGCCTTAGTACCGTAAGTTGTAGCCGTCAATCTCGCTGGAAATAAACCCCCGAAGTCTATCACCAATCCCGCCCAGGCCGCGGAGTTCGAGCTCCAGCATGATCTCGCGCTCCAGCTCAGCCCGGTCAGCGCCGCGGTCGCGCTGCAGGAACTCTCGATTGATCAGCCTCAGTGCATGGCAGCAGCCCGCCTGCTGGACGCCGTAAAAACGACTGCGGGTCTGGGAAGCCTCGAGATCCTGGGTCATGCCGGCAAAAACCCGCCACCCCTGAGCGATGGGGGCGGTCAGGCTCGTGCTGGCCTGATCAAGCGTTCGCACGCCATCCCGCTCTCGACGGCGCAGAGACAGGTTGATAAAAGTAGCCCGGGAGCCACGCCAGCGCAGATCGGTCCGCAGTCGGCGGGTGCCGCTGCGCTCCGGATCCCAGCTGTAGTCGACTCGGGCCCTGTGTCCGTCAGGGTGGGAGAGTCGCAGCTCAGTGAAGTATTCACTGCGAGTGCGATCCGTCTCGCCCCGGGGTACCACCGTCCGATTGCCCCGGTAGAAAGCCTGACCGCCGGACAATCTGACATATTCCTCACCACTGTTGGAGTCGACCAGGTGGCTGGTTACCTCCAGTGAGACGCGTTCGCCGTCTTCAATCCGGTCCTTTCCACTGAAGAGGTTTTCTCTGAACATCGAGCTCAACGTCAGTGAACGGTCACTGGAGTCGAAATTGGGCAGTGAATCCTGATCGCGGGTGGGGGCCCGACGGTAGAAAATTCGGGGTTCCAGGGTCTGAAAGGTGCCAGGGAACAGCGTCACCGGCCGTTCCAGGAAGACCCCGGCATCAATGCTGTAAATCGGCATGCTGCGGCTGGGAGTCGCAGTATCACCGGGTAAAGCCCCCCTCAGGTCATATTCCGTGTAGCGCCAGTCGACGGCGGGCTCCACGAAATAACCAAGCTCCCGCCATGAAAGGGCTAGCCTCGGGTTGAGATCGGTGCGTCGGCCCCGGGTGCGATTGGAATCGGGGTGACTGAACTCCGTGGACTCGGCGCTCAGGGACCACTCCAATGGGCCGATGTCACTGGGTTCGTAATCCACTCGCACACGCGGTTCCCGAGCCAGCGGTTGGGCGCTCTCACTCACGTTGGGGTCTATCCGCTGCCAGTATTGAGCGTCCACCCGAGCCCGGACATCGCCGGGGGTCCACTGGACCTCGGCGTCGTTTTCGAGAAACCGCGCTGAGCGATAACTGAAGTCGTCTCCGAAGTCGTTACTGAATTCCGTGTCACTGACCCGTTGCTGACGAGCCTCAGCGCTCAGTGAGTCGCCGATCTCGATGGCATGCTCCTGATTGATCGCCCAGCGATCCTCACCATCCCGCTCATCATCGCCTGACAGAAAACTGAGGTTGACTTCGCCTTCCGCCCAGGGCTCCAAATACCGAAACTCCACGTCGGTAAACAGTCCACGTTTCGCGTAATACGTCGGCGTGATGGTGGCGTCGTAGTTGGGAGCAATGTTCCAGTACCAGGGCAGGATCAGGGTCGTACCCACCGCGGAGCGCTGAGAGATGGTCGGCGTCAGAAACCCGGTCAACCGCTCGTCACCAATGGGAAACTGAAGATAGGGGGTGTAGGCCACCGGCACACTGCCGATGGCGAGCACCGCGTTCCAGGCACGCCCCTGACGGGTTTCGTTGTCGAGGGTCACGGTGGTCGCCCGAAGCTGCCACAGCTCCGCTTCCGGCAGGCACGTGCTCAGGGTGGCATTGCGGTACCGGCTTCGAAAGGCATCCTCGCGAATGATCTCTTCGGCGGAGCCCTGCAGGTGGCCAGCGACCAGCCGGTATTCACTGACACCCTGAAACCGCCCGCGGTCCTCGTCCAGCCAGTACTGGGCGCGTTGTCCCTCGACGAGCAATCCGGACTCGCGCAGGCTGGCTTCGCCGACGGCGGTTGCCTGGCCCGTCTCCCTGTCATAGGTCAGGCTCTCGCCCCGGAGGGTCTGGTCGGCACGGGTGAGGGTGGCTTGACCATCAAATTGAAAGATCGGAGGGTCACCACTAACCTCACCGCGCTTCGCCTGCAGGCGGATGGGCGTATCAGGCTGATCACGCTCGGCAGCATCTTCGGCCAGGGGTTCCAGCATGGGGGCAGCGCACAGGGCCCATCGCGACTGCCCGTGAGCTTCGCCCGCGTGGACAACCATCAGGGCGACCAGTGTCGCTGTCGATAGAGATGCTCGGGAGATAACACCACTCCTTGGCCGGCCAGCACAATTCAGTGGATGAAAGGTTACCCTAAGACGACCTCGGAGGGCATCGGGAAAATTGTAGGCAGAGAGACGATGGATCCTCGTCAAGCGGCCTTGCGGGCCTGGCTGGAAGATCTGGGCATTGACCCCACCGATCTGGAGCCGGTGGCGGCGGATGCCGGCAATCGGCGGTATTTTCGCGTGCCGGTTTCCGGCGGGTTTCGGGTAGTGATGGATGCCCCCCATCAGTCCGCGGACTGTCTGGCCTACCTGCGCATCGGACGGCTGATGGCCAATGCCGGCGTTCACATACCGCGGGTCTATCAGACTGATCTGCAGCAGGGTTTCCTTTTGCTTGAGGATCTGGGGAGTCAGCATTATCTGGCGGCACTGCAGCGCGGCGAGTTCGAGGGTCTGATGGAGGACGCATTGACGGCGCTGGTGCGCTGGCAGGCAGCAACCGGCGCCGATTGGTTGCCGCATTACGACCATCAACAGCTGCGGCGAGAGCTGGACCTGTTCCCTAACTGGTATGTTCAGCGCCACCTGGGGTGGGACCCTGATCGCAAGTGGTGGGCGCGCTGGCATGCGGGTTCTCAGTTGCTGGTGGATGCTGCGACGCGTCAGCCTCAGGTCTGGGTTCACCGTGACTTCATGGCCCGGAATCTTCTGGTGTCAGTGCCCAATCCCGGGGTGATCGATTTTCAGGATGCGGTGCTGGGGCCGGTGACCTATGATCTGGTCAGCCTGTTGCGGGATGCGTTTTTTCAGTTCACGCCGGATCAGGAGCAGCACTGCATTGCCCGTTACCAGGCGTTGGCCGCCGCATACGGGATTCCAGTTCCGGAGGATCTGCTGATGGCACTGGACTGGATGGGCGCTCAGCGCCATCTGAAGGTGCTTGGGGTTTTTGCGCGTCTCTGCCACCGTGATGGCAAACCGCGATACATCGCCGATGCCCCCCGCTTCATGGCCTACCTGGATCGCGAGTGCTCGCCCTATGGGCCGCTGGCGGATCTTCATGACTTGATTCAGTCTCTTCCCGTGTCGGCGGAGCACTCATGAACGCCATGATTCTGGCGGCGGGTCGTGGCAGGCGGATGCGCCCACTGACGGATGGCTGCCCAAAGCCCCTGCTGGAAGTGGCCGGGCAGCCTTTGATTGCGCGTCATCTCACGGGGCTTGCCAGGGCGGGTTGTGAGACCGTAGTGGTGAATGTGGCCTGGCTGGGGGGTCAGTTGAAAGCCTATTTGGGGGATGGTTCGGCCTGGGGACTGCGGGTCGTGGTCTCGGATGAGGGTGGCGAGGGGCTGGAGACGGCGGGTGGCATCATTCGCGCTCTCCCATGGCTGGGGGATGCCCCTTTCTGGGTGGTCAACGGGGATATCTGGACGGACTTCGAGTTCGCTTCCCTGCCTCGCAGACTGGCCGGATCCGGGCACTTGGTGCTGGTGGACAGCCCACCTCACCATCCACACGGCGATTTCCTGCTCCGCGACTCCCGGGTAGCAAATCGGGGCGAACAGCCGGGGCTTACCTACGCCGGCATTGCCAGCCTCAGCCCCGGCTTGTTTGTCGGACGTTCCGTTGAGGCCGCCCCCCTGGGTCCCTTGTTACGGGCAGCCAGTGATCGGGGAGAATTGACGGGCACTTACCACACCGGCCAGTGGTTTGACGTGGGCACACCGGAACGCCTGGCGCTTGTCGAAGGCGTCGTCAGCGGACACCAAGCCGGTCCACAAGCCCCTCGGTGAGTTGTCGAGCGGCCTGATCCGGAGAGCAACGCACCCCCAACCCCGCAAGATCGATCACCGGCATGCCAGCGTAGCCGCAGGGGTTGATGCGTTGGTAAGGTTCAAGATCCATGGCGATATTGACCGCCACTCCATGGTAACTGCAACCGCGGCGGATACGCAGTCCGAGGGCCGCAATCTTGGCCTCTCCGACATAGACTCCGGGAGCATCCGCCCGCGGCCTGGCTGCCACCCCGTATTCCGCCAGCCAATCCACCACCAGGGTCTCGAGCAGCGTCACCAGCTGCCGGACCCCCAGCTGATGTCGTCGCAGATCCAGCAGTGGGTAAATCACCACCTGACCCGGTCCGTGGTAAGTGACCTGTCCACCCCGGTCGGTGCGCACCAGAGGAATGGACCCCGGATGGATGACATGCTCGTCTCGGCCCGCCTGGCCCAGCGTGAACACCGCGGGGTGTTGCACTCGCCAGATTTCGTCGGCGGTGTCCGCGGTTCGGGTGTCGGTGAAGCGGCGCATGGCTTCCCAGACCACCTCATAGTCGGCCTGGCCGCAGTCATGGATCCGAATCGCCGTTGTCACAGGGTGGCGAGCACGCCCTCGTGGGCGTTGAGCTCAGCGTAAATGGCGTCCAGCTGCTCTCGGCTGTGGGCCGTAATGGTCACGGTCACCGACAGGAAACGTCCGTGGCGGCTGCTGCTGGTGCGAATGGCGCCCGCCGGCGTCTCCGGCGCGTGCCGGCTGACGATGCCCCATACCACGCTCGTGAGCTCCCCGCTGTCCGGTCCCATCGCTTTGATCGGGAACTGACAGGGAAACGTCAAACCGGTGGGCTGCGCGTTCACTGCATCCTCAATCGGATTCCGTCAATTAGTCGTCCGACCCAGCCGGCCTGATCGACGGTTTCCAGGGCGACGATTTCCTCGGTGGCGATGACCTCGCCATCCAGCTTGATCGTGAGTTCACCCAGGACTGTCCCCACTTCCAGGGGTGCCTCGATGGGGTTGTCTACGGACAGGTTGGCATCCAGTCGGTCGAATGCCCGCACTGGGACCGTGACCCGGAGATCTCTGGCCAGGCCCAGCGGGATGGTGTCCTGTCCACCCCGCCATATCCGGAGGGTCTCTATGGTCTCATCCGCCGCATAAAGTTGATGGCTTTCAAAGAAACGGTACCCGTAATTGAGCAGTGCGGTGGTCTGGTTAATCCGCTCGCTTGCCGAGTCCGCACCCAGTATCACGGAGATCAGTCGCATCCCGTCCCGCTCGGCGGAGGTGGCCAGGCAGTAGCCCGCCGCTTGGGTGTAACCGGTCTTGACCCCGTCAACGCTGGGATCCTGCCACAGCATCCGGTTGCGATTGGGCTGTTGGATATCGTTCCAGGTGAAGGACCGCTGAGAATAGTAGCCGTAAAACGCCGGGAAGCGATCAATGAGCGCCTGTACCAGCCTCGCGGTATCGGCGGCACTGGAGTGGTGATCCGGGTGGGGCAGGCCCGCAGCGTTGGTGTAGTGGGTATTCCGCAGACCCAGTTCGGCGGCGTACTGATTCATCAGCGCGGCAAACGCTTCTTCGGTGCCGGCCACATGCTCGGCCAGGGCAATGCTGGCGTCGTTTCCGGACTGAATAATCATTCCGTGAAGCAGGTCATCCACGGTGACCCGGGTGCCCACCTCGATGAACATCCGCGAGCCCGGCGCCCGCCAGGCCCTCTCGCTGACGAGGACCTCGTCGGTGAGACTGATGTGGCCAGCTTCAATTTCACTGAAAACCACGAAGGCCGTCATGATCTTGGTCAGACTGGCTGGATCCCGGGGTTCGTCGCTGGTCTTTTCGGCGAGAATCTCGCCGGTGTGGAAATCCATGAGGATGTAATTGGTGGCTTCCAGAGAAGGGGGGTCCGGAATGGGCGCAGACGGCGTTTGAGCAGCTGCGCCGAGGGGCATGCTTAGAATGATGGCCAGAGATAGGGAGAGGGCTCGTCGCATGGAGATTGATCTCATCTGAAGGTAAGTCACGGCTCTGAAATAATGACATGCCCAGTATCAAATTGGGCAGCCTCCAGAGCATCTGTCGCCGCATTCAGGGCGCTCAGGCCGTTGAGCGGACCGAGCCGGACTCGGTACACGCGATCATCGCTTTCCTCGATCCGAGCCGGGTATTCAATGCCCGCGTCAGCAAGGCGCTGAACAAAGCGTTGAGCGTTGGTTGTCTCACCGAATGCGGCCAGCTGCAGCCAGTAATGAACCTCGGCCGCCGCCGGTGGGGGCTCACCGCCAGATTCCGTCATCCCGGCCTGGCGAACGTCCGGAGTGAAATCTGCCGGGGTCACCGTTCGGATTTCCACGGGTGCCGTACCCGCTTCCATCATGCCCAGTCGGGCGGCCGCGGCATAGGAGAGATCGATAATGCGATTGTCGACAAAGGGTCCGCGATCGTTGACCTTGACCACGATTCGACGGTCATTCTCCAAGTGTCGCACTTCTACCCAGGTAGGCAGGGGCAGGTGCTTGTGAGCGGCGGTCATGGCGTACATGTCGTACGGCTCGCCACTTGAGGTGCGGCGGCCGTGAAACTTGCTGCCGTACCACGAGGCAATGCCTCGCTCCACATGGTTATCGGCACTTTCCATGACGTGGTAGGTCTGCCCGAAGACTTCATAGGAGGCAGGATTGCCATAGCGGCTTCGGGGAGCATGCTGTGGTACAGCGTCCGGAATCGATGAAGGGTCTTCGATCACGCGCCCCGGACCATCGGTGGGTTCCGGAGGCACGGTGGTACAGCCGCCCAGCAGTATTAGAATCGCGGCGACGCTGAACGGATGCTTCAGGCTCACTGAGTCAGCTCTTCCAGCGCCTGCGCCAGCTGATAAACCGCCATGGCGTAGAGTGGACTGTGGTTGTACCGCGTGATGACATAAAAGTTGTGCAACGTCACCCAATGTTCGATGTCTCCGTCAGCCTCCAGCTCGAGCAGACGGGCACTGGCCCCGGGGTCCAGTCGCTGATCAAATTCCACGCCGGCCGCCTGCAACTCGGAGAGCGTATCCCGGGGGCGCAGATCATCTGTCAGAAAGCGGTCTTTCACAGACGTGCTGACCTGCGCCGGTAAGGCCACTGTTTCGCCCTCCCGCCAGCGGTGCTGGGCAAAGTAATGACCCACGCTGCCGATGGCATCAGCCATGCTGTTGAAGAGGTCGCGTCGGCCATCGCCGTCAAAATCCACGGCATAAGCCCGATAGCTGCTGCTGATGAATTGCGGAACGCCCATTGCGCCGGCATAGGATCCCCGAGGCTCCCGCGGATCGAACCCCTCCTCCGCGGAGAGCAGTAGAAACGCTTCGAGTTCCCGGCGGAAAAACGCTTCCCGAGGCGGGTAGCCGAATCCCAGTGTCCTCAGCGCATCAATGACCCGGTGCTGTCCGCGATAACGGCCATAAAAGGTCTCGACACCAATGATGGCCGCCACAATGGCGGGGGGGACGCCGTATTCCTGCTGGACTGCTTCGAGGGTGTCGGCGTGGTCGTTCATGAACACCACGCCCTCGTTAATACGCTCTTCGGTCAGAAAGATGGCCCGGTACCGGTACCAGGGCAGCGCTTCGGCGGGCCGGGTGATGGCATCGATAATGTCGGTCCGATGGCGGGCTTCATCAGTGAGCAGCCGTGTTACAGCGTCTGAATCCATGTCATGGCGCTCAGCCACGGATTCAGCAAAGGTTCGGAGTGCCTCCGGGTCGGCCGGGTCCTCAGCCGCGACGGAGGCAAAACTCACCAGTGCCAGGCCCATGCCGGGCAGAAGGCAGCGAAACAGCATCGAGTGCAACGGATTCACGCAGGCCACATGCGACGGTGGGAATGGATGGCCATGAGAATACCGAAGCCCGCCATCAAGGTCACGATGGACGAGCCTCCGTAGCTGATGAGAGGCAGGGGAAGGCCCACCACCGGCAGAAGGCCCACCACCATTCCCATGTTGATAAAACTGTAGAGGAAGAACGTCATCGTAAGCCCGCCGGCCAGGAGGCGGGAGAAAGTGTCCTGCGCGCCGTAGGTAATCCACAGTGCCCGAGCGATGATGGCGCCATAGAGCGTGACGACCATAATGACGCCCAATAGGCCGAATTCCTCGGCCAGCACGGCAAAGACGAAATCAGTATGTCTTTCAGGGATGAAGTCGAGATGGGCCTGGGTCCCGTTCATCCACCCCTTGCCGAAAATTCCACCGGAGCCAATGGCAATCTTGGCCTGGATGATGTTGTATCCCGCTCCGAGTGGATCACGCTCCGGATCCAGAAATGTCAGCACCCGCTGACGCTGGTAGCTCTGCATGCCGAAAATCCAGAGCAAGGGCGCTGCGGCGCCGACGACCGTCACCAGAGCAAGGATACTGCGCCAGCTTGTTCCGGCCAGAAAGAGAATGACGAGCCCGGTGGCGGCCACCACCACCGCGGTGCCAAGGTCGGGTTGGAGTGAAATCATCGCCGCCGGCATGATGATCAGAATAAGGGCGATGGTGGATTTTCCCAGCCGGATGGGTAGCGTTCCCCGGGCCACTAGCCAGGCTATCATTAACGGCAAGGCCAGCTTCATGACCTCCGAGGGCTGAAAGCGGACCGGCCCGATCTCCAGCCAGCGGCGAGCACCTCCGCCGAACTCACCGGCCAGAAATACCGCCGTCAGGGCCAGCAGGGTGAGCGCGTAGAGCCAGGGGGCGACGGGAGCGAGTCGCCAGGGCGGAATCTGGGCCAGCATCAGCATGAGGACAAAGCCGACGGCCAGACGAATCGCGTGATTCTGAACGGGCTCGATGCGATTGCCGAAGGCGCTGTAAAGCACCATGGCACCGATCCCCGACAGCAGCATCAGCAGCCCAAGCAACACCGGATCCAGACGAAGGGCCCGCTGCAGCAGGCTGCCGGAAGCCCGCTTGGCAGCCTGATTGACGCTATCGGCGGGCCAACTCACCCTCAGACTCCTCCCGATTCAGCCAGGCATCAATCACCTGGCGCGCCATCGGTGCGGCGGTGGCGGATCCGCTGCCGCCATGTTCCACCATGACCGCCACCACAATCTCGGGATTCTCGGCTGGCGCAAAAGCCGTGAACAGGGCGTGGTCATGAAACCGTGGGTCGAGGGTTTCCTCGTCGTACTCTTCGTCCTCGCCGATGCCGATGACCTGAGCGGTGCCCGTTTTACCGGCCATTTGATAACCGAGCCCGGCGCCGGTGGCGCGGGCTGTGCCGCGGGGGCCATGGACGGTCTCGATCATGCTGTCCACGGTCAGTTCCCAGAGTGACTCGTCAATGTCCGTGAGCGGCTCGAGTCCTTCCACAGGCGGCAGCGCCGGTGTCTGGCTGGCGACGAGACGGGGCCGGATCGGCACCCCACGGTTGGCGATCAGCGCGGTGGTGGTGGCCATTTGCAGCGGTGTAGCTAGCATGAAACCCTGACCTATGCCGGTATTGATGGTCTCTCCGGTGTACCAGGGCTCGCCGAGCACCCGTCGTTTCCAGTCCCGGGAGGGCATCACGCCGTCCCGCTCCGAGCGCAGATCGATTCCCGTTCTAACGCCATAGCCGAACCGGCTCATCCATTCGTGCATGGCACCGATGCCCATGGCGTGGGCCAGTTGGTAGTAGTAAATGTCGCAGGACTGCGCCACCGCCTGAATGAAGTCTACGGGTCCATGACCCTCGGGGCGCCAGTCACGCCAGGTCCGCGAAACATTCGGCAGGTTAAAGCGGCCGCCGCAGTGCACAATTTCATCGGGGTCAATAAAGCCACCGGCGATACCGGCCAGCCCAAGGAGCGGTTTGATCACCGAGCCTGGTGGATAGCGCCCCTGGGTTGCCCGATTGAACAGCGGCTGACGCCAGTCCTGGTTGAGCGCATGAAGGCTGGCTCTGTCCAGTCCCCGGGACAGGATATTCGGGTCGAAGGTGGGCATGCTTGCCAGGGCAAGGACTTCGCCGGTATTGGGGTCCAGAGCGACAATGGCTCCGCGATGATCCCCCATGGCGGCTTCAGCCACCTGCTGAAGTCGCATGTCCAGAGTCAGCTGGATGTCATTGCCGGGAACTGGGGGGTCGCGCTCCAGGACCGCTAACGGCCGCCCCAGGGCGTTGGTTTCGATGCGCTCAACACCCAGTCGCCCGTGCAGACGATCCTCGTAGAACGCCTCGACACCGGCTTTGCCCATGAAACTGTTGTTGCGGTACCGACGCCGATCAGCGCGATCCAGCTCCGCCGCGCTGATACGGCCGACATGCCCGAGGACATGAGAGCCGCTTTTGCCGAACGGGTAATGGCGAACCAGCTGAGGCTTGACTTCGACCCCCTGGAAGCGGTGCCGGTTGACGGTCAATTCGGCGACCACGGGTTCCGACAATTCCAGCCGAAGCGGAATCTCTTGAAAACTCCGGGAGCGTCGGCGGGACTCATGAAACGCCGCGATTTCTGCCTCATTGAGGTCCAGCAGCTGGTCGAGCTCTGCCAGCAGCGCTTCCATGTCATTCACTTGTTCGGGAATGATGACCAGACTGAACGCGGAGCGGTTTTCTGCAAGCACCTGGCCCTGGCGATCCGTGATGATGCCGCGGGTCGGATCGACGGGCGCCAGCCGGACGCGGTTGTCCTGAGATCGCGCACTGAGGTAGTCATACTGGGCCACCTGCAGGTAAGCCGTTCGCCCGATCACCGCGAGGAACAACAGGGCGATGATTACCACAGCCAGGGTCAGGCGGCGGTGGATGACCTGACGCTCACCGATTCTGTCCGGCAAAAAATCAATGCTCATGTCATGTCACTTGATGGTAACGCCGCAAAAACCTCATCAATGAGAAAACCACCGGCCAGAGCAGTGTTCCGGTCACCGCCGGCAGCCAGTATGGCCACCCGGGATTCCCGGCGCCGGTCAGTTCCTGTACCCAGAGTAATATCAGACGAACCAGCAGCAGAAGCAGTAACACGGGAATCGCCTGCTGCCATAGGGGGAAGTTGCGGATCCTCTGGTACAGCTGGATGGACAGATAGACCGCTACGGCGAAGGCCAGAGCATGAGCGCCAAGGAGCGTTCCCACCAGGGCATCCTGCAGTAACCCGGTCATCCAGGCGACCCCGATGCCGACCCGGTTCGGGAGAGCCAGACTCCAGTAGAGCAGCACCAGAAGCGTCCAGGGTGGGCGTAACGGTCCGGCCAATGCCGGCATGGGAATAATGGTGAGGATCAGCGCCACAAAAAGCGTGGCGATAATGACCCATCCACCCTGGCTGTTCTGACTAATCAACGTCGGTTGCCTCGGGATCCGGCATCCCATCGGATGGCGGGTCGGTGTTGCCTTCACCGATTTCCGACTCGGACGGCGGGTCCGCGATCAGCAGGATTTCCTGCACTTGACCCAGTGCACCCAGGGGCTCCACCTCGACTTGCGAGAACGGCTGACCCGGGTCGATGCTCACTGAGCGGACCTCGCCCACCGGGTAGCCTGCCGGGAAGCGACCACCCAGCCCGGAGGTCACCAGCAGGTCGCCGGGCTCAATGTCGGCATTGTTCGGCAGGCTACTGATTATCAGGGTGTCCAGCCGTCCAGTGCCAAAAAGCACGCTGCGCAGGCCATTGCGATTGACCCGCACCGGCAGTCCGTGACTTGGATCGCTGATCAGCCGAACGGTGGCGGATAGCGGCGTCACCCGGTCCACTTGACCGATCACCCCGGTGCCGTCGATGGCCGCTTGTCCTACCCGGACGCCCGCCCGGGAACCCTTGTCAATTTCTATGAGATGACTGAACGGATCCAGATCCACCTGGAGGAGGTCGGCAATCAGGATTGGCCGATCCAGGTCGTAGGAGGACTCCAGCAGGGTGCGGAGCCGGATGTTCTCGACTTCCAGCGCATCAAGTCGCTGCAAACGGGCTTGCTGGATGAGCTGGCGCTCCCTGAGGCGCTGGTTCTCCGCCATCAGCTCCCGCCGGCTGGCGAAATGATGGTCGGCGGTATCGAGGAATCGGGAAGGCAGAGTAGCGACCAGTCGGACCGGCTGTACCAGGGTGGAGAGGGTGGCACGAACGGGGTCCATCAGATCCTCGCGGTGATCGGCCACCATCAGCGCCAGGGACAGAACAACCAGGAGCAGGAGGCTTGCCGTGGTGGAGTGTCCCTGTAGGAATAGCGGCTTGATGGTTGGGTATCCTCTCGCTTGTGGGGGTTACCCCAAGGCGAGCGACGGATCACTCGCTGGTGAAGAGATCGGCGCCTTTCTCGTCCATGAGCTCCAGTGCCCGTCCGCCGCCGCGGGCTACGCAGGTCAATGGGTCATCGGCGATGACCACTGGCAACCCGGTTTCCTCCATCAGCAGGCGATCGATGTTGCGCAGGAGAGCGCCGCCTCCGGTGAGCACAATACCGCGTTCCGCGACATCGGCCCCGAGTTCAGGTGGCGTCTGCTCCAGCGCGTTCTTGACCGCTCCGACGATGCCGGCCAGGGGCTCCTGCAAAGCCTCCAGCATTTCGTTGCTGTTCAGGGTGAAGCTGCGGGGAATACCCTGGGCCAGATTTCGGCCCTTGATCTCGAGTTCTCGGACCTCGCTGCCCGGAAACGCCTGGCCGATTTCGTGCTTGATCCGCTCGGCGGTGGCCTCCCCGATCAAAATCCCGTAGTTACGGCGCACGTAGTTGACGATGGCGTCATCGAAGCGATCGCCGCCGATACGCACCGACGCGGAATAGACGATGCCGTTCAACGACAGCACGGCGACTTCCGAGGTGCCTCCCCCGATATCCAGCACCATGGAACCGCGCGCCTCGCCGACGGGCATCTCGGCGCCAATTGCTGCGGCCATGGGTTCTTCTATGAGGTAAACCTCGCGCGCCCCGGCGCCGGCGGCGGATTCGCGAATCGCGCGACGCTCCACCTGAGTGGACCCGCAGGGCACACACACGAGCACCCGAGGACTCGGTCGGAAAAACCGGGCTTCATGCACCTTTTTGATGAAATGCTGAAGCATCTTCTCGGTCACGGTGAAATCAGCGATGACCCCGTCCTTGAGCGGGCGAATCGCTTTGATGGTGCCCGGCGTACGCCCGAGCATCTGCTTTGCCTCGCGGCCCACCGCAGCGATGGTTTTGGGGCCGCCGTCGCGGTCCTGGCGAATGGCCACCACCGACGGCTCATCCAGCAGGATGGCCTGACCTCTGGAATAAATCAGTGTGTTCGCTGTGCCGAGATCGATGGAGAGGTCGTTGGAGAAAATTCCCCGAATGCCCTTGAACATGCAAATTTCCAGCCGGATTTATAAGAGCAGCTAAGTTAACAACCGCCGGGGGTTTGGGCAATACACGGTGTATGCTAGTTTTGCCCGCTCATGAGGCGGTTTTCCGGAGAGTGCGCGAATGTCCCTAGACGCTGACGAAGTGCGAGAAATTGCGCATCTGGCGCGCCTCGCCGTTGATGATGCCGACACCGGGCACCACGCCCGCAACCTGAGCGAAA
>LFFM01000415.1_pt1 | contig 29524 bp, 22 predicted proteins | sample 643131 | NCBI WGS metagenome assembly LFFM01 (sample SAMN03777445, study PRJNA286221) | soda lake metagenome | biome: soda lake; feature: Kulunda steppe; material: water; isolation source: sample Tc-Br brine of Tanatar trona crystallizer | place: Russia: Kulunda steppe | collected 2011-07
CACCACCCTGAATCCGCCTCCAAAATGACAGCCAATCTGGCGTATTTAACGATTACGGGCCGTTATGTGGAATATTTCCGATCACGATTCACAGCTTCTCGATAGTAGCACCGACATCGGAGAGCACATCGAAAAACGAGGGAAAAGAAACGTCGACGTCTTCGGCACCCGCGATCGTCGTGTCGCCGTCGGCGACGAGCCCAGCGACGGCCAGAGACATGATGATTCGGTGGTCGTCGTGTCCGTCGAGCGATGCCCCCTCGAGATCACCGCCGTGGACGACGAGTTCGTCCTCGTGTTCGTCGACGTCGATCCCCATCTTTCCGAGCTCCGACGCCATGGCCGCGACCCGGTCGGTCTCCTTCAGCCGAACGTGCGCACAGTCGGTGATCCTGGTCGTTCCCCCGGCAGCGGCGCCAAGCACCGCGATCGTCGGGAGTAGATCGGGGGTATCAGCCACGCCGACGTCGATGCCATCTAGCTGGGACTTCTCGACCTCGATCCGACCCGCGGTTCGGTCCCACTCGATATCTGCGCCCATCGATTCGAGAACCGAAACGATCGCGGCGTCTCCCTGTGCGCTCGGTTGGGCGCCCTCGACGACGAGCCCCTCTTCGGCGGCGAGCGCCCCCGCCGCGAGCAGGTACGACATCGACGAGAAATCGCCCGGAACGCGGTACTCGCCGCCGGCCGGCTCGTAGCGTTGGCCACCCTCGACGGCGAACCCGTCGGCCCCCGACGATCTGATATCCGATCCGTCGCCGCCCAGCACCGTCGCCTCGATGCCATACGCCTCCAGTACCTCCAGGGTGATATCGACGTAGGGAGCCGATTTGAGTTCGGTCGTGAGTTCGATCTCGATCCCGTCTTCGGTGACGGCGCCGGCCATCAACAGGCCAGTGATGTACTGCGATGAGACGTCCCCTCTGATTTCGGTTTCACCCCCCTCGATTCCGCCGCCGACGACGATCGGTGCCTGTCCGTTCCGACGCGTCGATTCCGCCCGTGCTTCCAGCCCTTCGAGAGCATCCAAAAGCGGTCCCTGGGGGCGGGACCGAAGCGACCCATCACCGGTCAGAACGGCGAGCCCCTCGACGAGCCCGGCGGTGGCGGTCGTCAGCCGCATCGTCGTGCCGCTGTTCGCACAGTCGATGACGTCCGACGGCGTCTCGGGATCGCCGCCGAAGCCGGACACCTCGAACGAGTCCTCTGTCTGTGACGTTTCGCCGCCGTAGGCTTCGACCGCCCGTGCCGTCGCCGCCGTATCGGCGCTGAAAAGGGGATCCCGGACGACCGCGCTCTCGGCGTAGCCGGCCGCGAGGATGGCTCGGTGCGTGTAACTCTTCGATGGCGGTGCCCGCGCGGTACCGCGAACCCGTGACGGGAAGATCCGAACGTCCATGTTCGCCGTCTCGCGGGCCGGCAGCAAATGCCTGCCGGCTCGGGTAAGGGCTATGTGTCCGCCGTCCGGTGTTCCCGTATGGATCTCTCCGAACTCGACGCCTATCTCGAACGGAAAGGCGTCGACGGATATCTGATAGAGGCCGACGGCGAGAACGCCAACCAGCGGTATCTGTCGGGGTTCACTGCACCCGATCCGTTCGTGACACTCTACACCGGCGAGGTGCGGCTGTTGGTCTCCGCGCTGGAGTACGGTCGCGCGAACCGGACCGCCCGCGCCGACAGCGTCGAGCGACACGCCGACTACGATCACCGTGCGAACGTCGCGGAATACGGCTCGACAGCGGGCAAACACCGAACACTTGAAGCGTTCCTCTCGGCGCACGACGCCACGAGCGTCGCGGTTCCCGAGACGTTTCCGCTCGGGACCGCCGACGGGCTCCGGGAGCTTGAGGTGACAGTTCGTGCAGACACCGACGGTATCGTGGAGTCGATCCGTGCCACGAAGACCGAGACCGAAATCGAGCATATCCGAGCGGCACAGCAGGCAAACGAGACGGCGATGGCTCGAGCCGAAGAACTGCTTGGAGAAGCATCAATCGCCGATGGGGAACTTGTTTACGACGGCGAGGTGCTCACCTCGGAGCGTCTCAAGCAGGCGATCGAGATCGATCTGCTCCGGAACGGCTACGCGCTCGATGATACGATCGTCGCGTGCGGATCGGACGCGGCCGATCCCCACGACCGCGGTTCCGGCCCACTCGAGGCCGGCGAGTCGATCATCGTCGACATCTTCCCCCGATCGAAGGAGACGGGATACTACGGCGATCTGACGCGGACGTTCTGCGTCGGCGAACCCTCCGAAACGATCGAGGAGTGGTACGATCTCACTCTCGACGCACAGCGGGCCGCCCTGGAAACGATCGAGGCCGGTATTCCCGCAAGTGACGTCCACGACGCCGTCTGTGACGTCTACGAGGGCGCCGGGCTCCCGACGCTTCGGGCCGACGAGCGAACCGAAACCGGGTTCATCCACACCACCGGCCACGGGATCGGCCTCGATATTCACGAGTTCCCGCGTGTCTCAAGCCAGGAGACCGAACTCGAAGCCGGCAACGTGGTGACGATCGAACCGGGGCTGTACGATCCCGCCGTCGGCGGCGTGCGGATCGAGGACCTCGTCGTCGTCACCGAGGACGGCCACGAGAACCTCACGGAGTACGGAAAGGAACTGCGTATCGATCGGTGAACCGATAGCCGAACGACCGTTTCCCCGAGAGGTTGGGAGCGAACACCTTTTGAACGCCCCGAAGTAACCGGGGGTATGCAACTGCTGGTCGTCGGGGCGGGAGAGATGGGTCGGTGGTTCGCCGGCCAAAGCGGTGCCGACCGGATCGCCTTCGCCGACCGTGATCCCGAGATCGCAATCGAGGCGGCCGCGGAGCAAAGACGGGCGGAGACCGTCCCCCTCGACACCGAGGAGACCTTCGATGTCGTCTGTCTCGCGGTGCCGATGTCCGCGACTCCGGCGGCGATCGAGACCCACGCGAGACGGGCCGGAGAGGCCGTCGTCGACGTCTGCGGTGAGATGCGCGACGCCGTCGCGGCGCTGGAAACCCACGTCGAAAGCGAAAACAGGGCGTGTGCGAGCTTTCATCCCCTCTTTTCGGCGTCGAACGCTCCCGGAAACGTTCCGGTCGTGGTCGTCCGCGGGGGCAGAACGATCGATCGAATCCGGTCGTCGCTCGAGGCGTCCGGCAACGACGTCTTCGAGACGACGGTCGAGGAACACGATCGGGCCATGGAGACCGTACAGGCGAAAGCGCACACGGCGGTGCTCGCGTACGCGCTCGTGGCGGAGGACGTCGACTCGCGGTTCCAGACGGCGCTCTCGGAGCCGCTTTCGGAACTCGCGGAGGGGCTGACGGGCAATACGCCCGACGTGTACGCGGAGATCCAGACGCGGTTTGACGGTAGCGCGTCGGTGGCGGAGGCTGCGGCGGAAATCGCGGCGGCCGACCATGGTACGTTCGTCGATCTCTACGAGGAGGCCGGCGAATGACGGACGGGGATGGGATCGTCGACACGGCGCGGTATCTCCGAAACGTGCGACCGATCGATCCCGAGGAGATCTACGAGTACGTCGAGGGACAGCCCCACCCGGCGGTCGTCAGACAGACGCTCCGGGAGAGAGCGTTCGAACTCGGGCTCAGAGAGCGCGATGACGGGACGTTCGTCCCGATCGAGGAGGGGCCGATCACCCCGGAGTTCGAGGGCGTCACGGAGTTCCCGGAGGTGTACGCCCGACGGTTCGAGGAGTTACTCGTCGAGCGATACGGCGCTGGATGGCCCGAAAGCGAGGCGGGCGATCGACTTCGGGCGCGGATCGACGAACTGAAAACCGAGTACTTCGCCGACGAAGCGGTCACCTACGACGAGGAGACCGCCTTCGCCTACGCGCTGTATCACCTCCCCGATTACTACGCGGCGATCCAGTACGCGCTCGACGAAGCCGGTCGTGACGGGCTGTTGTCCCGCCGGCTCCGGATCCTCGAGGTCGGAGCCGGGACGGGCGGGCCGGCCCTCGGAATCTGTGATTACCTTCCGGAGGAGACGATCGTCGAGTACGACGCCCTCGAACCGAGCGCGGCGGCCGGGATCCTCGAGTCGATGCTCGGGACGACTCGAAGCGGGTTCGTGTCGACAGTCGTTCGCGAGACCGCCGAGGCGTTCGAACCCGACGGCGAGTACGACCTGATCGTCTTCGCGAACGTGCTCTCGGAGCTCGGCTCGCCGACCGAAACCGTCACGCGGTATCTGAAATCGCTTTCGGCGGACGGGACGCTGCTCGCGCTTTCGCCCGCCGAAGAGCGAACGGCGACCCGTCTCCGAAAGATCGAGCGGGCGGTGCTCGATCGACGCCCGGACGTCACCGTGTACTCGCCGACAGTTCGGCTGTGGCCCGATGAATCCCCCGAGGATCGCGGCTGGACGTTCACGCGGAAACCCGACATCGAACCGCCGGCGTTCCAGCGCCGTCTCGACGACGCGGGAGCCGGGGACGGAACCTATCTCAACACGACGGTCCAGTTCGCGTATCTGTTGCTCAGAACCGACGGCGAGCGCGCGATCGAGTACGATCCGGATCCGGTTCGGGTCGCGAAGATGGCGGAATCGGAGCGTCACGTCACCGAACGGATCGACATCGACGCGCTGAAGCTGTCGCCGGATCTCTCGGAACCGGACGGCAATCCGCTTTTCAAGATCAGCGACGGCTCCGAACGGACCGACCACTACGCCGTGTTGACCCGTCGATCTGCACTCAACGCCGACCTCGAGTCGGCCCCCTACGGCGCGTTGCTCCGTTTCGAGAACGTTCTGGTGCTCTGGAACGACGACGAGGGGGCGTACAACCTCGTCGTCGACGGCGAGACGGTTGTCGATCGGCTCGTCTGAAGTCGGCCCCGTTACGCTCCCCATCCAGTAACGGTAAGATCCCTCGCACGGAACCCAGTGTATGAACGCTGCGGCGACCGTCCGTGCCTACTACGCCGCGCTCCGGGCGGGTGATCCACTCGTTCCGTTTTTCGCGTCCGAGGAGACGACGGTAAAGTTCGGTATCGGCGAGCGGCTGACCGGCTACGCCGAGATCGGCGAGGGCCTCACGGCCCAGACGGAAACGACGGCCGAGTGGCGAATCGAGAGCGATCGACTCGTCGTCACCGAACGAACCGACCACGCCTGGTTCTCCGACGACGTGTTCATGGCCTGGAGAGATCTCGAAACCGACACGCGATACGAGTTCGAGACGCGCTGGAGTGGCACCCTAGAAAGACGACCCGACGCGCCGTGGGAGGGTCGCGGGCCGGCAACTCCGTGGCGGTTCGTCGGAATGCACGTCTCCACGCCGGGGGGAACCGAGTAGTGGTCGATCCGATCTCGGACGCCGAGCGGGACCGGACGCTGCGGCGGGTGAAACTCGCGGCGACGTTGCTCGTCGGGCTTTCGGCCGGACTCACGGCCGTCCACAGCGGTGGATCGATCGAGGCGATCGCGGTTGCCGGTCTCGGCGGGACGGTCGTCGGCGCGGCGCTCGTCTGGTATCTGTTCCCCGACGCCGACACGCTCGCGCCGGCATCGAACCGTCGCTATCGTCGGTGACGAACGCGGGGCTCGGAGTTACTGCTCAACTGCTCGAGTGGTTCCCGACGCTGTCCCGCGTCGCTGTCCCGTCGGACAGATCGGCGACACAGTGACAGCAGAACTGAAACGACGGGTCGTTCGGGGTGCCGCAGGTCGGACACGGGATCTCCGATCGCCCCTTCGGTTCGTCGTTTACGCTCCCCTCGGGTCGGGTAACGAGGGAATCGGCGTCATCGAACCTCTCCGGTGATCCCTCCTCGGAGTCTTCGCCGAGCAGGTACCGCCGATAGAAATACAGCGCAAAGAGGGCGTGGAACCCGAGCGCAATGACGAGTATCAGGGCGGTTGCGGTGAGTTGGTCCATGCTTAATGTGAACATACGCCCCGATATTACTTAGTCGTTCCCCGGAACGGTGCCGTTCCGTCCTCAGACGGGGCTGTCGGTTCGAAAGCATTCGCATGCCGCCGAAAGGCGGATACCACTGCGATACCGAATCCGGTCAAGCGGTCGTACGAACAGTTATCCGTCCGCTGTCTGTACGGTGTGTCGATCCATGTCAGAGACACCGATCGACGTGTTGGTTCTCAGGAAAGGCGCACACGGGCTGTCGGTCGATCCGTACGCCGAAGAACTGCGGCGACGGCTGCCGGATCGTTCGGTCCGGGTCGCCTCGACGCCCTCGGAGGAGCGGGAACTGATCGGGAACGCGGCGGTCGTGACCGGCGTCTCGATCGATCCGGACGTGCTCTCCGAGACCGAACGGCTGCGTCTCTTCGCCTGTACGTGGGCCGGGACCGGCCACCTCCCGATGGCGGAACTGGGGCGCTCCGGCGTCGCCGTCACGAACGCCTCGGGGATCCACGCGCCGAACATCGCCGAGACCGTCGTCGGGCAGGTTCTGATGTTCGCCCGCCGGCTCCACGAGGGCTGGAGGCGCAAGCGCCGACGCGAGTGGAGACACTTCCGGATGGACGAACTCGAAGGGAGCACCGTGACGGTCGTCGGTCAGGGGCCGATCGGGCGGGCAGTCATCGAGCGGCTGGAGGGTTTCGGCGTCGAGACGATCGGCGTCCGATACACCCCCTCGAAAGGCGGCCCGGCGGACACAGTCATCGGCTTCGAGGAGGATCCGTTCCACGACGCCCTCGCGGAGACGGAGTATCTCGTGCTCGCGACGCCGCTCACCGAAACCACCCGGAGGTTGATCGACGAGGCCGCCCTCGAGACGCTCGGTCCCGACGCCTACCTCATCAACGTCGGTCGCGGAAAGCTCGTCGAGACCGACGCGCTGGTCGACGCCATCAGATCGCAGTTCCTCCGGGGTGCCGCCCTCGACGTCACCGATCCCGAGCCGCTGCCGGCCGACCATCCGCTCTGGACGTTCGAGAACGTTCTCATCACCCCGCACAACGCCGGCCACTCGCCGAAGCATTGGCCCCGGCTCGCCGAGATCGTCGCGGGTAACGTGCGGTCGCTGGAGGAAACGGAGTCGGTCGAAGAACTCGAGAACCTCGTGACAGCGCCGGACGAATAGCGGTTCAACCCGTTCGGCGATCGGACGGGACGTTCGGCCGTTCGGAAACGTATCGACGGTGGGACTGGGATTCGAACCCAGGAGGCCAAAGGCCATCTGCTTTCAAGGCAGACGCAATAGTCCACTCTGCCATCCCACCAGACGGCGGCTTCGGTCCGGCGTTCCCCGCACGGTCCGGTCCATCGGCGCTCGCGGCCGGCTCGATCCGGTGTCCTTGCGGGTACATCACGACGTCCGGGCCGGAAAAAGTTGAAGCTATCGTTCTCCGCGTTCGGTTTCGGGGCCCCGAGAGGGTTCGTCCGTCCCCGCGACAGCCGAAGGCACTTCCGGACCGCTGTCTATCGTTTTATGTTCCACGGACCCGACAGGGTAGCTATGGGATGTACCTTCCTATCGTACGAGGATATCTCGGGCGCTGCGACGGTCGGCGAGCACGTCGAGGCGGTCCGATGGGCGTACCGTCAGCGCGGTGAGGGAGCCCCGACGGCCCCGCGAACGTCGCTACAGAGCGACGACCCGCCGGGGCTTTTGAACAGCTACATCGCGATCCTCCCGGAGACCGGGGTCATGGGCGGGTACACCTACTCGGCCGGGTTCGGCGACGAGGACGCGTGGCTCATGACGCCGCTTTTCGACACCGAGTCCGGGCGGCCGATCGGGCTTCTCGACGGGGCGGCGCTGAACACGTACAAGACCGGCGCCGCCGGCGCGGTCGGTATCGACGCGCTCGCCAGGGAGGACGCACGCGTGCTCTCGGTGTTCGGAAGTGGGGCGCAGGCGTACGGACAGGTCCTCGCCGCCGCCGAAGTGAGAGATTTCCGAGAGCTGTACGTCTACTCGCCGACCCCGGAACACCGCGAGAACTTCGCGGCCGCGATGGAGAGAGAGACCGGTATCGAGGCCGAGGCCGTCGGTTCACCCGCCGATGCGGTCACGGTCGCCGACGTGATAGTCACCGCCACGACCGCATCGACCCCGGTGTTCGAGGCGGATCAACTCCGACCCGGGACACACATCAACGCGATCGGTCAGTACGATCCACAAAAGCGCGAACTCCCCGGACAGGTCGTCCGTGATGCGACGTACGTTCCTGACCTCCGCGAGCGGGCCTTTCAGGACGCGGGATCGTTCCTGCTCGCTCGCGAGGAAGGGCTCGTCGACGACGATCACATCCACGGTGAACTCGGCGACGTCCTCGCCGGGACGGTCCCGGGGCGAACCGATCGGGACGAGATCACGATCTTCGACAGCGGCGGAACGGCGCTCGAAACGGTCGCCAGCGCGGCGCTCGCGTACGAGAAAGCCGTCGAAAAGGGATCCGGGACCGAACTTCCGTTCACGCCGGCGAGTGAGGGGTACGAGGGGAAGAAAGGGAACACGGCGGAGGAGCTGTAATCCGGACGGATGACGCAAAAATTTCACCCGAAACAGCCGAAGGGAGACGACATCGAGTCGGCGATCGGCGCCTACGCCGCCGGCTTCGATCTCGGGACGGTTCCGGAGGATATTCGGCGCCGGGCCAAACTCGTGTTGTTGGACACGGTGGGCGTGAGTATCTACGGCTCGAGCACGGACTACATCGGGACAGCCGTCGACACGGGAACGGAGATGGGCCTTTTCGGGGACGGTCGAAGTACGGTCTTCGCGACCGGAGACGGGGGCTCCGTGTTGGCGGCGACAGTCGCAAACGCCGCCGGAGCGACGACCCTCGAACTCGACGAGGGGAACCAGCGATCGGGCCATATGGGCGTCCACACCGTTCCGCCGGCGGTCGCGGTCGCCGAGTCGGTCGGGGCCACCGGGACGGAGCTGCTCGAGGCGCTGGTGTTATCGTACGAGATCAGCGCGCGGGTCGGAGACCTCAACCGCCCGCTCTCGGGGTCCCTCCATCCCCACGGGCTGTGGGCCGCCTTCGGCGCGGCGGTGGCCGCCGGAGCGTTACACGGTTTCGACGCCGACGAGTACGCGAACGCGTGTCGGATCGCCGCCAACCCACTTCTCGGCACCCACTGGGCCGCGGCGATGGAGGGGGCGACCGTACGGAACTTCTACACTGGGATGACCTGTCAGCACGGGTTGACGGCTGCGATGTTGGCCGCCAGCGGCGTCTCGGGGATGAACTCCTCGCTCCGACGGCACCTCCTGTCGCGGACTGCGAAAGCGGAACTCGAAACCGAGGACGTCGCCGCGCGTTTCGCGACGCTCGAAGAGTCGTATTATCTCGACGGGAGCTACTTCAAGATGCACGCGGCGTGTCGGTACACCCATCCGCCGCTCGACGCGCTCGAGGCGATGACCGAAACGGATCCGATCGACCCGGAGTCGATCGACCGGATCGTCGTCAGATCGTTCGAGTCGGCCGGAATGTTGGACGGAACCCGACCGCACAACCGACTCGGCGCGAAGTTCAGCGTTCCGTACGCGGTCGCGGCGAAACTCTGTCGCGGCACCTCCGGCGTCGACGCCTTCGAGGCGGGGACCCGTTCGGATCCGTCCGTTCGGGCTCTCGCCGAACGCGTCGAGGTCGTCGTCGACGACGAGTTCGAGCGCCGGAAGGCCGAAAACGACGACTGGGGTGCCGAAGTCGAGATCCGGTTCGAGGACGGGAGGAAGCGTTCCCGAACGGTTCTGAACGCGCGTGGCGGTGGCGAGAAACCGTTCACCGAGGGGGAGGTCCGTTCGAAGTTCCGTCGTCTGGTCGGTGACGTCGCTTCGGAGCCGGTGGTGACCGCGATCGAAGAGCGTATACTCGGTATCGAAGCGCTCGAGGACGCGACGTCGCTGTTCGCGGAACTCCGCTGAACCGCGGCTGAGGCGACGGGAACCGCCCGACTACGCCCGAATGACTTCGCCGTAGCCCGGTTCGGCGACGACCTCGGTGCCGTCGAAGACGACCTCCCCACGGACGAGGGTTTTTGTGACTTTTCCGGTGAAGGTTTCGCCGTCGTAGGGCGTCACCGTCGATTTCGACCGGAGATCGTGTCGATCGAGCGTCCAGCGACGCTCGGGATCGAACACCATCAGGTCCGCGTCGGTCCCCACCTGAAGCGTCCCTTTCGCCGGCGCCAGCCCCCAGATCTCGGCGGGGCGGCGACAGTGCATCCGGATCCACCGATCGTAGGTGAATCTCCCCTCGTCGATGAGCGTCAGCATCGCCGGAACCTGCGTTTCGACGCCGACGAACCCCGAGGACGTGTTCCACGTCGACTGGAAGGGGTCGTCCATCCCCTTCTCGGCGTCGGTGTACGGCGCGTGATCGGTCGCCAGACAGTCGATCGCACCGCCTTCGATGCCCACCTCGAAGAGCAGCTCCCGTTCGGCTTCGGTCCGCAACGGCGGGTTGACGCGTCCGGCGCTCCCGACCCGTTCGAGGTCCTCGACCGTCAACTGGAGGTAATGCGGCATCGTCTCGGCGGTGACGTCGAGACCGCGGTCCTTCGCGCGGCGGACGATCTCGGCGCCCGAACCGGACGATTCGTGGAACAGGTGGACCGGACAGTCGGTGTGTTCGGCGAACAGACAGATCCGGGAGATCGCTTCCTGCTCAGCGATCGGACCGGCGGCCCGGGCGTGCCAGATCGGGTCGTTCTTCCCCTCGCGTTCGTACTTTTCGCTGAAGTGGTTCACGATCTCGCCGTTTTCCTCGTGGAACCCGACGCGGGCGCCGAAGGAGGCGATCTCCTCCATCGCCTCCAGCAGTTCGCCGTCGTTCGGGCTTCCCCACGCGTACTGTCCTCCGCCCCCGCTCATGAGGAAGCACTTGAACCCGACCGCGCCGGCCTCGTAAAGCGGCTCGAGCTGATCGACGTTGTCGGCACCGACGAGTCCGTACGATTGGGCGTCGACGACGGCGTCCGATTCGATTATGTCGTACACGCGCTCCAGCCGCTCGGGGCGATCGACCACGGGGTCGGTGTTCGGCATCGCGATCAACGAGGTGACCCCGCCCGCCGCGGCGGCTCGGGTCACGTGCTTCCAGTCTTCGCGGTGTTCGTCCCCCGGCTCTCGTGTGTGAACGTGGCAGTCGACGACTCCCGGGGCGATACACTGCCCCTCGACGTCGTAGACGCGGTCGGCGTCGGGGAGTTCGTCGTCGTACCCGACGGCGACGATCGTTTCGTTGCGGATCGCGACGCCCATCCCGGAACCGATGATACCGTCCGCCGTTACCACCGTCCCGTTTTTCAGTAGTGTATCCGCGGTCATAGATACCCACCCTTCCACGTCTCGAAGTATATATCGGTCGGTGTGTCCGACGGCGGATCCGGCCGGGCGAACGGGTTTCGCCGGCGATGTGTCCGAGGGGCGGCGCCCGTTTGCCTCGAGATTCGCATTTCGGACATACTTATTTATTGCCCCATACCAAATATTCATATATGGGTACAATCGCCTGCCCGGTCTGTGCCGAGACCGGTCGGATCGGTCTGCCGCGCGATGCGACGATCGAGTCCGTCGGGGAGGAACCGCCGGTCGAACAGAACCCGAAACACGGGAGGAAAACGCGACAGGTCCGCTGTCCATCGGGCCACGACGTCTACGTGACGTTCCGGACCGAAGCGGCTGCGAATCTCACGCAGTGACGGTCGCGCTTCGGCTCCGGCCCGCTTTCTTCCGTTCACCGCGCGATTTCTCGGCAGTTATTTCTCTTTCGGACACGGCGATCGGATTCGACGGTCCGTGAGTTCGGACGGTTATCGAACCGTCAGTCCGCTCCGATCGGCCGAAACGACGAGGTCGCTCCGTTCGACCCACGCCGATAGATACGGGGGGACGACCGCCTCCGCTCGCCGGCGCGTCCGGACCGCGACCACGATGTCTGCCAGATCCGCGGCGGTCCCGAGGAACGGCTTCTGCTCCGTGAAACCGACCTCTAACCCCGCATCGAGGGCCCGATCGGTCAGCGTTTCGACGGCCGGCGGGGCATAGCAGTTGGCGAAGTCGATGGGTTCGGCGAAGGCGGCGTAGCCGACCCGCCCGCCGGGTGCCGGTCCCAGTACGACCGGCGAGCTGCGGAGTTTCATCGCCGCGCTATCGATGTCCGTCCGGGCGAGGAGGGCCGCCTCCGGGCGGGCGATGCCGACCGAACCTACCTCTTCGACATTCAACAGATGCGTGGCCGTGTTTCCGGCCCGTCCCGCGAAGCTCTCGCCGAGTTGTACCTCGAACCGGACCGAATCGACATCGACGACGTCGGCGAGGACGTCCCTGAGTTCGGCCTCCGGATCGGCGTCACCCTCCACGGCGTCGGCCGACCGGTAGTTCACGAGGAGTTCGCCGCCGCTTCGCTCTGCCGCGAGAACCGTGTCTTTCAAAAGCGCTTCGTACAGTTCCGCGGCATCGGACGGTGAAAGCGGCGTCTCCTCGACGAGCGATCCGAGAACGCTTCCCGATCGGGGCGGATCGGCCAGGACGGCGACGGTGGTCATACACCGCATTGGCGCTCGTCACATATCGGCGCTCCGAAAGCGGCTTCCGGGGACCATCGTCCGGCGAGGAAAGCCTGACCGAGACGGTGACATTTATATCCCGGCGAACGGATCCTCTGCCATGGACCGGGTCAAGCTTCTCTCGGGCGCGTTCGTGATCCTCGTCGTTCTCTGGAGCGCCGGGTCGACCGTCGAACTGTTCGCGACGACGTTTTCGATCGGACCGCACGTGACGGCTTCGCTCGCCGTCGTGGCGTTTCTCGGGGTCGTTTTGGCGGTGACAATTCTCGCGGGCGCGAGAAGCCGCCGGTGGCTCGAAAACCCCGACTCCTACTGGTGAGTGCATGCGGGGCGTCGCCATCAACGTCGGCGCGAACACGAACGAACCGGGGTTTCGGGGGCCGATCTTCGCCGACGGGCGCTTCGAGTACGTTCCGATCCCCGAAACCGAACCCACACGCCCCGACGTCACTGTGCCGACTTACGCGGACCTCGACCTCGAAACCGACGTCGGATCGGTCGCCGATACACCCGTCCATCTCGATCCGACGTTCGACGGCGTTCACGGCTGTCGTTCCTACACCTACGGCGACCCGCACGGGGTCAAGGCCCGCCCGCTTCTCGAACTGGGGGCCGGCGATTACGTCTTCTTCTATGCGACGCTTTCGACAGCCGAGGACGATCCCGCCGGGTGGATCGCCCCGGAGTGGGGCGCCTACGTCGTCGGACAGTTCCGGCTCGCGAGCGATCCGATAGACGGTACCGACGGGCTCACCGAACGGGAACGCTCCCGTTTCCGGCACAACGCCCACCTGAAGCGCGATCCCTTCGACGCGATGGTGTTGCTGGAGGGCGACCCCGATGGGTCCGAACTGTACGACGTCGCCGTCCCGCTTTCGAGCGCGACGGCGGGCGTCGACGCGAACCGGCTCGTCACCGAACTGTCGAGCGATTCCGGGAAGGGCCCGTGGTGGCGCCGGCCGATGCGCTTCGATCGCCGTGGGACCGAAACCCTGCTGGAGGTCGCCTCGGATCGCGACCGCGCCTCGGCGTTCGGCTAGTCGGGGCTCCGGACTCGCTTCACTACGCTTGCGAGGTCGCAACTCACATACTTTTCCGCCGTCGGCATCTGAACGTGCGTATGCCCGATCAGGCACTCGTCATCGGCGGCGCTCGGTCCGTCGGCCGTCACACCGTCGCCGAGTTTCTCGGGGCCGGCTACGAGGTCACACTCTTCGATCGCCCTTCCCACGAGAACCCCTTCCCGGATCGCGAGCGGGTCGATCACGTCGAGGGCGACCGCGGAACCGAGGCCGATATCCGACGCGTGGGGCTCGATCTCTCGCCCGACGTCGTCGTCGACTGTCTCGCGGATAAACCCCGTCACGTCCACGCCGCGACCGACATCTTCGCCGATACTGACGCGTACGTCTACGTCTCCTCGGGGGACGTCTACGCCGCCGAGCAGGTTCCGAAGCGGGAGGGCGAGACACCCCTACGTGACTGTCCCGTCGAGGCGGCGACCGACGACGGCCCGGAAACGTACGGCCAGCGGAAGGCCGAGGGCGATCGGGCGGTGTTCGCCGCCGCCGATCGCGGCGTCAACGCGATGTCCGTCCGTCCGCCGGACGTGTACGGGCCTCACGACGACGCCGGGCGGTTCGGCTACTGGATCGATCGGGTCCGGAACCACGATCGAGTCGTCGTTCCCGGCGACGGGACGAACCTCGGACACCTCGCCTTCGTCGGGGACGTCGCGAGCGCGATCCGGACGGTCGTCGAGAGCGGAACGCCGGGCGAGGCGTACAACGTCGGTGACGGACACGTCCCGACGCTCGGCGAGTGGGTCGAACTGCTGGCGGAGGCCTGCGGAACCGACGTCGAGCCGGTGTTCGCCAGCGATCGAGAGCTCGGTGCAGTCGATCTCTCGCTCGGATCGTTCCCGCTGTATCGGTCGTATCCGAACCTGCTCGAGACGACGAAGCTCCGTTCGCTCGGATGGGCGCCGACGCCGCGGGAGGAGGCACTCGCGGCGATGGTCGAAGCCCACGGGAAGTCCGATCGAACGGGACGGGACGAGGGGCCCGACAGAGAGACGGAAGCCCGACTCATCGAGGTGCTCGCGACGGTCGCTTGAAACGGGGAGCGATATCCGAACGCGCGTCGAAAGGGTATAAAGGGAGCTCTCCGCACGCTTCGGTAGATGCCACAGCCATCGTTCACCGACCCACTGCCGACGTTGGGCCAGCCGGTCGAGGAGCTCCCGACCCCCGCCGTCGTCGCCGATCTGGACGTGTTAGACAAAAATATCGAGACGGTCCGGGAACTCGCGGAACGACACGACGTCGACGTCTGCTCGCATACCAAAGCGCACAAGAGCCCGGCGCTCGCGAGACGGCAACAGCGTGCGTTCGACGGCGGCCTGATGTGTCAGAAGCTGAGCGAAGCCGAAGTGATGGTCCGACACGGGCTTGAGGACCTCCTGGTCGTCTGTCCGGTCGTCGACGATCGAAAGCTCGATCGGCTCCGTTGGATCGCCGACCGAGCGGATCGGTTCGCGACGACGGTGGACGGACCCGGGAACATCGATCCGCTGTGCGATGCCGCCGGGCGACACGACACGACAATCGACGTGATTCTCGAGATCGACACCGGGCTCGAACGGATGGGGGTCGAGCCGGGGGGCCCTGCCCGGGCGATCGCCGAACACGTCCGGACTCGACCGAACGTCGAGCTCGCGGGGATCCTCGGCCACGATTCACAGGTGACCTACGGTGCCGAGACCGAGTCGGAATTCGAGGCCGGCTGTCGGGACGTCGTCGAAAAGCTGGAGATGACCGTCGACGCGCTCGAGGACGCCGGGATCGACCCCGGCCGCGTCATCAGCGGTTCGACCGCGACGGCGCCGTACGTCGCGGAAGCCGACGTCGTGACCGATATCGATCCCGGCCGCTACCTCTTCAACGACGTCGAGATGATCGAACACGCGCCGACCGTCTCGGCCGGCGACTGCGGGATGACGGTCCACACGACGGTCATCGCTCGCCCGACGTCCGATCGGGCCATCGTCGATGTCGGCTCGAAAACGGTCTCGTTTCTCGGCTCACCGCTGCCCGTCCCGAAAGATCGGGACGACATCGAGTTCTTCGATAAGTCCTCCGAACACGGCTACGTCGACGTGAGTGAGTCTGAAGCGTCGATCGAGGTCGGCGATCGACTCGAGTTCATCGTTCCGAACCTCTACGGTGCCGTCAACCTCCGGGAGACGATTCCGGCCGTTCGAGACGACCGCGTCGAGGAACTATGGCACGTCGCCGCCCGCGGGAAGGACAAGTGATCGTGGCTACAACCTCTTCTGCGGACAGCTGATTGTCGAAAAAGCAGTGTGACTACTTGATCGAGTCCATCATCGATCGAAGTTCAGATTCAATTTCCACCATCTGATCCGACTCCCAATTGAACCGTTCCGCTATCCCCTCGTCAGTAAACCGGAGTGAAGCTCGTACGTCACGGTTCCGGTCATGTTGGAGAAGTGCGAGCGCGTACGCGAGCATCTGTGGTCGATAATGTTCTGCGAGCTCATCCGACGTCGTAGCCGAGAGGTCGTTGGTCTTGTAGTCGATAATATGGAATGCATTCGGCGTGACAAGCAGCCGATCAATATCACCGACAATCCGAGACTCATCAATTCGGGCGACAACAGAGTACTCGTCGTAGACCGCTTGGAGCTGGGAATCGGCCTCGACCTGGTCCACAAAATCGATCGCATCAGCGGCGTGATCGATAGCTTCGCGGAGGTCAGTTTCTGTCGGTTCCTCACCGGCCATCTGACTCAAACGGCGAATCAGGGTGGTCCATTCGTCTCTCGGTGGACGGAGTTCGTTGATCCGGTGGACAACTGTCCCGAACGTCGTTGGACTCAGACCCACCGACCCCTCACGTTGAGAGTGACTGTGACCGTCCGTTGACGCATCAGCCACCGCATTCACGAGCGTCGTGGCCGCGATCCGTTTCGCCGGCGCTATCGACGCCGGTGAAGGAATCGATATCTCCGGCGCTGAATCAACAGCGTCGTCGGTGTGCCAGTCTGCTGGGCGCGGCGGCCTGCGAACAGTATAGCTGGCTCCATCTATCTCACCACGGGCCTGTCCGTCACGAACCGCCTCGGCGACGAGCGCTCCGTCGAAGAGGGCCGGCTGTAACCAGTCGCGCCACCGGTCTGCGTCGTCGAAGGCCGCTGGCTCGCCGAGTTCGATTGTCCCGGAATCGTCGACGTCGATGTCGTGCGTGCCGCAGAGAAGGAGGTGATCCCGCGTTCGTGTACACGCAACGTAGAGGAGACGTTTCGACTCCGCCCGCTCTTGGGGACGCGACTGTCGGTCGGCGTACTCGTGGACGGCCGTCTTCTCGATGGAGAACGCATCGCCCGGATTCGGCCCACCGACAGCCGGCACCGGCGGCGCGTCATCAGTTCCGTCTACGAGTCGAACGTAGCCATGGTCGTCGACGGAGCGACCGAAGTTGAGGTCACCCCCGAGATCGGGGACGGTGACGATCGGGAACTCGAGTCCCTTCGCAGAATGTATCGTCATGATCCGGACACCCTCTGTGTCACCCGGAATATCTGCCTCCCCCTCACGAGGGTCGATCTCGGCTTGGCGGTCGATCCGGTGGAGCAACCCAGCAGCTGTGTGAACACCGTTCTCGCTCCAAGTACGGACCTGGTCGCGGAACTTCTCGACGTTCGCGACGGCCTGTCGACCGCGTTCATCTGCACTCACACTCGCCAGATACCCCGTGTCGTCGATCACCCGGGACAGCAGACGGTTCCACGGGAGGACGCCATCTTCGGATGGCGTCGCACAGCCGCTGAGGGTCCGCCACGTCGTGAGGAGATCGAACGCGTCCGACAGCTGCGGGTCGTCCGCCTCGGCGAGCGCTTCCCACACTGAATCCGCCTCTGCGACCGCCGGTGCGAGGCGATCATCCGCGAATCCGAACAACGGCGACCGAAGCACACCGTAGAGGGAGACGTCATCCTGTGGGTCACCGAGTACCCGAAGCAGGTTCGTGAGCGCTTGGACCTCGGGCGTATCGTAGAACCCGACACCCCCAACGACAGTGTAGGGGATATCGTACTCCTCGAGGGCCCGCTGATACCGATCCAGATGGGTTCGCCGGCGGAGGAGGATTGCCGTGTCGTCCGGCGTAGCGTCGCGGTGATCACCCGTGTCGGGATCTTGGACTGTCGGCGGATCGTCGAACAGGTGAGTCAGTCGAGCAGCGATCGCTTGCGCCTCGGCCTCGATGGTGTGGTCCAGCGCACCTTCGGCAACCGGATGGTCATCGCCGAAGAGTTCCGCCGCAGTGTCGGCGTCGTCGGGCACAGCGAGATACTCGACACTCCCGGTCAGTCCCTCGATGTCCTCGACACGGTCGCGTTGCGTGGTCAACTCCTGCGGTGGCGCTTCGTAGGGTGCGTGGCTGTCACCCTCCGGTTGGAACAGGTACTCGAAGAGCTCGTTCAGGAACGACAGCGGCTCGTCCAGCGTCCGGAAGTTCCCGGAGAGTTCGAGCGCGGTCGGACTCTCGGCCTCGCTGTCGGGGACGTCGTCGACCCCACGGGCTTCGTTGACGGTCTGGAGTTCCGCTCTCGCCGCCCCGAACGTCGTCACGTCGGCGCCACGGAATCCGTAGATGCTCTGTTTCTCGTCGCCGACCAGAAAGACGTTCGACGCAGTCTGCTCGTCGACGCCCGTGAGGAGCTTGACTAACTCCCACTGGCGCGGGTCCGTGTCCTGGAACTCGTCGACCATCACGGCCGCAAACTGGTCTTGAAGCCGCTCAGTGACGGCATCGTTCCCTCGCAGGAACTCGAGCGTCGTCTCGATCACGTCGGGGAAGTCGAGCGTATCCCGGCGGTCCTTCTCGTCGGTGTAGGCTGTGAGGACGTCGTCGAATACCCGCATCAGGGCGAGCGCGTAGTGAGCGCTGTTCGCTTCCAGTTCCCCCGGCGTCGTCTCAACCGCATCCGCGTGCGGTTCGACGGCATCGATGACCGCGTCGATGGCGTCTTTCAGGTCGTCGTAGACATCCCCGTACTCACCCCAATCGTCCCGGTCACCGACGACGTACCCCGAACTGCTGTACAGGCCGCCGTTCTTCTTCTCACAGACCTCGTACAGCTCGAGAATTGCCCGCTGACAGTCGCGAGGATCGCTTTCCTCGGGGTCGTCCGAGAGTGTCGTCGCGACCTTAGAGAAGGTCCGGTAGGCCCGAAGACCGTCTTCGTCGGCGATAGCGCCCTCGCGGTCGACACGGTCCGCAACCGTACGTAGCTGGCCAAGGAGTCCGTCCGCATACAGCGTCTGTCGGGCGTCGGCGACGTCGAGATCACAAACGACCTCCCAGCAGATATCGACGTAGTCGTCGACTTCGGCGTCACGCCACACCTCGAGGACGGCCTCGCTCTGTGGGCGTTCACCGAGTAATCCAGCGAGTACACCGACCAGCTGGTCACGGCCCCAAAGCTGAGCAAGGAGTGCGACATCGTCATCGTCCTGGTTGCGTTCGAGGAACTCCGTCACGACCTCGCGTTGGAGTGTCGCGGCGCCGTCTTCGTCGAGCACGTCGAAGCCGAGCGGGACCGGAGCCTCGACGGCCCGTTCTCGCAGAAGCCGGGTACAGAACGCGTGAATGGTGTGGACGTAGCCGTCCTCCAGGTCGTCGAGGACGTTTCGCCAGCGGTGGTAGGCCTTCGGAGAGTCGACGGCCTCGAGCCGGTCGTACACCTCCTCCCGAACGCGCTCGGTCAGTTCGGCAGCAGCCTTTCGCGTGAAGGTGATCGTGACGATGTTCTCCGGCGTGAGTGACGGGTTCTCGGCCAGTATCGTCACGTATCGCTCGGTGAGCGTTGTCGTCTTCCCCGTCCCAGCACCGGCAGTGATCGCGACGTTCCGACCCTGGACGAGCGCGTCCTCCTGTTCCTCCGTGAGCTGAATCTCCTCGGGGTCCTCAGTCATCGCTCATCACCGCCTCGATGTCCTCGTCGCGAACACGGAGCGGAACGTACGCAGCGTCGTCCTGGTGAACCTCGTCAACAAACTCCCGCTTGCGGTGATGGCGGACATCGCACGCCCGACGATAGTCGCAGAATCGGCAGTTCGCACCCCGAGCGGACAGGAGGGTCGTGTGGAACCGACCGTTGCCGATCGCCTCGTCGATCCGGCCCAACCACTCCGGAACGACATCGTTCAGGAACCGGCGGAGTTCGACCTCTGAATCGAACTTCGATTCGACACCGCGTGGGACCTTGAGGTCGTTGGGGGGTCGCACCTGGTAGTACGTCGCTGAAAGCGATCCCCGCTCGAACAGATAACCGTCGACGACGTCGGCCGCAGCGAGCAGATAGATGGGGAGCTGGAACTTCGTGCCGCCGGTCGTCTTCGTCATATACGGTGCTCGCCCAGTCTTGTAGTCGTAGAGCGTGAGCGTCGGTTGTTCGCCATCCCGACTTACGTCAACGCGGTCGATGTATCCGCGAATCGAGACGCTCGAGCCGTCCGGTCGCTCAACCGTGAAGGGGCTTCCGTCCGAGTCGGGAAGTCCCTCGCCGAACGGAGCCTCGAACAGATGTGGGCGGCCGGCGCCGTCCGGCGAGAGTTCGTTGTCGAGGAACGTAGCGAACAACCCCCGTTCCGGTGCGTCGTGAGGTGTGCTCCCGGCCTCGTACGGAGCACTCTCGCCGTCACCCAAGCCCGCGAACAGCTCCGCCTTCCACCGTTCGTAGAACAGCCCATCGTACTCGAAGTCAGCATCCCGGAGTTCATCGACGGCGATCTCGCGAAGGTGCGTCGCCAGGTCGTCCCGGTCGAAGTCCGTGAGATCGACACCATCCTCGGTCTCGTCCTGCAGATCCGCGAAAAATCGTTCGAGGACGTCGTGAACGTACGACCCGGTTTCGAGGGGCGTGGGGACGACTTCGACATCATCGGGGTCCTCGATTCCGAGCACTTCGTCGGCGTAGAACTTGAACCCACACTCGACGTATCGCTCGATTCGACTCGCGCTGTAGGGTTCCCGCTCCGACGGAGGGTATACCGCATCGACTGTCTCAGGTTCTAACACGCCGTCGTGTTCGGAGAGGCCAGCCGTTCCCCTGTTGTTCGCACAGTGGAGTCCCCGATCCGTGCGCTTGGTCTGCTCGGGGGAGAGATCACCTCGGTCGCCGGCGCGGCTGACTGCCGCACGTCGGTCGGCCGTTGCAGCGACGTGGCGCTGGAGGTCTTCGCGGGAACCCACGCGGTCGTCGACGCCGTCTTCGGGTTCGATGCCGGTCACGCGCTGGAGTTCGTCGAGAACCGGCGACCGGACGACGGCGGATTCGTCGTCGCCCGTCTCTGGTGTGGTGATCGTGAGTTCATCGACGTTCGCGAGCAGCGTCGCGAAGAGATAGCGGCCACGGAGGCGCTCGTCGCCGGTATCGAATCGTGGGTGGGCGTCGGTCATCTCCTCGAAGAAGGCCGGGCGTTCCGGCGTTACCGGGAAGTGCTCGCTCGTCAGTCCCACGAGGAACACCTTCTCGAACGAGCGCATCCGGGCGTCGAGCAGCCCCATCACCTCGACGTGGCCGCCAGCAGCGCGCTGTGGAACCCGGATCGGCACGCCATCGAACGCCCGGGTGAACAGTGCCAACGGAGAGAGATCGCTATTGACCGCCGCCAGCGACTCGAACGAGGAGAGAACCTCATCTACGAGGTCGTAGGCCCGCTGTTCGACGGCTTGCTCGGCGCCGCCGGCGTAGTTCTCGGTCGCCGCCTCCAGGTCGAACCGTTCGTCCAACAGTCGTCGGAGCGTCTCGGTTGCGCATTCGATATCCTCCGTTCGGAGCGACTCCAAGGTGGCCAGCAGATCCTCGATCAGCGCCGCCGCTTCGTCGTCGACGTCATCGAGCAGGGGCGACACAGAAACGGTGTCACGCCGACGAGCAGCTGCCGTGACGGCGTTGGCCTGGTCGGCGTCGACGACGTCGACCAAGGGATTCGCTAACAGGGATGTGAGGTCTTCGGCCCGCGGATCCGGTTCGGCGAGGTTCAGGAGATCGTGGACGACGCTACCGGTGAACGTCCGGTTCAGCTGTGAGGCGGCGGTCGTCACGTGCGGAATGTCGAACGTATCGAACGTGTCCTCGACGTACCCGGAATAGGCCTCAGTTCCCGGGACGACGACGGCCAGGTCGTCGGGGGCGCGACCATCGGCCAACTCGGTCCGGAGCTCGCGAGCGACGAAACGAATCTCGCGCTCGGGCGTCGGGAGTTCACGCCACCGGAGCGCGTCTGGAGCAGGGATGGTGTCCGGGTCCGGGCGGTAGAGCGACTCGGTGATCGTTCCGAAGGCCCGCCCCGACTCGTCGACGGGCTCGAGTTCTACTGTCTCAAAGTCAAGTGCTTCGTAGACATCCAAGGCGTCCTCCGCAACGGCGTCGACTCCGCTCCGGCCATCTTGGTGGAGCGGCAACAGCGCGATCATCGGAAGTTCGTCGGCGAGGCGTTCGATGAGGCGGCGTTCGACGGGACGGAACTCGTGATACCCCGAAAGGATGACGACATCCAGTTCCGGGGAGAACGCCGATAGTGACCGCTCCGCCGTCGCCACGACGTCGAACATTTCTCCCCGGGTACAGACCCACTCGTCGACATAGTCGCCGTGGAGATCCCGGTAGTGTCGGTACGCGTCGACAGTGGCTTTCGCGATACGGTCATCGAGAGCGGAGCCCTCGAACTCCGCCGCCAGTGCGTCGGGGGTCCCGACGCCGGCGTCGTCGAAGAGCGAGAAGCGGCTACTGAACGAATCAGCGAGAGCGGCCGAGGCGGGTTCGCCGGCGAGTGCGCCATCTGTTTCGGCTGTCGTTCTGTCGAGTGCGTACTCCGCCAGCCGGCGGTTCAACTGCCCGGAGAGAGGTTGGACCGGACCGTGGAGATGCTCGTACCACTCACGAACGACCGCATCGAGCGTCTCAGCGCGAAGGCAGAGTGGGTCGTGCGCAGTAGCCCAATTGTCCTCGACTTCACTTCGGCGAGCGTCGTTCCGGGTGATGTAGAGAACACTCCCAAGTGAATCCCCAGCGATCGCCGTAGCCCGTTCAAAAGCTGCTTCCTCTAGATGTGCATGCTGAGAACCAGTTAGGAGCGTAGAGGTCATCGAATACAGTCCTCAAGATATCGCTCTCACTTCATTTTTATTGGTTCCTCTGTGCGTATTCTGACTAACGCGGAGTGAATATCCAACAATGACAAATAGTAAAGTGGGTTGGTTGACTTCACAATCGTATGAACACTCTACCGGACGGCGATAACGGACCGCCGTCTCTTTCCCGCACATTCTCTCCCGAAGAGGTCAACATGGATTTGACCATGTGCGGCCTCCTACCTGATCGAGCAGAAGAGATCGCTCGGTTGTACCGTGAACACGGGAACTGGAACCAGGTCAAGGATATCTGGTTTGAGGAACGACGTGCGAACCGCAGTACGAAGGGGAGTTCCCAGAAAATATACCGCGTTCTCTCATCACGATTCAAAAACGCGCCTGCCACCCTCCCTAATCCAAGTGTACTTCCCGCCGTTTTGGATACCTGTTCGTCATCGCGAGACAAAGCCCAAGTGCTCTACCTCTATCTGGTCGCCGATGACGCGCTCGTTCGATATGCCGTCCACGAATATGCCCGACGCCTCGCTGAGGACTTTCCCGAGCCTCTTGACTTCTCTAACGAGACGCTCACATCTATTCTGAATCAGTTCGAATACACTGACGAGACACCGTTCGACTATGCGGACTCAACGACGGAGAGATGGTGCGAAGGACTGCGGTCAGTTATGCGCGAAATGGGAATCCTAGAGAATCAGAAAACGGTCGTCGGTGATCCACCATCGATAGGAGATACGCCACTCCTCGTCGCAATGGGCTACTCGTACGAGGAAGGCGACGAAGGGTGGTTCGAATCACCAACTGGGCTCCAGTACCTATTACAGCCGAGTGCCCGTTGGGAGGAACTCTACAATCGGGCAGCAGAGACGGAAGCGTGGGAGTTTCTCGAGCTACATGGGAGTCTCCAACTGCGGCCGACCGACGAGCCGCACTCATCGATTACGAGTGGGGGAGCTGAATAATGGTCGACACAACGTGGTTCGAGGACTTGCCGGAGGACTTCGAGGAATCGGTACGCATCGACCGCGAGGACCAATCTGCAGACGGGAAACGTCACCGGAAACAAGCCATCGAGTCATATCACGTTACGGCTGACTCCCAGCGGTTCCTCAAAGACTTCGTCAAACGACTGCTCGGCGAAGCGGAGGATATGCGTACGGGGTCGAACTACTGGCTCTACGGTTACTACGGGAGCGGAAAGAGCCACCTTCTAACAGTTCTAGATGGGCTGATGGATACTCAGTGGCTCCAAGAGCGCTCCGACGAGGTTTGGAGGAACCTCGTCCCGGATGCGTCAGCGAGCGGGGACCTCGATACGCTCCGAACCCAGTGGGAATCCGTTCATTCCGAATATCACCTCATCCCTGTCTCAGTGAATCTGCTGAAGTACCAGGGTCAGAAGCAACGCAGCTTTAGTGAAATCGTTCTCCGGCACGCCCACCAGAATCCGATTCTCACGGGCGTCAATAACGGGGTCTCGACTGGATTGTCCTCCCAGCTTGACGTCGCATACTTCGAAGACTGGTATCAAACGACCGACGCCTGGCCGGAACGGGAGGATCGAGCTGCATCTGTCGTCGAGAGAGTGACACCGGATCAACCGCGATACGGATGGGGAACTGACGGCCTCTGGACCGACATCCAGGAGTACAGTGCGCTGTCCGACGTTGTGCTTCCGAAGCTGTTCGAGGGCGTCACGGGGACACGCGATGGCTACACCGACCTCCAGCCCTCCGATATTGACCCAGAAGAGGTTGTCAGTCGACTGGAATCGCTGCGCCAGGAACGTGAAGCGGAGCTTGAGCAACCGGTCAAGCTCGTCCTCCTGCTCGACGAGGTGAGCCTCTTCATTGGAACCGACTTCGAGCGGCTCACCGAACTGCAGACACTCGCGGAAAACGTCGACGACATCGGAGACGGCGACATACAGCTCGTCGCGACGGCGCAGGCAAAAATCGAAGACGTCCAACCCAAGTTCGCGGCCCACGGAGCCGATTTCAGCATCGTCAAAGATCGGTTCCCGCACCGGTATCAGCTCCCAAGCAAGCACGTCGGGGACATCGCCAAACGCCGGCTCTTCCAGAAGTCGGAGACGGGCGAGGACGCGGTTCGGCGAGTCCTTGATGACGCCGACGTGAAACCGGCTGAGTCGCTCGTATACAACGAAATCAAACAGAACACGAAGCCGCCGCTCGATGCGATCGATGATGAGGAACTCGTGGAGTTCTACCCGTTCTTGCCGTATCACGCGCCGCTGTTTCTCGAGATCCTGTTCAACCTCCGTCGGGAGGCAAAAGATCCGGCAAAGTCCATATTTTCGGGGACTGCCCGTGCCATCCTCGCGCTCATGCACGGACTGCTCGACGACTGGGTCGACGAGGGCAAGGAAGACCATATCGTCTCGTTGGTCGACTTCTTCGAGTTAATCGAGCCCGAACTCCGTGAGATCTTACCGCAGGATATGCGGGTCGTCGAGGGCACCGAAGGGACGACCGGCATCGCCGACGAGGTAGCCGACGACGAAAGTGATCTTCAAGGGTTCGACCTCGACGTTGCGAAGGCCGTACTCCTGCTCCAGCACGTCCACGAAATCGTTCCCCTGAACGAGGGGAATATCGCGGTCGCCGTTATAGACGACCTGAACGGCCAATCGTGGATTAGCACGACCAATCGGGTCGAGGAATCACTGGATCGACTGCAGAAGTTCATTCGACCGACGCAAGACGAAAGTGGGCCTCGCTATCGGTTCGCGACACAGGAAGAACGCCTCATCTACGACGAGACCGAGGAGAACGAAGCCGACCCCGACTGGGACGACGTCGTCGACACCTTGGATGAACATCTCTGGAATCGCATCACCCAGGACCTATCGCTACCAGAGTCAGTCCCGTACGGAGAGTCCAGCGACGAGTACCCCGTTTCGTATCACTTCGGACTCGACGGGACAACATTCGAGAGCAGTATTGAAGCCGAAGGTGGGCTAGACATCGACGTCGATGTGCAGGGCGTCCGCCCAGACATAGAACTACAGCAAACTGACGAGGACACGCTCTACTGGGAGATCGACACGGATGGCCTCCAAGACCTTCGCAAACGAATGATTGAGTGGTGGGCGCTTCGCGACGCAATTGCGACGCGTGACGCCCCACCAGCCGTCGAGCGTGACCTCGAACAGCGTGCCAACGCCGTCCGAAGTAAGCTGACGAGCGCAATGATGAGTGGCTCCTATAGCGTGAAAGACCGGACGGACATCGGCGGTCTCTCGAAGGCGATCCAAGCCACTGTCGACGTCGCCTATCCCGACGACTTCCACCCGATGATGCTCCAGGTCGACGAAAGTCGACTGCGAGAACTACGTGAACTCGACAGCGATGCACCGCTCCCGCCGTGGGCACGAACAATCCAAGTCCCCTCGTCGAACCAGAACGGTGGGCAGGGTAAACAGACGATTCAACGAAACGTAATGTCCCTCACCGGCCGGCAGCTGAATGGCCGCGACGAAGGGCTCAATATGAACACCGTTCTCGACGGAATCGTCGAGGAGAAGCCATTCTACGACGAGGCCCGGCCTGCTCTCTGTGCGATCATCTGGGGGTTCTGTCGGGAGGGGAGACTACTACCAATCGACGAAGACGGAAACACGCTGGAGGACGAAGCCGTCCTCGATCTCGACAGCCTCTCGACGACGAGGTTGAAACTCCTTCCACGCACAAACTTGAGCAAGCTGCTGGAAGAGGGTGGATTCAAAGAGACGACCGAAACGGTCGCGGATGGTCTCATCCACCTCCAAGAAGCTAACCAGGGGATTCGCTCGAAGCTGACCGGACTTCGCGAAGACGTCACGCTAGTCGTCGACACCGACGTGCGAACCGACGAAGTCGCTGGCTTACTCAATGCGTTTGCTGATGAGCTGGCGGAACGAATCAATACTACCGAAAATCGCATCTCAACCGTCAAGTCACAAGATGACGGTATCGAGGATGTCATCGACGGGACCAACGAGGCCCAAGGGTGGGTCGAAGAGGTAACCGACGTCTGGAAGCGGCGTCTCTCGACACTACACCAGCTCGACGCGGTACTAACGGTTCGAAACCGCCAGTTCGACTGGGTTGACGAGGACGCTCAAGCATCCATCGAGTCCCGCTCATCTGCGGTCTCGTCGTTCGATGGTGAGTGGTGGACGACCGATGGGTGGAGTACACTCTCCGGAGAATTAGTTCCCGACCTCGCACCCGAACTTGAGAGGTCGTGGAACGCGTTCGTTGACGAACGAGGCCTGCGTGAACTAGTCAGTCGTATTGAGGAGCATCCATGGATTCTCCCAGCTACTGATCTCCCCGCAGGCGTCCACGTCGCCTTCGAAGGCGAATACATCACCCCGATGCGCCACCTCCAGCAGTGGTACGAAACCATCGAGAGCGCGATCACGGTGTTGTCTACCGATGCTGATTCAGACGACATCGTCGAGATCACCGACGACGTGGCGCAGTTAGAGCCGCTCTCTGAAACTATCGAGTACAGTCCGAGTGAACTGGATGGCCGGCTCGATGAACTGTCGTCGATCGTTGGTGATCGAACGCCGGACGACATCGATCAGATCGGCATCGTTCCTGACGATCGGCAGAAACTGAATCGGCGTCTGGAGCGTCTCGTGGAACAGCAAGATCTTGAGACCGAGGAGACTGACGAAGGGGTGATTATTCGATGAGCCAGACGAGTTCGTCGCCGTATCGTGAATTCAAGGAGAAACTACGGACGTTCGCCCAGGGGCAACACGGGATTCGTAACCCGTTCGTCATCGCTGCTGTCGACCCAGCAGTCGAGCATCGGGTCGCAGATAGGCTCGCGACCTGGTCCGACGGACGAAAGGAAGCCCCGGGGATCCCAGACAACGTAACCGTACAGCCGATCTGGCTTGACGAACTCCTTTCACGGACCGATGTGTACAAACTCCTCGTCGACCTGGGCGAACCCCTGGCTGAACTCGAGGGCGATACGTCGCCCGGTGAGCGTATCGAGGAGACGATGCAGGACCGGCTTGCCGAAGAGCTCGTTCAGCAAATGATCGAACACGAGCTCAGCGAAGCCCAGCTGGAGACCCAGAGCCATGTGGTGCTCTTGCTCAATCTCGGCAGTCTGTATCCGTTCACGCGTGCATCGGAACTGCTGGACGAGCTCGACCGTCGGAACGTAAAGTCCACCGTCGGAATCCCGTTCCCGGGGGACGTCGTCGGCGGGAAGCTGAGCTTCTTCGGCGGTGAATCGCGCCATTACTACCCCGCCCACCAGATTGACGGCCAGATCCAGGGGGTGCATCTCCAATGACTATCGACGACCTCTTTCACAGCGATCCGACGCGACAACTCGAAGAAGTACAGAAGGTCAACGCTCGCGAACGGGCCGAGACCGACGTGAGGGAGTTCTACGAAACCGACAGTGCCGAGCAGGTCCTCGAAACGCTCGGCGAAGCTATCCAGACCCATCCCGGTGAGGCCGCGCGGTTCCTCTACATCCACGCGACGTTCGGTTCCGGGAAGACCCACCTCCTGAAGCTGGTCGGCCTCCTCGCCGACGACGAATCCGAGTTCGCCTACCTGGGTGATCGACTGGCCGAACAGTGGCCGGGGTTCGACGAACTCCGGCAGTCGATCACGGACTCTCACGTCGACCGCCTCAAGCCAGTTTTCCTCAACCTGCTTGACCGCGATGCGTCGAAAGAGCCGCCGCTGCCGTTCCTCATCTTCGAGGCGATCGGTCGGGATCTCGGATATCCGACCGACCCGAACTGGCTGCTCGAGTGGGCCTGGACGCTGGACATGGAGTACGATGGGGTCTGGGAAGCCCTCCAAGCGTTCGAGCATGACGGGAAGACGTTCAACGACGTACTCGCCGAACGGGCGTCGCTCCGCAGCTGGCTCTACGAGGCGTTGCCGGCGATGGAAGAGACGTCCGGGACGGAACTCAACAGTCGTTCGGGCGTGAAAGCCTCCATCGAGTCCGCAGAAGCGGACGTCGATCCAGAAGAATTCGATCCCGAGGACCTCGTCTCACGGGTCGAGACTGCAACGGAGGCTCTCAACGACGGCAGCAAGCGAACCGAATTGCTGCTCGGCTTAGACGAGGTGGCGCTCTTCGTCGGCGACAGTCGCCATCGCTATCGCGAGTTCGAGGACACGATGGAGGCGCTACAGCGTGGGCCGAACCCGGTCGTCGTCACCACCGGGCAGTACTCCCTCCCGGATACACGCGAGAGTCTCATCGGTGAACCGCCTGAGGAACATTGGACACACCAGCAGGTTCCGCTCGAAGGGGCGGACACCGAGATCATCGTCCGGAAGCGGTGGCTCCAGAAGTCGAACCCCGAGGGACGCGAACGCGTCGAGTCGCTGGTGGCGTCGATGCCCGATCTCTCACTCGACACGTACTCGTCGGTGACGAGCGCGGATCCGGACCCAGTCGAGTCCTATCCGTTCCGCGAGTACGACCTGTCGCTCCTGCGGGCGGTGATGCAGGAACTCATCACGCAGGGCCGGTCGACCGATCGCGACTACATTCAGGGTCGAGCACTGCTCGTCCTCGTTCGGTCGCTGTTCACGAAGTTCGGGTGGGCGTCGAAGGCGGAGGGCTCGCTCGTCACGTGGGACGTCCTGTTCGACCTGTTGGTCGAGGAGACCACGTACCTCCCGCTGTGGGTCCAGGAGATGATCGACAACACGCTCGTCCCGACGTTCGACGGTGACGAGGATGCGTGGGAAGTCCGCCTCGCGAAAGGACTCTACCTTCTGAACCAGACGCCCGCTGTCCCGTCGACCCCAG